>JABAOH010169275.1_pt1 | contig 20171 bp, 32 predicted proteins | sample 7062181 | NCBI WGS metagenome assembly JABAOH01 (sample SAMN14538630, study PRJNA623070) | marine sediment metagenome | biome: marine biome [ENVO:00000428]; feature: marine pelagic biome [ENVO:01000023]; material: deep marine sediment [ENVO:00002113]; isolation source: pool of 5 deep marine... | reverse complement strand
GGCAAGCGACGGGGACGCGGGCATTCGGCCGGCCAGGGCAAGACCTGCGGGCGTGGCCAGAAGGGCCAGCATTCCCGCTCGGGCGGCTACCACAAGGTCGGCTTCGAAGGCGGCCAGATGCCGTTGCAGCGGCGCCTGCCGAAAGTGGGCTTCAACTCGCGCAAGTCCCGCTATTCCGCAGAGCTTCGTTTGCATGAACTGGAGCTGCCGGGCGACGAGGTCATCGATATCGAGAGCCTGAAGAAAGCGGACCTGGTGCCTGCGCAAACAGTCAAAGTGAAAGTGATCAAGTCGGGCGAGATCAAGAAAGCGGTAAAGCTGAGAGGTCTCGCCGTGACCAAGGGTGCCCGAGAGGCTATCGAGGCCGCGGGCGGAACGATCGAAAACGGTAAATAGATTAGTGGAACAGCGATCGAGGCAACTCACTTCGGCCGCGATTAACCATGGAGCAACATTGGTATCAATGCGATTGCGACAACTTTGATTATTGATGTGACGATGGAATTGATAGAGGCAAATTAACTTGGCAAAACGGCCGACAATGAATCCGGCGGATGCCGCCAAAGCGGGCAGCAAGCTGCAGGAGCTGAAATTACGCATCCTGTTCCTGATAGGAGCATTGATCGTATTTCGCGCTGGCACCTACATTCCGGTGCCCGGCGTGGATCCGGCTGCGCTCGCTTCATTCTTCGACCAGCAGGCGGGCAACATGCTGGCCCTGTTCAACCTGTTCTCTGGTGGTGCGCTGGGTCGCTTCGGCATCTTCGCGCTCGGCATCATGCCGTACATCTCGTCGTCGATCATCATGCAAATGGCGAGCATGATCGTGCCCACTTTGCAGGCGCTCAGAAAGGAAGGCGAGTCGGGCCGCCGCAAGATCATCCAGTACACGCGTTACGGTACGGTCGCGCTGTCGGCATTCCAGTCGATCGCCGCCGCGTCCTGGCTGCAGAGCCAGCCCGGTGTCGTCGTTAACCCGGGACCGGCATTCCTGATCACGGCATGCATCACGCTCGTAACCGGCACGATGTTCCTGATGTGGCTTGGTGAGCAGATCACCGAGCGCGGTATCGGCAACGGCATTTCGATGATTATCCTCGCCGGCATCGTGGCGGGCCTGCCGGCAGGCGTTGCCGGAACTGCGGAACTGGTTCGCAACGGCGAGATGTCTCCGGCGACCGCGATCATGCTGTTACTCGGCGGCATTGCCGCGGTGACATTTGTCGTCTACATGGAACGCGCGCAGCGCCGCATAACGGTCAACTATGCGAGGCGCCAGCAAGGCCGCAAGATGTATGCGGCGCAGAGCACGCACCTGCCGTTCAAGATCAACATGTCGGGCGTGATACCGCCGATTTTCGCGTCAAGCATCTTGATGTTTCCGGCGACGATCGCCCAGTTCTTCGGCCAGTCGGCGAACCCGGGACCGGTGCAGAGCGCTCTGCTGGTCATCGGCGCCAATCTCGGGCCGGGGCAGCCGGTCTACGTGATCCTGTATGCGGCCATGATCATATTCTTCTGCTTCTTCTACACCGCGCTCGTCTTCAATTCGAAGGATACGGCGGATAACTTGAAGCGATCCGGCGCATTTGTTCCAGGCATCAGGCCCGGCGCGCAGACTGCCGAGTATATCGACCGTGTACTGACACGGCTGACGTTCTGGGGCGCGATTTATATCGCCGGTGTGTGTCTATTGCCCGAAATTTTCCGCATGTTCTATCCGAGCGTGCCGTTTAATTTCGGTGGAACGTCGTTGTTGATTCTCGTTGTCGTAACGATGGACTTCATGTCGCAGATGCAGGCGCATGCAATGAGCCATCAGTACGAGGGCATGATGCAAAAAGCCAACCTGCGTAACTACGGACGCAGCGGCACGGTCCGATAGCGACATTTGGAGAAAGCTCATGAAAGTCAGGGCATCGGTTAGAAAAATGTGCAGGAACTGCAGGATCATCCGGCGCAATGGCGTTGTGCGCGTGATTTGTTCCGATAAACGTCACAAGCAGCGTCAGGGTTAGTAAAACTGGAAAGGGTGTAACGTGGCTCGAATAGCAGGCATAAACATTCCATTGAACAAGCACGTCGTAATTGGATTGACGTCTATTTACGGCATCGGTCGATCACGTGCGAAGCAGATTTGCGACGCGGCTGGCGTAAAGCCGGATACCGTCGTCAAGGACCTGGCGGAACCCGAGGTTGCCAGTCTGCGAACTGCCGTGGCCAATTACGTCGTCGAAGGCGACCTGCGACGCGAGACGTCGATGAACATCAAACGCCTGATGGACCTCGGCTGTTATCGCGGCATTCGCCACAGGCGCGGGCTTCCGCTGCGCGGCCAGCGCACGCGGACGAATGCGCGCACGCGCAAGGGACCACGGCGGCCGATCAAGAAGTAAGGAATCGCGGCTGATGCCGCTCCCACTAAATAGTTAAACGAGGAAATTAACTTGGCAGAACCAAGGAAAAAGAAGGTCAAAAAGCATGTCGTCGACGCGATAGCGCACATTCATGCGTCCTTCAACAACACGATCATTACGATCACCGACCGCCAGGGCAATGCGCTCGCATGGGCGACCGCCGGTGGTTGTGGATTCCGCGGGTCGCGTAAATCGACACCGTTTGCCGCACAAGTAGCCTCGGAAAAGGCGGGCCGAACGGCACAGGAATTCGGTGTCAAAAACGTCGACGTTCGAGTCCGTGGGCCAGGACCGGGCAGGGAATCCGCGGTACGTGCTCTGAATGCACTGGGTTTTCGCATTCAACATATCGAAGACGTTACGCCTATTCCGCATAACGGTTGTCGTCCCCCTAAGAAACGCCGTGTATAGAGATTGAAATATGGCAAGATATCTTGGACCTAAATGTAAACTGTCCCGCCGTGAAGGGACGGACCTGTTTTTGAAAAGTGGCGTCAGGCCACTCGAATCCAAATGCAAGCTGGAAGTGCCACCGGGCGGTGCCGCACAGCGTCGGCCGCGCCTGTCAGACTATGGCCTGCAGCTTCGTGAAAAACAGAAACTGCGTCGCATGTATGGTGTGCTCGAACGGCAGTTTCGAAACTATTACAAGAGAGCCGCCAAGCTCAAGGGTTCGACAGGTGAAAACCTGTTGCGCTTGCTGGAGGGCCGGCTCGACAATGTTGTCTACCGCATGGGCTTTGCGTCGACGCGCGCCGAAGCTCGTCAGCTCGTCAGCCATAAGGGCATCGAGGTGAACGGAAAGGTGGTCAACATTCCCTCTCTTCAGGTGAACGCTGGCGATTCGATTGGCGTTCGGGAAAAAGCAAAAAAACAGCTTCGCATTAAAAGCGCTCTGGAGATTGCGACCCAGGTGGGGCTGCCAGAATGGGTCGATGTAGACGCGAAGAAAATGGCAGGTACTTTGAAATCATTGCCTGATCGGGAAGACATCCTTCCGGACATCAATGAAAACCTTGTCGTCGAGCTGTACTCGAAATAGTCAGGAGTTACACACATGCAGGAATCTGTTAACGAGTTTCTGAAACCGCGTGTCGTGAAGGTGGCACCAGTCAACGATCTTCACGCAAAGGTTACGATCGAACCATTCGAGCGCGGTTACGGACACACGCTGGGCAATGCGTTGCGCCGTATTTTGCTTTCATCAATGCCGGGCGCCGCGATCACCGAGGCTGAGATCGAAGGCGTACTTCACGAATACACCAGCATCGAGGGCGTGCAGGAAGATGTCGTCGATATCTTACTGAACCTGAAAAAGGTCGCTGTGCGAATGCATTCGCGCGACACGGCCGAGCTCAGGATTACCAAGAGAGGAAAGGGCACGGTGACCGGTGCCGATATCCAGCTTGACCACGACGTCGAGATCATGAATCCGGACATCGTCATCGCCAACCTGACCAAGGACGGCGAATTGAATATGCTGCTCAAAGTAGAGCGGGGTCGCGGCTATCGACCGGCCACGCAACGACCCGCATTCGAAGAGCAGACGGGCCCGATCGGCCGTTTGCAGCTCGATGCGTCGTTCAGCCCGGTCAATCGCGTCACATATGACGTTGAAGCCGCTCGCGTTGAGCAGCGCACCGACCTCGACAAGTTGATCATCGATATCGAAACGAATGGCACGATCGATCCTGAAGAGGCGATTCGCAGGGCCGGCAGCATCTTGAAAGACCAGCTATCCGTGTTTGTCGACTTGCAGGGCAAGGAGGAAGGCACGGGGGCAATGGCCGAAAACCAGATCGACCCGATCCTGCTTCGACCGGTCGACGAACTCGAGCTTACTGTTCGTTCCGCCAACTGCCTCAAGGCAGAGAACATCATGTACATCGGCGATCTCGTGCAACGCACGGAAGTCGAGCTTCTGAGAACGCCGAACCTTGGCAAGAAGTCTTTGACGGAAATCAAGGAAGTGCTCGAGGGTCACGGCCTGGGACTCGGCATGCGCCTGGACAACTGGCCGCCGGCCAGTCTGCGACCGGAGCACGAGCTCACCATATAAGAACAGGAATACGAGACCATGCGTCATAGAAAATCCGGTCGCAAGCTCGGCCGTACCAGCTCGCACCGCAAGGCCATGTATCGCAACATGGCGACCTCGCTCGTGCGGCACGAAATCATAAAAACTACGGTGCCCAAGGCCAAAGAATTGCGCAGGGTCGTGGAGCCGTTGATCACCCTCGCCAAGGAAGATGGCGTCGCAAACCGCCGCCTCGCGTTCAATCGCTTGCGTGACAAGGAAGCGGTCGGCAAGCTGTTCACCGATCTCGGGCCACGCTTCAAGGATCGTCCCGGTGGATATTTGAGGATCCTAAAAACCGGTCCAAGACCCGGTGATGCGGCGCCGATGGCGATCGTCCAATTGGTCGACGGACCAGTCGCCCAGGAATCGGAAGCCGCGGCGGCAAAAGAATAGGCACTCAATAACAATAAGAAGTCGAAGACGGGCCCCTCGGGCCCGTCTTTTCGTTTGACATAAGTCCCGAGGACTCTATCAGTGGTTCCTCGTGCCCATAGTCGGAAACCGGAAGATTGCCCAAAAGCACCAATCTGGTCCTTTTGAAAAGTCCTATCTCATTGAAAAGAAAAACGAAAATTGCCTGTTCGCGGTGTTGTGAGCAGCCTCACAGCGTTGCATGACCAATGTAACTACATTCAAGCCCCTTTTTGCGCGTCTGAGGGCAGGACGATCAGCAAAGATCCGAAATATTCCGATTGCGTCATCCTGGATAAGGAAACTTTCGATCCGGAGGCGGTGTTCCATGAAGACATCGTCGCCGACGAAGTTCTTCCCAAACTGAGCCTGGCAGTCGACGGACTGACGTCGTCAGCCGACCGCGACATGGAATTGCCATCCGAAGACACTGCGAAAAACAAGGTCATCAAGCCCTCGAAGGTATTGCCGGAGACGACGCTGGATCCCGAGGAGCTCGAGGTGTACGGATGGGAGTCTTCGCTTTGGAAAAAGATAAGAGGCTACCTCGGGTTCTAATACGATCCTGCAGAACATAACAAACGGCCTGTACAAGAGGCCGTTTTTGTAGCTTTCCACCAATTAGTCCTTGCACTAGACTGGCTGCATGGACAACAACTTCAAAGAAAAGACCGTCATCATCACAGGCGGGTCCATGGGAATCGGCGCAGCAACTGCGCGCAGGTTTGCGAAAGCCGGTGCCAATCTCGTGCTGGTCGCCCGCGGCCGGAAGGTCCTCGAGAGCATGGCCGAAGAACTCAGACCGCTGACTCGAGTCGAGACGATTGGCATGGATGTTTCTGACATGGAAGCGTGCATCAATCTCTTCAAGAAAGCCGAATTCGAGTTTGGCGGTGTCCATGTACTAATCAACAATGCCGGCACCCATGCGCGCGGTCTCGTGGAAAATGTGGCGGCCGACGATCTCGGCCATATGATTGACGTGAACTTCAGGGCCCCGATCATCCTGAGTCGCCTGGCGATTCCGTTCATTCGGCAATCGGGCGGTGGCGCGATCATCAATGTCGGTTCACTCGCGGGCATGACGCCACTTCCCGCTTCGACCACTTACTCCGCTACCAAGGCCGGCCTGCGAGCGTTCACCAGGGCGCTGGCCGAAGAACTCGCGGGTTCGCAGATCAAGGTGGCCACTATATCCCCCGGCCCCGTAGATACCGGATTCATTATGACGAACATCGATTCGGTACCGGATTTGACCTTTTCTCAGCCGCTGAGTACTGCGGACGATGTCGCTGGGGAGATCTTCAAGCTTTGTCTGAACGACAGGGTAGAGCGAGTTATGCCGGCATTCAGCGGCTTTCTGGCGACAATCACCTATCTGTTTTCGGCTATCGGACGTGCGTCGCGTCCGCTGCTCGAAAAGAAAGGACGCCGGATCAAGCGCAATATCAAGGCGCAGCGACGGTTGACGTAGGAGCAGGCGAAGTGAAACATCACCTGGCACAGGTCAATATCGCGATTGCAAAATATTCCTACGAGGACCCCCGGTTCACTGGGTTCGTGGATAACCTGAATCGGATTTACGAGCTTGCCGAAGCGGCTCCGGGCTTTGTCTGGCGCCATGTGACGGTCAATGAGGACATCGAGGCCAAGCGAATCTTCGCGGCACCGAACCTCGTCTTTAATCTATCTCTCTGGGAATCGCTCGATGCGCTGCGCGATTTCGTGTACCGGAGCGATCACGCCTCGATTTTGCGCCAGCGGGCATCGTGGTTCTTTCCCACGGACCGGCCGGTGTTTGCACTCTGGTGGCAGTCAGCTGGTACTATTCCCACGATTGTCGAATCGAAACACCGTCTCGATCGCCTGCACCAGGCCGGACCCACCGAGGACGCCTTCACGTTCAGGAATTTTTTCGAGGCACCGCCAGCGGAGGAAATCGCCAATGGCTGACGACCTGAAGGTTATCCCGGGGATCGGGCCCAGTATGGCCAGGGATCTGCGGGACTTGGGGATCTTTGAAGTCGCCGACTTGCAGGGCCAGAATCCTGAAATTCTTTACAAGCGACTTTGCCTGATGCACGGCATGAAGATAGATCGCTGTGTTCTGTACGTGTTCCGTTGTGCCGTCTACTACGCCTCCGAGGAAGACCATGATCCCGAGCTACTCAAATGGTGGAACTGGACAGACACGAGCATGAATGTGCACTAGATGGTGTCCGAAGGATGGCCGACAAACTCAGTCAAAAATATATTTCCGCGACCCTCAACGATATTCCCGGCTGGTCACTGGAAAACGACAAGCTCAGGCGCGAATTCAAGTTCGCGAATTTCGTCGAAGCATTCGGCTTCATGGCCAGCGCCGCCATCGAAGCCGAGAAGATGAATCACCATCCCGAGTGGTTCAATGTCTATAACAAGGTCGTCGTCGATCTAACGACGCATGATGCGGGCGGCATCACCGAACTCGATCTGGAATTGGCCAGGAAAATGAACAATTTGGCCGGCGATCGCGGCTGATTGCCTTTATCATTTTTAGCGGATACGGACCAACCATGAAACTGCACCAGGCAGGAGCCGGCAAATTGGGCTTTAGCCGCGATACCACGAGCTAAGCTGCAAAGGCATCCCGCGTCAGGTTCTCACAGCCATCCGCCAGCACCCTGACGTTATCCTCGATGCGAATGCCGCCGTATGGTCGCAACCAGTCGAGTCGTTGCTTGTCGATCATTTCCTCTGCCTGCGTTCCCGCGAGATTTTCGAGCAACATGTCGATCACATAAAGCCCCGGTTCGATGGTCAGGACCTGGTCGACCTCGAGTTTCCTCGTCAAACGCAGGTATGGATGCCCGCTCGGCGGATCGATCGTCGTTCCAGTGTCGTCCACCTGGTGCCCACCGATGTCATGTACCTGGATGCCGAGCAGATGTCCGAGCCCATGTGGATAGAAGGCCGCCGTAACGCCAGCTTCGATCAGGGCATCGGCNNNGTTTCAGCGAGCAACTCGGCAATCCTGCGGTGACACTTGAGGTGTAGCTCGGCGAATTCGACTCCTGCCTTTACCTGGGCCACGAGTTCCTGCTGCAGTTCGTCGAAGCGCTCGATGAGATCTGCAAACTCTCCCGATTCCTTGGCGTAGGTACGCGTAATGTCGCTGGCATATCCATTGATGCTGGCGCCGGCGTCGATCAGGAACGAACGGTGTTCGGGCGGCTTGTCGCGTGACTGATGCTGATAGTGGAGCACGGCCCCGTTTTCGTTCAGCGCGATGATATTGCCGTAAGGCAGCTCGTTTTCGGTGTGTTTGACGGCCCGGCAGTAATCGAGATGGATGTCGTATTCCGATTTTCCGGCACGAAATGCCTTTTCCGCCGCGCGGTGCCCACGAACCGCACGCCTCGAGGCAGCGCGCATGCATTCGAGCTCATAGGCGGTTTTGACGGCGCGACGGTAATGCAGGAAGTTGAGAGCACTGGATGGGTTGACGCGCTCGATCCCGAATGCCTGCTCCGGCTCGTCGATCTCGCCGATGAGGATGCATTTGTTCCGTTCTTCCGGCAAATGACGGGCGATATCATTGCTCGAATGCACCACGCGCACGTCGAACTGATCGGCCCAGTAGCCCTGCGGATTCGCGGGTGGCAGGTGCCAGTAATCCTTGCTCCTGGTAATACACGAGTACAGGCGTTTCGCCCGGCGTGTGGATCACGTAACAATGCGGCGTCTGCGTCAATGGCAGCCAGCCGACAAAGTGCGGGTTCGGTTTGAACGGATAGTCGTAATCGTCGAGAAACGCGGCCCGTGGCGCACCCGAGAAGATGACGGCGTGATTGGCACCCGCCCGTTCGAGCGCCTGGTCGTGGCGGGACCGGATTGTCTGGATGTGGTCCGGGTACAACTTGCCGAGGACGGCGTCGTCGGCGTAGGCTGCCTTGCTCATCTGGCCATCATAACCGGATTCAGGAGGCAGCTCGAATGTCGCAAATTGGCGTCCCGGGCGCCATCGCCGGAGTTTCAATCCACCTGCAAACTAGGCATCATTTACGGTTTTCGAGAGTGGCCCGGAGATATGCATGCAGCGCCTGACCCTTTTGATGCTGGCGGTGATGGCTAGCGTCACGACATTCGCGCAGGGTTTCGACCGGCCGACCGGCAAGCCATTCGCGTCGCGCTCCGAGGTCATCGGCACGCATGGCATGGTTGCCACCAGCCAGCCGCTTGCGACACAGGTGGGACTCGACATACTCAAGGCGGGCGGCAGCGCCGTAGATGCCGCCATCGCCGCAAACGCGATGCTCGGGCTGGTCGAGCCGACCGGATGCGGCATCGGTGGAGACCTGTTCGCGATCGTGTGGGACGTCGAAAAGGGCGAGCTGACCGGCCTCAATGCGTCTGGCCGTTCACCGCAATCTCTGACCCTGCAGCACTTCCGGGATTCGGGCCTCGAAAGCATCCCTTATCTCGGTCCGCTGTCGGTCAGCGTGCCCGGTGCCGTTGACGGGTGGTTCGAGTTACACGCCCGCTACGGAAGGCTACCGATTAGCGAACTGTTGCAGCCTGCGATCGACTATGCCGAAAACGGATTCCCCGTCACCGAGGTGATCGCGGACGTGTGGGCAAGGAACACCGAACGGCGAAAAGAATTCGCCGGCGTCAGGGAGATCTACATGCCCGAAGGCGCCGCGCCGAAGACCGGCGACATATTCAGGAACACGAACCTGGCAAACAGCTACCGAATGATCGCGGAAGATGGCAGGGACGCTTTTTATAAAGGCGAGATTGCGAAGAAGATCGACGCCTACATGGCCGAGCAAGGCGGATTCCTGAGCTATGACGATCTTGCGCAGCATACTGCGGAGTGGGTAACGCCCGTGTCGACGAACTACCGCGGCTATGATGTATACGAGCTGCCGCCTAACGGTCAGGGCGTGGTCGCGCTGCAGATGCTCAATATCCTGGAGGGCTACGATCTGCGGAGCATGGNNGAGGCGAAAAAAGTCGCTTATGAGGATCGCGCGAAATTCTATGCAGATCCGGATTTTTACGATGTCCCTATGGAGATGCTGCTATCCAAGGAATACGCCGCGGAACGCCGCAAGCTGATTTCGGACAAAAAAGCAGCGACGAATTATCCCGCGGGAGACGCGAAGCTCGAACGGGGGGACACGATTTACATGACCGCAGCGGACAGGTACGGCAATATCGTCTCACTGATCCAGTCGAACTACGGTGGACTTGGCTCAGGCATGACGCCTGCGGCACTCGGCTTCCAGCTGCAGAATCGCGGCGCCCTGTTCAGCCTCGAGGACGGACACGCCAATGTCTATGAATCCGGCAAGCGGCCGTTTCACACAATTATCCCGGCCTTCGTCATGAAAGACGGCAAGCCGTGGCTCAGTTTCGGCGTGATGGGCGGTTCGATGCAGCCGCAGGCTCACGCGCAGATCCTGGTAAACCTGATCGATTTCGACATGAACCTGCAGGAGGCGGGCGATGCCGCGCGCATGCGCCACACGGGCTCATCGCAACCGACCGACGAGAAGATGTCCGACGGCGGTACCGTCTACATGGAGAGCGGCATCCCGGAGAGCGTTCGCGATGAGCTCCGAGCCAAGGGCCACAATGTCGCCACTGATCGAATCGATTACGGCGGCTACCAGGCGATCCTCAGAAACGATATTCAGGGCGTCTACTATGGCGCATCGGAATCGCGCAAGGACGGACAGGCAGCCGGATACTAATTAACCATGAGCCAGGATGTTTATCTCACCGGTATCACGACCACCGGAACGCCCCACATCGGCAACTACGTCGGCGCGATTCGCCCCGGTATCGCCGCAAGCAAGGATCCGTCGAAGAAGAACTATTATTTTCTCGCCGACTATCACGCCCTTGCCAAGGCCGAGGATCCCGATCGCGTCCACCAGTCGTCCCTCGAAATTGCCGCTGCCTGGCTGGCGCTCGGGCTCGACACCGACAACGCGGTCTTTTACCGGCAATCCGATGTCGACGAGATCCTGCACCTGACCTGGATCCTCACCAGTGCGACCGCGAAAGGGCTGATGAATCGCGCCCACTCCTACAAGGCGATGGTGCAGGCAAACGAGGAAAGCGGCAACAAGGATCCTGACAAGGGCATCATGATGGCGCTCTACTGCTACCCGATACTGATGGCAGCCGACATCCTGATGTTCAAGTCGACGAAGATACCGGTCGGGCGTGACCAGAAACAGCACGTCGAGATGACGCGTGACATCGCACAACGCTTCAACCATAGATATGGCGACATCCTGGTGATTCCGGAGGCCGTGATCAGCGACGATACCGCCATTCTATCGGGCCTCGACGGCCGCAAGATGAGCAAGAGCTACAACAACGTCATTCCGCTTTTTGCCGACGAGAAGAAGCTCCGCAAGCTCATCATGAAGATAAAAACCAACAGCCTCGAACCGGGCGAGCCCAAGGACACGGAAGACTCCACGCTCTATGACATTTACAAGGCATTCGCAACGCCGGACGAAGTGAAGGAGATCGAAAAACGCTATGCCGACGGCATTGCCTGGGGCGAAATGAAACAAGTCCTGTTTGAGTATCTCAACGAGCACATCAAACCCGCGCGCAAGGAGTACCAGCGCCTGATGGATGATCCGGCGATCATCGAAAAGGAACTGCAGAAAGGCGCAGAAAAGGCGCGTGAGGTATCGGTCCCCTATCTCGCGGAAATCCGCCATGCGATCGGTATCCGCAAACTGGGTTGACGCCGGAGAGCAAATTGGACTCTACGCCGGGAACATACGCGCTTGTTCTTGCACTCCCCGAGCCATGCGAACTGCAGGTCGGATGTATCGGTCGCGTGAAATTTGATTCGCCCTATTATTTGTATTTCGGTAGTGCATTCGGCCCGGGTGGACTTGGGGCGCGCGTCAAACACCATTTGAATACCGTGCGTCACCCGCATTGGCACATCGACTATCTACGGCAGGCGGCAGACATCATCGATGTGTGGTTCACGACCGACGAGGCGCGGCTGGAATGTATCTGGGCGAGTAGCGCTTCGACGCAATCTGAAGTTTCACTGGTCCCGCGGTTCGGTTCGTCGGATTGTCGCTGTCAGTCACATTTGTTAGCGGCAAGCAGACGCCCGAGCCTGTCCGCATTTTCCGCAATAGCCGCTTGGAAGTCCACGCATACGCACCCGATACTGATGCCGCAAGTCAGGAAGAATAGGGCTCAGATGGGGGATCTATGAATTGGGATGCCATTGGCGCGATCGGCGAGATTCTCGGTGCCATCGCCGTCCTGGTTACACTCGTTTACCTGGCTCGACAAATTCACCTGAATACCAATGAAATACGGGCGAGCCGCGTCGAGGGTACGCTGAGGGATCAATCCACGTACAACCGGATGCTGGCCGAAGATCCGGATCTCGCCCGGATTTACTGGATCGCCGTCGACGACGTCGAGAAATTGTCCGAGGACGACAAGCGACGGTGGCTGCACCTCTGTTCTGTGATGCTGCGGAACTCGGAAATCGCCTATTATCACTATCGCCAGGGGCATTTGCCCGACCCTATTCATTTGTCGCGCGAAAAATGGATCAGGCGATTTATGGGTACTTCGGGTTTTCGCTGGTGGTGGAAACAGTACTCGGACGTACTGGATCCGGAGTTTGTCGAATACGTTGATCGGGTTCTAGCCGATGACGCTACGTAGAATTTCAGACCGGACTTGTGAATGGGAACAAAACTAAGCGCAGTCCAGGGCGATATCACGACGCTCGAGGTTGACGCCATTGTCAATGCGGCGAATGAATCGCTGCTCGGCGGCGGTGGCGTCGATGGCGCTATTCACCGGGCTGCCGGTCCTGAGCTTTTGGACGAATGCAGGCAACTGGGGGGTTGTCCGACCGGTGAAGCCAGGCTGACGAAAGGCTATGGTCTTCCCGCGTCCTATGTCATCCACACGGTCGGACCCGTCTGGAAGGGCGGTGCTTCCGGTGAGCCCGAACTGCTTGCGTCCTGCTACCGCTCGTCACTGGAACTGGCAGCCGATAATGGAATCAGGACGATTGTGTTTCCGAGCATAAGCACCGGCGTCTATGGTTACCCGATAGCATCTGCGGCGAACATTGCGGTTACGATGACACAGGTATTCGTAGATGGACATCCGGATCAGTTTGACGAGATCACCTTTTGCTGCTTCTCGGCAGAAGACCTGGTCGTCTATCGGCAAATACTGGGCGGTTCTACGGACTGATCGCGGTTGCGGTGAATGCCGAGGCTCCTCTTCGTCTGCAGTGAAAACCGCTTGCGCAGTCCGACCGCCGAGGCGGTCTTCTCGAGATACGAGGGCGTGGAAGCGATCGGTGCGGGGACGAATCCGAATGCGGCGACTCCAGTCACCGCCGAACTCATCGACTGGGCCGACGTAATCCTGGTGATGGAAGAGTCACACAGGACGAAGCTGACCAAAAGATTCGCGGAACACCTGGAGACGAAGAAGGTTTGCGTCCTGAACTTGCCGGATATATACGATTACATGGAGCCGGTGCTGGTGCAGCTTCTGAGGGAAAAAGTACCGAGCTACGTACGACTTTGATCTATATCACTCTTTGCTATTCTTTATAAGAGCATCATTCGACTATGGAAGACAGACAGAAAACCGGATTGCCGATATGGGCGATCTTCCTGGATGTCCTCGGAACGCTGGTCCTGGTTCTGGGCATCTATGCACAAATAGCGGGGGATGACTTCCTGGCCTCCGCATCTATTGACAGTCATGCACTATCCATCGTGCTGATCATTGCCGGCATACTCCTGATGTTGCCGCTGGTGATCGCTGTGATAAAGCGGGCGGCGGCGTCGAGGCAGTGACAGGCTGATGACCACGCAACCGGATCTGTCGTCACGGGCCGCGAGGTTCATGGTCGAGCGGACGATGCTTGCGCCGCCCGACGTCATGTATCGCGACTGAACGGTAAAAACGATAACAGTACGAGTCGCGGCGGCCAGCTCTTTCACGATATGATCGGTTCGCCGGAATTCCGGGGGTACGGTGAACATTCGAACGATAATCCTGGCCTTTGTTGCACTTCAAATGCTGGCGGCCTGCACCGAGTCAACGGCGTGGCCGCCGAATCGGTCACAGCTGTTGCATATTTTCGATCAGCAGAAAGCAACATTTATCGTGATCGAAGAAGAAATGGCCTCGGACGGCCTGACGAGGATGGGGCCGGTTATCTATTCGCAGACGGGAAGTTCACCGATTGTGCCGAAGCTGGCGTCCGCCCGGGCCACCAAGTATGCAGAAATGTTCGAAAGCACGCAGATGTTTCTTGATGTGACGAGAAACGATCGAACCACTGCTTTCGAGCTGTTACTGCAGAATGTCGGGCCTCGCCTGTACCTCTCGCGGTTCGTACACACGTCGAGCCACGTTGCATTGCCCGGCTGCGTGCCGGCGATGCAGCACGCGTCTTGCGGTGCCTGCACTATAGAAATCGAGAGCGAGTGGCTGCTGGAATACAGCTGGTTCCCTGCGGACCCCGAGACCGAGGCCAGGGAGTGCTGAATGGAAAAATTTAGTCCCGAAAATAAAACTGTCGCGATAGATTGCGAATTGCTGGCCAGTACGATGCCGGCAGGCCCGGACCCGGCGATCCCGGTGGACGGATTTATCGTGCCAAAAGGCGTGTGGCACCGCGTCGACATTCTCGAGCCGAGCCAGACCGTCTACCTGACGCCGGGGCCGAACGGAAAATATCGGCCGCTCGCAGACGATCGATGATCTCCTGGCGAGTGAGGCAGGCACTGTTCCTGCTCATGGCCGCTTTCGTCGCCTGGGTAGAGGGCTTCACCAATCCTTTCTGGATCTGGAACAGCGTGCCGATCGCGGCCAGCTACGTGCTGCTGGCGAGAGCTCGAGAGAAGAACATGAATCCGCTTCCAGCGATCGCGTTTTTCGTAATCGCTTGCGGTTTTGTGTTATTCGCGCACGCTGCGTGGCTGTATGACTGGAACGGCATTGCGACCGGATCATCGACGGCCGGCCTGATGTTCATTATGCTGCCCGTTTATGCCTGTGTGCTCGGCGCCGCGGCGTTCGGGCTCCAGGTCCTGTTTCTGAAAAGGCACTAAGCATGAGCGACGAGTATCTCGAAGCGGCAATCGAAGAGGCGCGTAAAGGACAGGAATCGGGCGGCATCCCGATCGGCTCGGTCCTGGTCATTGATGGCCAGATCGTGGGCAGGGGACACAATCACCGCGTGCAGCGCGGCAGTTCCATCCTGCACGCCGAGATGGATTGCCTCGAGAATGCCGGCCGCCTGAAAGCCGCGGACTACCAGCGAGCGGTGCTGTATTCGACCCTGTCGCCCTGTGACATGTGCAGCGGCGCAATCCTGCTATACAAGATCCCTAGAGTCGTCGTCGGCGAGAACCGGACGTTCCAGGGGCCAGAGGACTATCTGCGATCGCGCGGGGTCGAGCTCGAGATCGTCGATAGCGGAGAGTGCTACGAAATGATGCAGGATTTCATTCGCGACAATCGCGCGCTGTGGGATGAGGACATCGGCGAGTAGATAAGCAGCAATTTGGCGCTAAGATAGATGCCTGAAACCTCAATAATCAAGAATCCATGAGTTTCCACATTAGAGAAGCCGTCGGCGAAGACGGCGAGGCTATTCTGGCCCTGATGCCGCGGCTTGCGTCGTTCAATGTGCCGGTATCGCGCAATCCTGTCGATCTCTGGCGTAGCGACGCCGCGATGTTCGAGCGCTGGCGTAATGGCGAAGCGCCGGAATGTTTCGTTCATGTCGCCGAAGACGATACGCAGAAGGTGATCGGATTCACGCTGACCAGTTTGCGCCCGGAATTGCTGAGCCATGAACCGAGCGCACACCTCGAAGCGATCGCTGTTGGCGAGGGCGCCGAAGGCCTGGGAGTCGGGCAGGCGTTGCTGGCCGCTGCCGAAGATGAAGCCAGGGTCAAAGGCGCGAGGACGATCACGCTGCACGTGTTTGGCGTTAACACCCGTGCGCGAGATTTTTACGAGAAGTCCGGCTATGACGGCGAGTTGATTCGCTACATCAAGGCACTGGCGGATTAGCACCCATGGGCGACACGTTGACTATCCGCCCGTTCGCCGAGGCCGACTGGCCGGCGGTGTGGCGGATCATGGAGCCGGTCATCCGCGCCGGCGACACCTATCCCTATGCAATCGACATGACGGCCGACGGCGCCCGGGAGATGTGGCTCGACATTCCCGAAGCGACATACGTCGGCGAGGATGTGGACGGCGAAATAGTCGGCACGTATTACCTGAAGCCCAATCAACCGAAACTCGGTGCTCACGTCGTGAATGCCGGTTACATGGTTGCGGAAAGTGCACGCGGCAGGGGCGTAGGCGCGCAACTGTGTACACATTCGCAGGAGGAAGCGCTACGGCTCGGTTATCGCGCCATGCAATACAACCTCGNNCTGGCAGAAGATGGGCTTCACGATCGTTGGCACACTGGCCGGTGCATTCAAGCATGCCGAACACGGCTACGTGGATGCTTACGTAATGTATAAGGAACTCGTCTGACCGGGGCACGATGAAAGCGGCGATCTACGAAGAATTCGAGGGTCCGGTGGAGATTCGCACCGTCGATGATCCGCTACCGGACGATGACGGCGTCGTGCTGCGTGTCGCCGCGACCGGCGTCTGCCGCAGCGACTGGCACGGCTGGATGGGCCACGACCCGGACATCACCCTGCCCCACGTGCCGGGGCACGAGATAGCGGGCGTGGTCGAGGCAACAGGCGCGGGAATCCGCAATTTTCATGAGGGAGACCGCGTCACCTTGCCGTTCGTCGGTGGTTGCGGGAAGTGCGAACAATGCGCATCCGGCAATCACCAGATTTGCGATTTTCAGTTCCAGCCGGGATTCACGCACTGGGGTTCGTACGCGGAATACGTTGCAATCAAGTATGCGGATATCAACCTGGTAGCGCTGCCCGATGATATCGACTTCGTCACCGCGGCCAGCCTGGGATGCCGCTTTGCGACCTCGTTCCGGGCCATTGTCGCCCAGGGTAAGGTCGCGCCGGACCAGTGGGTCGCAGTACACGGTTGTGGCGGTGTTGGTCTTGCGGCCGTGATGATTGCCAGTGCATTCGACGCAAGAGTGATCGCGATTGATATCGACGAAGATGCTCTGGGGATGGCGAAATCCGCAGGTGCGGCCGAGACGATCAACGCCGCCTCGAACCAACGGGTCGTCGAGGAAATCAGGGACCTGTCCTGCGGTGGTGTGCAGCTGTCGATCGATGCGCTGGGTAGCAGGGAGACCTGCCATAATTCGATCGCGGGCTTGCGAAAGCGCGGACGCCACGTGCAGGTCGGATTGATGGCGGGCGAAGACTACCGACCACCGCTACCGATAGAGCTTGTCATCGCCAACGAACTCGAAATAGTCGGTAGCCACGGAATGCAGGCACATGAGTATGGCCGGATGTTGCAGATGATCGCAGACAAGAAACTCGAGCCCGGGAGACTGGTGAGCCAGACGGTCGACCTCGAACGAGCGGCGAATGCGCTGGGAAATCCGGCGGAACTGCACGTTGCAGGCGTCACCGTCATCGACAGATTCTGATATGGCAGCTATGAACCCATGAACCGCTTGTCCCTGGCTACCGCAGTCGTCTCCATCATCGTGGCGGTTGCACTCTGGCTGGTCGCGACCTGGCTGGAAGGTGATACGCGGTGGTTGTTGCCAGCATCGCCGGCCGATCCGGGACCAAGCCAGGTCGAGGTGCGCCCGGACTCGGAGACCCGGGTCAGCGCGGAGGCCGTAAATTGTGACCAGGCGGAAGCAATACTGCGCGAGAAGGTAGATGGCGCGCAGTCTTGCGCGACCGATGATGACTGCACACTGTTCGATTACGGTTACCCGATCGAGTGTCTGACTTCAGTGGCAAAGAATGAGATCAGCACGCTCCGCGCCGAGTACAGCCGCTACGAGCAGAGTTGCCGGTATCGAGTCTATTACGACTGTCCGACTGGCCGATTGCAGCGGCACGCAGTCTGCCGCAGCAACCGTTGTGCCGTCGAGCTTCGATCGAACGAGGGGCTCAAAGAGGAAACGCTCGACTACCTGGGTGTCGAACGGCGCCGGATAGAGTGATGTCGGTTGGGGGCAGGTGGGCGGCAGACAGGTCGGCTAGCGGCAGAACCGAACACATCCGGCTGTACCAGGACGATCGGGCCCTGCCATTCAGTGACTATTTCGCATTGCTGCAGGGCGATTCTGATTTCGCAGACTGGTACACGGAGTTGCTCAAGGGTTCGCCGTTTGCAGCATTCTTCTGGGAGCATCCGCCGCTCGATAACTCAAACATCGAGACGCATGCCGAGTTTGTCCTGGTCGATGCACAGATGCTCGCCGGCTTGCAGCCGAATCCCAGAGCGTTCGGTTCGTACTATTCGAATGACCCCGTAATCAGCTTTCGCAATATTGGCGGCGATGCACTTCTGGTTGCTCCGTGCCCCAACGATGCATCGACACAGTACGCGCACCTGGCTGCTTTCCTGCGCACGGCCCCTGTCGGCCAGGTCCAGGTCCTGTGGCAGGAGGTCGCCCTGTCCGTCGCTGAAACCCTGGGCGACAGGCCGATGTGGCTCAGCACCTCGGGCCTGGGCGTGGCATGGCTGCATATCAGGCTGGATTCGACGCCGAAGTACTATCAACATCAGCCCTATAAAGCCTGGCCAGCCGACACGGGGCGAGAAGCGCCTTGATGACTGATGAACACGACCCGGAAGCGTAACGGTATGTCGATCCTGACTACAGTAATCCTGGTGTACATCGGTTTGTGTGCTTTTCTGTACCTCACGCAAAGATCGATGATCTATTTTCGGACGCCGGAAACCCGGCATGTTGCAGCCGAAGATCTGCGGCTCGAGCTCGATGGCGCGACCGTGCAGATTTGGCGGCTGAATGCGAACGGCAGGGATGCCATCATCTATTTCGGCGGCAACGCCGAGAATGTCGCCTACAACGTCGAAGATTTTTCGAGTTTCTTTCCCGACAAGGCCATCTATCTCGTCAACTATCGCGGTTATGGCGCCAGCACCGGACGCCCGTCCGAGGCGGCACTTACCGCGGACGCGCAGGCGATCTACGACCATGCGAGCCAGACGCATGCCAATATATCCATCATCGGGCGCAGCCTCGGCAGTGGCGTGGCGATATTCCTGGCGGCGACGAGGCCTACGCAAAGACTGGTCCTGATAACGCCATGGGACAGCATGGTCAACATCGCACGTTCGGCCTATCCGATATTTCCCGTGTCTGTTCTTCTCAAGGACAGGTATGACTCACTGAGCCACGCCGGCAGTATTTCCAGCCCCACGCTGTTATTGATCGCTGGCCGGGACGAGTTTATCCCGATGCGAAGCTCACTCAATCTTGCGGAGGCCCTGGAACCCGAATTGACGACGGTGACCGTCGTGGACGATGCCGGGCACAATACGATCCAGAACTACGACCTGTACTCGACCACGTTAGCCGGGTTCCTGCGATGAGCATCGAGATACGCAAGGAGACGGACGCAGACAAGGCTGCGGTGTTCGAAATCAATGCAACGGCATTTGCATCGCAGTCGGAGGCAAAGCTCGTCGATATGCTGCGCGACTCGGCAGAACCGGTCGTATCGCTGGTGGCGGTGGATGGTGATGACATCGTCGGGCACATAATGTTTTCGCCAGTCACGCTCGACTCGTATGACGAGCTCAAGTTGATGGGTCTCGCCCCGATGGCCGTGTCTCCGTTGCGGCAACGGAGCGGCATCGGCAGCGCACTGGTAAACGCCGGGCTCGAGCGATGCAGGGAGCTCGGCATTGGCGCGGTCGCCGTGTTGGGGCACGCGGAATACTATCCGCGCTTCGGTTTCAGGCCGGCCTTCGAATGGGGCATCGGGAGCGAGTATGACGTGCCTGACGATGTGTTCATGCTGATAGAGTTATCGTCCGGATATTTACAAGGCTACAACGGAACCATCAGTTACAACGCGGCGTTTGCCGATGCCTGATGTCCGTGAGTGGGAGGTTCGAATGAATACAACCATCGTTCGTTACAAGGTAAAGGCGGACCGGGCCGAAGAAAACAAGGCTTACATTCGCGCGGTTTTCGACGAATTGGACGCAAACAAACCCGAGGGGCTGAGATACGTGTCATTCTGTCTCGCCGACGGGGTCAGTTTCGTGCACATCGCGGTGGTCGA
>JABAOH010018401.1_pt1 | contig 20171 bp, 19 predicted proteins | sample 7062181 | NCBI WGS metagenome assembly JABAOH01 (sample SAMN14538630, study PRJNA623070) | marine sediment metagenome | biome: marine biome [ENVO:00000428]; feature: marine pelagic biome [ENVO:01000023]; material: deep marine sediment [ENVO:00002113]; isolation source: pool of 5 deep marine... | reverse complement strand
AACGGTTTAGATACTCGAACGACCACCAGAAGGCCGCGCTTAATGGAAACAACGCGATGAAGTAGTACGGACGATTGCGCAGCATGCATTGGCCGCTGCGCCGCCACGTCAACGCGTTGATGAGCAGGATGTAACCGAGCCAAAGCGGGCTGAAGGTGAATTCCTGCCAGCGCTCGAACCAGGAGAAGCGATTCCACGCAAGCCACCAGGCAAGCGCCAGGATCGCGATGCCCGCCCATCCCCACCACGGAAAGGGCGATGCGGGTTGGGTCCGACCGACCCCGGTGTGCGCCCGCAAGACGCGATAGACGAACGGGCCGATGCAGACAATGACGAGTGCGCTCAGGAGCCAGAACATGGGCCAAGAGAACGGCGCATGGGCCACGTAACCCGTATCGGGGGGGAAACGCAGATACGGCGCGAGCGGCCTGCCGGCCAGCACGATGCCGAGCAGCGGCAGGCCGATCAGCATCGACGCCAGCGCGCCTAACAAGGCGAGATTTTTTTTCGCACTCCCGCTCGCCCTCAGGGCTGAGAGCGATGGCTCGGCCGACATCAGTGGATAGCGCCCAATAAGGCTTCGATCATTTCTTCCGCTTGCCGGCGGTAACCGCCGCCGAACAGATTGAGATGATTCAACACGTGGTAGAGGTTGTACAAAGTCTTGCGCAACGCATACCCCGGATGCAAAGGATAGGCGTCGCGGTAGGCCGCGTAGAAACGCGAGGGAAATCCTCCGAACAGCTCGGTCATCGCCAGATCGGCCTCGCGGTCGCCGTAGTAAACCGCCGGGTCGAAAATCACGGGCTCGCCCCGATCGTCGATCATGTAGTTGCCGGACCAGAGATCGCCGTGAAGGAGCGACGGTTGCGGTGTATAGTCTTTAAAGAACGCGTCCAAGTCACTCAGTAATGCCTCCCCCTTGCTTTGCAGCGCGCCGCCGTAACCGTTGTCTGCGGCCAGTCGCAGCTGGAACTCAAGCCGGTGCATGCGCCAGAATTCGCTCCAGCCATCGCACCATGTGTTCACTTGCGGCGTGGAGCCGATAGTGTTGTCACGCCGCCAGCCATAGCGCTCGCTGGTCACGGCGTGCATGCGCGCCAGGTCGCGGCCGAACTGCTCCATGCCGTGCTCGCCGGGTTTGCCATGAGGGACATACTCGAGCACGAGATAGGCGTAACCTTGCGCGTCGCCGCAGCAGATCGGTGTCGGCGCCCGCAGCGTGTGGCTTTGCTGGATTTCGCGCAAGCCCTCGAGCTCGGCGGCGAACATCTCGATTTGCGCACCCTGATTCAACTTCACGAAGAACTGCTTGTCATTGCCTTCCAGAATCATCGCCGAGTTGATGCAGCCGCCGCCGACTGATCGTTGCCGGCGCACGTGAAAGGCGGCGCCAGTTTCGGCGGCGATGTGCTTGGCAATTTCGGCTGACAGCGACATGCTCGGCATCCCCAGCTAGCCGAAGCGATCACGGTCATGCGGCTCGCGAAAATCGACAAGCGGGCCGACCGGGACGATACCGCGCGGGTTCAATGAGGTGTGGCTACGAAAGTAATGCTCCTTGATATGTGCGAAGTTGCAGGTCGCCGTCACCCCTGGCATTTGATACAAATCCCTGAGGTAGCTCCAGAGGTTCGGGTAATCGACAATCCGCCGCAGGTTACATTTGAAATGGGTGTAGTAAACCATATCGAAGCGAAGCAGCGTTGTAAAAAAACACCAGTCCGCTTCGGTGAGCTGACGGCCGCAAAGGTAACGCTGCCGCGCGAGATGGCGCTCCCAATGATCGAGCGCTTGGAACAGCTCAGCGACAGCTTCCTCGTACGCCTCCTGAGTGCGCGCGAAGCCGGCCCGATACACGCCATTGTTGACGGGCTCGTAGAGCGCATCGATGGTCGCATCGATCTCCTCTACAAGTGACGCCGGACAGAAATCGTCTGGCTTGGTGGCGAGCCCCGAAAAAACCGTGTCGAACATACGCATGATGTCGCGCGACTCGTTGTTCACTATCGTTTCCTGTTGCCGGTCCCACAGCACGGGTACCGTCACGCGGCCGGTGTAGTGGGTGTTAGCCTTCACGTAGACTTCACTGAGATAGCGCGCACCGTTTACCGTGTCGGGGAGACAGCCGGGATTGTCGCTGAATTGCCAACCCTGCTCACCCATGAACGGATCGACCACCGACAAGGAGATCGCGCCTTCGAGACCCTTGAGCGCGCGCATAATGAGCGTGCGGTGTGCCCACGGGCAGGCGTACGAGACGTAGAGATGATAACGACCGACTTGCGGGCGAAAGTCCGCATTGGACTCTGTACCGACCCAGCGGCGGAATTGGGTCTCCGCGCGAACGAATCGCCCACGCGCATCGGTAAGCAGCGGTTTGGGTGACCATTTTCCGTCAATCAGCAGTCCCATCTGCGGGCCCCTTTGATGAGCCCCAGTATACGGCCCACCCACCCACGCCGCTCGTCGGCCGATCGGCCGGTCTCGTCGGCTAGATATACACAGCACTTTCGGGCCCTGGTAGCGGCGTCCCGCCGCAGCTAAGCCGCTCCGCGGCGGAAAGCCGTGGCTTTCATCTAAGTCATTGAAATTTCTCAAAGATGGGCGGTCGCCTAATTTTTGATCAAAGCGGCCGCGCCTATCGAAACTGCCGGACTAACGTGGGGGCGGAAACATTTACTAACAGCCTTATCCACAGGTTCGTGTACAGAATCTGTTAATAAATCCATTCCTGATTGCTTGACAGAGACTTAGCCGCGGGGCGGTGACGATGTGCGCACGCATGCCCGGATCGTCGCTGTGATAAATTGCCGCCATGTCGGCATCGACCCCCGTACTTCGCATTGCGGTCCCGGCCCCATTACGCCGCTGCTTCGATTATGCCGCCTGCGACGACGATCGCCGGCTGCGGCCGGGCGTGCGCGTGCGTGTTCCCTTCGGGCGACGGGAGTTGGTCGGTTTCCTTGTCGACATTGCTGAACAGCCGGCCATCAGGCGCGAGCGCCTAAAACCGGTCGTGCGCGTGCTCGACGACGAGCCGGTTTTGCCGCTGGACTTGTTCGCGCTGCTGCGATGGGCCGCCGATTACTATCACTTTCCCCTGGGTGAAGTGTTGAAAGCCGCTCTGCCGGCGAGTCTGCGCCAAGGCCGGGACCTAACACTCGCACAGCCGCCGGTTTGGCTACTCACCACGCAAGGGCGGGCCGTGATCGGCGATCCGCCCGCCCGCGCACCCGTGCAAAACAAAATTCTGGCTGCGCTCGCGCAATCACCGGCGGGGCTCGATGCGGCGGCCATGGCCCAGGTCGCCGCTGGCTGGCGCGCGGCTGCGCGCCAACTCGAGGCCAAGGCCTGGATTCGAACACAACCGCGCCCGCTCGAGGCCGCGACGCGAGGCACGCTCGCCCCCGGCCCGGTGCTCAGCGCAGCACAACAGGCGGCGGCAGCAACAATTAGCCAGGCGCTCGATTCATACCAGGCCTTTCTGCTGCACGGTATTACCGGCAGCGGCAAGACCGAGGTCTATCTCGATGTGATCGCAGAGGTGCTGGCCCGTGGGCAGCAGGCGCTGGTGTTGGTGCCGGAGATCGGACTCACTCCCCAGTTCCTTGCGCGGGTGCGTGCGCGCCTTAGTAAGCCGGTCGCGGTGCTGCACTCGGGATTGAGCGACCACGAGCGCTTGTCGGCCTGGCTCGCGGCGCGTGACGGCCAAGCCGGGATCGTGGTCGGCACGCGTTCGGCCGTGTTCGCACCGTTGCGTGCGCCGGGCGTGATCATTATCGATGAAGAACACGACGCTTCGTACAAACAACAAGACGGTTTTCGCTATCACGCGCGCGATGTCGCGATTATGCGCGCCCATCGCAGCGGGATACCTGTCGTACTCGGTTCGGCGACGCCATCGCTCGACACCTTGCAGCAAGTACAGAGCGGCAAGTATCGCCAACTCGATCTACCCGATCGCGCCGGGTCGGCATCGCTTCCCGAGATCCACTTGCTCGATTTGCGACGTTTGCCGCTCGCTGACGGTCTGTCGCCGCCGCTGGTGGAGCAGATCGGCCAACGGCTTGGGGCGGGTGAACAAAGCCTGTTATTCATCAACCGCAGGGGTTATGCACCGCTTTATATGTGTCATGACTGCGGCTGGTTTGCGCCGTGCCGACGCTGTGATGCCAGGTTGACCCTGCACAGCCGCAGCCAGCGTTTACGTTGTCACCACTGTGGCGGCGAGAGCCCGTTGCCCTCTTCCTGCCCCGAGTGTGGTGCCGCCAAGCTGCGTGCGCTTGGCGAGGGCACCGAACGCGTGGAGGGTGCGCTTGCGCGTCTCTTTCCGCGGGCCCGCATCGTTCGCGTCGACCGTGATAGCACCCGGCGCAAGGGGGCGCTGGAGGAGACCTTGCGCCGCATCGATCGCGGCGAGGCCGATATCCTGGTGGGCACGCAGATGCTCTCGAAGGGGCATGACTTTCCCAATGTCACGCTTGTCGGCGTGCTCAATGCCGACCAACGGCTCNNGATCATCCAGGTCAGCGGTCGTGCCGGTCGCGGGGTCAAGCCGGGCGCCGTCTGGATTCAGACCTTCCATCCCGGGGACCCGGTGTTCGCGGCGCTGCGCCGCCACGACTATCTCGGCTTCGCCCGCCATGCGCTGGCAGAGCGGCAAAGCGCCAGGTATCCGCCTTTCATGCACTTCGCCCTGCTGCGCGCGGAATCGCCCAAACCACAGGCGGCGCTACGCTTCATGCAGGTCGCCCATCGTCTCGGCCAGGTGTGTCGCAAGGGTACCGAGGTCGAGCTGATGGATCCGGTGCCCGCGCCGATGGAACGCCGCGCGGGCCGTTATCGCGCGCAGCTGCTCGTTCAGGCGCCGCTGCGGCGCGTGCTACACCAGTTTCTTTGCAGCTGGTTGACACGCTTGGACGAAGCGCCGGCCGGCAAGCGCGTGCGCTGGTCGCTCGACGTCGATCCCATCGACATGCATTAGGCTAGTCGAGCGCTTGCCTGCCGGCAGCGGTCAGGCGATAAATGCGCCAGCCGCTATGCTCGCCGTCGCGGCAGAGGCCAAAAGCGAAGGGTGGCGCGCGACCGATGAGCGCGAAGCGCAGGTCCCTGAACCAGACACAGGTGCCGCTGCCGTTGTCGATCCGATAGAGCGCGGGGAGCAATGCGAAGGCACGGTACCCGCGCAGCAGGTCCTCATTCCAGACGGCACGGGCCAAGGTCGTCTCGTCGCCGGCGTGACCGAAACGCGGAACCTCTTGCCACTGTGCCAGCGCGACCGGCCGGTAAGCGGCCCAGGCATGGCGCAATGTTCCGGCGTCGGCGGGTGGTGGGTCGGGCACGCGCTTGCGCAGCAGGCTGACGTAAGCGAGGTGGTAACGATCATCGCGCGCGACCACGAGCATCCAGTTGAACGGCGAAAAAGGCTGCGGCAGCGCATGAATCGTTGCTGCTTGCATGCCATGCCTATCGCCGTAGTGCTTGGCGATCGCCAGCGCGCGCTCGTGCAAGACTGCCTGGGCGCCGATGTAGCACGCCAGCACGGCGACCGCACTTAAGGCGGGTTTGCGGTTGGCACGCCATAGGAGCGAGCCAAGGAGCCCGCTGGCAACGATGGCCGTGAGATAGGGGTCGATGATGAATGTGGTGGACCACGCCAGGCGCGCATAGGAGATGGGGCTAAAGATCATGCTGCCGAAGGACGTAATGAAATCCATGAAGATATGCAGCCCGATCACGATAAAGCACACGCCAGCAAACGCGCGCCAGCCGTAACGAGGACGCCAGAGCGCGCTGAACAGTAAGGCCAGCAGCAACGCCCAAAACGGCCACAGCACCACGGAGTTTAACCAGGCGCGGTGGTAGACCAGATAGGCCAGCGGATCGAGAAAGCGCCAGAAGAAATCAGCATCCGGAAAGGCCGAGGCGAGCGCCCCGGCGAGTACGCGCGTGCGCACCGGCAACTGGTCGGCACGCGGTGTTGTTGGTGCGGTTGCGCGCGCCAGCAGCGCGCCGCTCATGATATGAGTGACCGGATCCATCGTCTTCTGGCTTTACGCCTGTGTGTGCCCATCTTCGGGCGTTGCTACACGAAAAATCCTATGACTTTCAATATATTAGAGGAAGTATGCTAGCCGACGGGTTTGACGACGACAAGCACCACACTCCCGATCAGGATCAGCACGGGCAGCTCGTTGGGCCGGCGGGGGTACACGTGCCGGTGGCGGTTTGCGGTCCCGCTTGAAGTCGAGCAAGAGCTTGCCGCAATAAGCATGATACGCGATCAGCAGCGGCAGCTTGAGTGTAGCCAAAGGCCGCTGACGCCATAAGCCAGCCAAAGCCACACGCCTAGGACCACGCCAAGGACTGCACTCGGAGTCATGATGCCGTAGTAGGGCTCGCGCCCCATTAGCTTGAAGCCTTCGATGCCCACGGCAGCGTCGGCCATGGCGTTGTAAACATAACGTCCCGGCAGATAGTACAGTTCGGCAAACCACGTCACCACGAAGATAATGTGAAAGGCCTTGATCCATAGAAACGCCATTGTCGATGCTGCCTGCCGTAGTCACACCGATGTCGCGCCGATTCTAACGCATCCCCCCTTAGGCACCGGCGTTGCGCACGCATCTGGATCTGCCATGATTCAAAGATGCGCCACTCGCTGCTCCTGTCTATGCTCATCGTGGTCACCCTCGCGTCGGGCTGTAGCACCGATTGGGTCAAAGAACAGTACGAGGAGTATCGTGCGCAGGACAAGGCGCTCGACGCGCAGACCATCGCCGCCGGCCTGAAACAGGCGCTCGAGCACGGCACCCGGCGAGCGGTGAGCGCGCTCGGGCAGGTCGATGGTTATCTCAAGAACCCGCCGGTGCATATTCCGGTGCCCGATCAACTGCAGCGCGCGGAAAGTCTGTTGCGACGCGTCGGTGGCGGCAGGTATGCGGATCAGTTCGTCGCCAGTCTCAATCGCGCCGCCGAGAGGGCCGCGCCTCAGGCCAAGTCGATTTTTCTCGATGTCATACAGGCGATGACGATCCAAGACGCCGTCGGGATTCTCAGGGGCTCGGACGACGCGGCGACACAATATTTTCGTCGCCATTCCCAAGCGCGGCTGACGGCGACCTTCCGCCCGCTGGTGGCGCGCGCCACCAGCGAAGTGGGGGTGACGGCTTATTACAAGCGTTTTGTGGAGAAGGCCGCCGCCACCGGTCTGGTCGACACGCGCGACCTGGATCTTGATGACTACGTTACGCGCAAGGCGCTCGACGGCCTGTTTTACATGATCGCGCGGGAAGAGAAACGCATCCGCGAAGATCCCATCGCCCGTACGACCGAGCTACTGCGAAAGGTATTCGGCAGCTAACTGGCCTCTGTAGTCACGGTGCGCACGCCAGTGGCCGGTATGTGCTCGAGCTCGGCATCCTCGGCGCGCAGGAAGAGACCTAGTAGATCATTCAACAGACGGCTTCCCAATGCGCTTGCTTGTATCGTTTTTGTATCCCAGCTGAGCAAGCCCTTAGCGACCGCAGCGCGCAAGCTCGGTATCACTAGCGATAGCGGCAGACCGGTACGTTCCTGGAACAGATGGGTGGGAAAGCCGTCTGTGAGACGCAGTGCGTTCATCATGAACTCGATCACGGCGTCCTGCGGCGACAGGCGTTGCTCGCCGGCGATGCCCGCCGGGGTGCCGGCTTTGGTGACGTAAGCATTGGGCTTTTTCACTTTAAACAGCCGCGTGATCCCCTGCGGGTCACTGATCTTGGCATGGGCACCGGCGCCGATGCCGAGGTAATCGCCGAACTGCCAGTAATTCAAATTATGTCGGCAGCGCTTGCCCGCGCGGGCGTAGGCCGAGACCTCGTACTGGCGATAACCGGTTTGCGCCAGCAAGGCTTGCAGCTGTTGCTGTGTTTCCCAAAGGCTGTCGTCATCCGGCAGCGGCGGGGGCTTGGCCCAGAAGACGGTGTTCGGCTCGATCGTCAGCTGATAGAGCGAGAGGTGATCGGGTGCGAGGCCGATGGCGGTTTCGAGGTCCGCCAGCGCTTGCGCGAGGCTTTGTTGCGGCAAACCGAACATGAGATCGAGGTTGAGGTTGCCAAACCCTGCCGCCCGTGCCGCCTCGACCGCCCGCAGTGCCTGCTCGCGTCCGTGAATGCGGCCGAGCAGTTTTAACTTCGCGGGTTCGAAACTCTGAACGCCGATGGAAAGCCGGTTGACGCCGGCCTCGCGAAAGCCTAGAAAGCGCGCCGTATCCACGGTGCCCGGATTCGCTTCCAGCGTCACTTCGGTGTCGGCGTCAAACGGCAGGCGCGCACGGAGGCCAGACAGCAAGGCATCGATCGACTCGGGCACAAACAGACTCGGCGTGCCGCCGCCCAAGAAGATCGACATGATCCGCCGCCCCCACACCCGCGGCATGTCCTGATCGAGATCGCGCAGCAGCGCCCCGACATAGGCGCGTTCGTTTATTTTGTCGGGCGTGCGGTAGGAATTGAAATCACAATAGGGGCACTTGCGCGCACACCAGGGGAGGTGCACGTAAAGTGACAGTGGTAGGGGTTTTGTCCGCTCAAACGGACGCTGGTCATTCACGCGCAAGCTAACAGATTTCTTGGCGCATGGCTGCCAGCAGTTTTGTTAACGCCTGGCCGCGATGGCTGAGCTCGTTCTTGACGTCCGCTGGCAGCTCGGCGGCCGAGCAGTTGTGTGTCGGCACGAAGAACACGGGGTCGTAACCGAAACCTCGTTCGCCGCGGGGTTCGAACAAGATGCGCCCTTCCCAGGTGCCTTGAGAAATAATCGGCGTGGGATCGGCCGCATGGCGCAGATAGACCATCAGGCATTGGAAGCGCGCCGTCCGCCTGGCTTCAGGGACATGGACCAGCTCTCGTAGCAAGCGCTCGATGTTTGCCTGGTCGTTGCCATTCACTCCGGCATAACGCGCGGAGTGGATGCCCGGCGCGCCGTAGAGCGCGTCGACCTCAAGCCCGGAATCATCGGCGATGGCGGCAAGATCGGTATGGCTGGCGGCATTGCGGGCTTTGAGGATGGCATTCTCGACAAAGCTCAGACCCGTTTCTTCGATCTCGGGCACGCCACGTTCCCCCTGGGGAATGATGCTCAGGTCCAGATCGGCGACTAAGCGACTGATCTCACGCACCTTGCCGGGGTTGTTGCTGGCAAGGACGATGCGCGCGCTCATGCCGCGAGGCCGAGGACGCGGCGTTGATGCCCGATGAGAGCCTTGATGCCGCTTCGGGCGAGCTCGGTCATGGCCAGCATCTGCTCGAGCGTGAAGGGCTCGCCTTCGGCCGTGCCCTGAACCTCGATGAAGCGGCCGCTATCATCCATCACGAAGTTCATATCGGTCTCGGCATTGGCGTCCTCGGCGTAGTCGAGGTCCAGCACCGCCTCGCCCTCGTAGATGCCGGCGGACACCGAGGCCACCAGATGACGGAAGGGGTCGCTTGCGATCAGACCGCGTTCTTTTAGATAGGTGACACCGTCGACCAGCGCCACACAGGCGCCGGTGACCGAGGCCGTGCGCGTGCCCCCGTCTGCCTGAATGACATCGCAGTCCACCGTCAACGTGCGTTCGCCGAGCAGCTTGAGATCGACGGCCGCGCGCAGTGCGCGGCCGATCAGGCGTTGGATTTCCATGGTGCGCCCGCCTTGTCGCCCGCGCGCCGCTTCGCGCGGCATGCGCTGGCTGGTCGAGCGCGGCAGCATGCCATATTCCGCCGTGACCCAGCCTTGCCCCATACCTTTTAGGAAGTTGGGCACCTTTTCATCGACGCTGACGGTGCAAATCACGCGGGTGTCGCCGAATTCGACCAATACAGAGCCCTCGGCGTGGCGTGTGAAACGCCGTGTAATCGTGACTGCGCGCAATTCATCAGGTTTACGTCCGCTAGGTCGCATCAGTGCAATTCCCGGTGATCAGGGGCGTCCCCGTCGAGCGTTATTGTACGTCCGCACTAGGACCAATGAAACGCGCGAGGCCCGAGGCTGCTATTTTTGCTCGAGCCTCTTGATGAAGTTCTCGATCTCTCGAAGCTCGCGCTTCATTGACTTCTTTCTGTGCTTGGATCCGGGCGCTGATGTTGCACCGGACCCTTCTTTGGGCCGCTTGGCGCTCGATCTTTTTACCTGCGCCTTTTGCGCGAGCATCTTGTTCTTGGCGATTTCCCAAAGCGCCTCCTGATCGACACTCAGCGCCGCATTAGCCTGGAGCGGGGGACCTTTGGGCGCGGCATCTTGCCACTCCAGGCATACCGCGCTCATGTTGTCGCAGGCCTGGCGCCTGCGCTCCTCCGCTTCGATAAACATTTCTTCTATGCCTTCGTCCAGCGAGTCATAGTCGAAATAGGCCCCGAGCTCATTGGGGTTGAACGCCTCCCATACACCGTCGCTGCAAAGGAGCAAGATATCGCCGCGCTGGAGCGCCGTTTCCTCGCCCAGGCTGATCGTCGGTTTGTACGGACCACCGACACACTTAAGCAACCGGCTCTTGTCAGGATGGCTCAACATCTCGTCTTCTGTAATCACACCGTCTTCCCGCAACCGCTCGGTCGCCGTGTGGTCGAGGGTGCGCGTTAGCACTTTGCCGTTGCGGAAGTGGTACAAGCGACTGTCGCCCACATGCGCCCAGTAGGCATAACCTTCCTGGACGAGACACAATACGCAGGTGGTTCGCGGCGCGATCCCGCTGGCGATTGATTTTGCGTACTGGACGATGGCGTTGTGCGCCTGCAGGATCGTGAGCGCGAGGAAAGCCGAGGGTTGCGTGATCAACGGCTGCTTGATGCGCTCGAAGGCGCGCACCGCCGTCTGGGCCAGGGCCTCTGCCGCCAGGTCGCCGCCCGCGTGTCCGCCAAGTCCATCGGCCACTGCCAGCAGCACCGCGTTTTCGCGCTCGGCATGTGCGACCCGGTCCTGATTGCTGGAGCGACCGCCGACTGCGGTGTGACTGGCGAGGTGGTACTTCATGTTCGCGCTATCTAACTAGGCTGACGTTGCGCAGCCAGCCTAACAGACGCTGCAAGTATCCATCGTGACCTTGTTCAAGCTTGGCGAGCCAACTCTGATTCATGAAATCCAATAGCTCCTGCACGCTCTGCGGACGCGCGGCCGGATCCATCTTCAGGCACCAATCGACAGCCTCGAGCAGCGGCCGCGAATAGCGTCGGCCAAAAGTGCGCACCGCCGGCTTTAAGGTATCGAGCACGGCACGATCGGTTGCTGCGGGTGGTGCACGTCCGCTCATGCACGCCCACATGGTGGCACCGACCGCGTAGATATCCGTCCAAGCCCCGACTTCGCCGTGTCGATGCTGCTCGATGGGCGCGAAGCCCATGGTAAGTGTGTGCGGACCCTGCGGCTTGTCGTCGTCTATTGCCAGCATGCGGGCTGCGCCGAAGTCGAGTAGCAGTGGTCGTCCGCCCGGGCGCAGATAGATGTTGGCCGGTTTGATGTCGAGATGCAGCAGTTGGTTCTTGTGCAGCTCCCACAGCCCGAGCAGAAGTTGCGGAAACACTTTGCGGATGAATTTCTCGCTCAGTCGGCCGGAGTGGCGTTTGATATAGGAACGCAGATCCTTGCCGCGCTCGTACGCCATGACCAGGTAGACGGTGTTGTTGGCACGAAAGAAGTCGGTGACGTGAACGATATTGGGATGGCTGACCTTCGCCAGGGCCGCCGCCTCATCGAAAAAGCGCTTGATGCCCTTGCGGAAAGTATTCGACGGCTCGCCGGAAATGCTTTCGACGCTGGCATCTTCCAGTCGCCGCGCCTGATCCAAGGGGAGGTACTCTTTGATGGCGACTTGCAGGCCGTCTTCCACGTTTGTCGCCAAATACACAATGCTGAAGCCGCCGCCACCGAGTGTTCGCTCGATGCGGTATCCGTGCAACAGGAATCCATTCGGGAGCGCAGCCGCTAGTTCTTTCATGCCACTTCGAAGCGGAATCTTAACTGTCCCGCCGCCTACTCATCAGTCGACTTGTTGTCGCGGCAGGCTGGCATCTGGACTCCTTGCGGCGGGAGCGCGATCGCGCAGCCTTTCTTTAAGGAATCTCGCCCATGGGCGGGGCCCGGCGGAGGAGTCCAAGCCTCCAGCGTTTACCATTATCAAACATAGCTTAAAATGGCGAAACTAGCGACAGCACGCCCCGTCGCCGGAAGCCCCGCGCCTATCCGGTGGCCAACCGCGAGGGATTCTGATGACACTAAGCATGACCGCCTTTGCCCGCTGCGACCGGGACACACCTTGGGGCAGCCTGGTTTGGGAGCTTCGATCGGTAAACCACCGCTATCTGGAGGTGGTCTCACGCTTACCCGACGAATTGCGCAGCCTGGAGCCGCAAGTCAGGCTAGTTATCGGGCAGCAGCTGGCGCGCGGGAAGGTGGATTGTACGCTTCGCTTCCAGCCCAAGGACCCGTCGACCGGCGAGTTCGAGTTGAACCCGGTCGTTGTCCAGAAGATCGTCGATACCTCGGCAAAGATACAAGCGCTTGTGCCCGACAGCGCGGCGCTGCGGGCGATCGATATTCTGCGCTGGCCCGGCGTGCTTAAGACAGTCGAGCTCGATGCCGATGCCTTGGGACGCGAAGCCATGGAGTTGTTGTCAAAGGCATTAACCGAGCTCATAGACACCCGCGGGCGCGAGGGTGGGCGTCTCCAGCAAATCATCATCCAGCGTCTACAGGCCACGCAGCAGGTCTTGTCCGGGGTGCGCGGCGCATTGACCGATGTGCGACAGCAATTCCGCCAGCGACTACAGGAGCGATTGGCCGAGCTCAAGCAGGAAGTCGACCCCATCAGGCTCGAGCAGGAAATTGTACTGCTCGCCCAGAAGTCGGACGTACAGGAAGAACTCGACCGCCTGGCGACACATCTAGACGAGGTTCAACGTGTGTTGGATGAAACCGGACCCATCGGCCGGCGCTTGGATTTTTTGATGCAGGAGCTCAATCGCGAAGCCAATACCCTGACAGCGAAGTCCACCGATCTGCAAGTAACGAACGCCGCCATCGAGCTCAAGGTGCTCATCGAGCAGATGCGCGAGCAGGTGCAAAATATTGAATAACGCCGATAGCTAGCGATTCCAATGTCGGCGGTGTAAGGTCGTGAGTTGTTTTGGGACAAACCGCAGAGCACGCCGAGGCGCAGAGCACGCAGAGAAATCTGATTATAAAACTTTGCGTCCTTTGCGCCTCTGCGCTCTGTGCGATGAGTTTTTAGGTGTTTAATGCCCGAACGAATGCAACGTGGGAGTCTTTTTGTTCTGTCAGCGCCGTCGGGCGCGGGTAAGACTAGTCTAGCCAAAGCGCTAGTGGAGGCGCTGCCCGATCTGGCCTTCTCAATTTCGCATACCACACGTCAACCGCGCCCAGGCGAGAAGGACGGTGTGGATTACTATTTTGTCGACGAGGCCAAGTTCCAGGCCATGGTCGAAGCGGACATGTTCCTCGAACACGCGTGCGTGTTCGGTCACCGTTACGGCACCTCGCGCGTGGCCGTGGAGCGCCTGCTGACGGCGGGCAAGGGTGTGCTGCTCGATATCGATTGGCAAGGCGCGCGCGCGATCAAGCAGAAGATGCCGCAGGCGCACACCATATTCATATTGCCGCCGTCGCGCGATGCGTTGCTTGAGCGGTTGGCGGGCCGTGGTCAGGACTCCCGCGAGGTGGTGGAGCGCCGGATGCGTGCCGCGGTGTCGGAGATGGAGCACTACCGCGAATTCGAGTATCTGGTCATGAATGACGATTTTGCCGCTGCGCTCGAGGATCTCAAGGCGATCGTGCGGGGTGACCCCGCGGGCCGCCGCCGACCTGGGGTCGATATGGCCAGGCTCCTGGGAGACGGCTAGCAGTGAGGGCAAATGTGAAATACAATTAATTCAAGAGCCGTGCGCAACCCGTGGCGCGGCTTTAATTTTGTAGCAACCGCATCGAGGTGCAGAATGGCACGGATTACCGTCGAGGATTGTTTAGAAAACGTTGAAAATCGCTTCCAGTTGGTGTTAGTGGCCAGTAAACGCGCGCGCCAACTGATGATCGGTGCGGAGCCGTGCGTGAGCCGCGAGAACGACAAACCGACGGTGCTGGCATTGAGAGAAATCGCGGGTGGTTTCGTGACAAGTGCCATTCTCGACGATACGGCCGTGCAAGCCGGCCTGGAGGACGATGACGACGCACTCGACCCTATGGCGCCGGGCGCGCTGGCGGCCGACGCGGCGGATGACGAAGCGCAGCAGCCTGAAAGCCCAGTATCATAGGATTCTGCCATCTCGCCGGTTCCGGATCGGCGACCTATGCGACCGACTCGAAAGCTACCTCGAACCCGAACAAGTTGCTGACGTCTATCGCGCCTACGTCTTCGGTGCCGAGGCACACGAGGGCCAGGTTCGACGCAGCGGCGAGCCCTACATCCACCATCCAGTCGAAGTAGCCCGCATCCTGGCGGATATGCGTCTCGATGCGCAGACCATCACGGCCGCCATCCTGCACGATGTCATCGAAGACACTGCAACCGCCAAGGAACAGATCGCGGGTGACTTCGGCAAAGAGGTGGCAGAGCTCGTCGATGGCGTAAGCAAGATCAGCCAGATCGAGTTCGAGACCAAGGAGGAGGAGCAGGCGGAAAATTTCCGCAAGATGCTGCTCGCCATGGGTCGCGACATCCGCGTCATTCTCATCAAGCTCGCCGACCGGCTTCACAATATGCGCACGCTTGCTGCCTTGCCACGGGACCGTCAGCGCGCGATCTCACGGGAGACACTGGAAATTTACGCGCCGATCGCGAACCGTCTAGGTATGCGCCAGTGGTTTCACGAGCTCGAGGATCTCGGCTTCAGCCACTTGTATCCGCAGCGTCATCGAGTGCTCGAGGAGGCCGTGCGTAAGCGCCATGGCAATCGCAAGGCGGTGGTCACAAAAATTCGGCGGGCAATCGAAACGCAGCTTGCGCAAGAAGGGGTTGCAGGCGAAGTCACGGGCCGGGAGAAAAATCTCTACAGCATCTATAAGAAGATCCGTCAGAAGGAGTTCTCGTTTGACCAGGTTTACGATGTGTATGCTTTTCGTATCGTGGTCGACAAGGTGGACAGCTGCTATCGTGTCCTCGGTATCGTCCACAATCTCTACAAGCCGATTCCGGGCCGGTTTAAGGACTACATCGCAATTCCCAAGGCCAACGGTTATCAGTCCTTGCATACGGTGGTATTCGGTCCTTTTGGCGTGTCGGTAGAAGTGCAGATCCGCACCGTGGAGATGCACCGTGTGGCGGAGGTCGGCGTCGCTTCCCATTGGCTGTACAAAAGCGGGGATAGCTCCGGGGCTTCGCTACCGCAACGCACGCTGCATTGGCTGAAGGACCTATTGGACATCCAGCAGCAAGCCGGAAACCCACGCGAGTTTCTGGAAAATCTGAGAGTGGACCTCTTCTCCGATGAGGTCTACGTCTTCACCCCTAACGGCGAGATCAAGAAGCTGCCGCACGGGGCCACGGTGATCGATTTTGCCTATGCGGTGCACACCGATGTGGGCGATCGCTGCATCAGCGCCAAGATCAACCACGAGCTCGTGCCGCCGCGTACGCGGCTGCGCAACGGCGACCATGTGGAGGTGATTACCGCCAAGTGGGCCCGGCCTAACCCGGTGTGGCTCGATTTCGTCGTGACCAGCAAGGCGCGGACCCATGTGCGCAGCTTCCTGAAAAACCAGAAGCGCGACGAGGCGGTGAAGCTGGGCAAGCGCCTGCTGGCGCGGGCGCTGACCGCGCTCGACCTCGAGTTATCGACGCTGACCGAAGCCGACCGCCAGGCGCTGCTGGAGAAGCTCAAGCTCAGTAGCTGGGACGACCTCCTCGCCGAGGTCGGTCTGGGCAACCGCCTGGCGGCGCTGGTAGCCCGGCAACTGTTGCCGCCGAGCGAAGAACAGGCTACGCGGCGCGCGAAGAAGACCGGCACGCGCCCGGCGCTGACCGTGCGGGGCACCGAAGGCGTGGTCGTGACCTATGGACGTTGCTGTTCCCCGATCCCGGGAGATCCGATACTCGGATTTCTTTCGGCCGGCCGCGGTATCGTGGTCCATACGGTCGACTGTCGGAACGTGGCCGAGTACCGCAAGCATCCGGAGAAATGGGTGGACATGCAATGGGAAGAGAACATCAGCCAGGCCTTCCCGGTGAATATTCATGTCGAAGTCAGAAACAAGCGCGGCGTCCTGGCGGGGGTCGCCGCGGCGATCGCCGACATGGAGGCTAACATCGACGCCTTGTCGCTCGATGAGCGTGACGGCGAATATCGAGCGATGAATTTCACGGTCGAGGTATTGGATCGTGCGCACCTGGCGCGAATCATGCGCCGCATTCGTTTGCAGGAGGACGTCATTCGCCTGGGCCGAAGGAAGGGGTAGGTCGCGATGCAGCCCGCGCCGGCATCGGCGTCCGGCTTGGGCCTTGCGCCTATTCTGCCGACGCGCGCGGCCAGTTCCCGCTTAGACGACTAAACGAGTCTTCCCGTCGTTTTGGGGCAATAAGGATGAAAAGAACGGTAATAAAGACAGAGCGGGCGCCGGCGGCCGTTGGCACGTACTCGCAGGCGCTGAGGGTAGGTTCCACGGTCTATCTGTCCGGGCAGATTGCGCTGGACCCGAAGACTATGGAGCTCGTGCAAGGCGACATGCGTGCCCAGGTCGAGCGCGTGTTTAGCAACTTGCAGGCGGTAGCCACCGCTGCCGGCGGCAACTTGGCCGATATCGTCAAGTTGACCGTGTATCTCACCGACTTGTCGCACTTCGCGCTCGTCAATGAGGTGATGGCATCGTTCTTCAGCGAACCCTACCCGGCGCGCGCCGCCGTCGGCGTCACCGCCTTGCCAAAGGGTGCAGCAATTGAGATCGAAGGCGTGATGGAGCTAAGCGACGCATAGCAAGTCGGAAGTCGCAGCAGCAGGGCGAGACGATGTTTCTTGCTAACCGTTAATCTAAACTTGCTGCTCTGATGGACATGGTCTCGATCCCGGTGACGACGCTCAAGGGCGTCGGTCCCAAGCTTGCCGCTAAACTCTCGCGCTTGGGGGTGTGCTCCGCGCTCGATCTGTTGTTTCACCTTCCCTTTCGTTATCAGGACCGAACGCGTGTCGTTCCTCTCGGCAGCCTCGCTGTCGGTACGGCGGCCCTGATCGCGGGTAAGATCGAGCTCACTGACGTCGCTTATCGCGGCCGCCGCAGCCTGCTCTGCCGGGTGAGCGATGGCACTGGCTTTGTCACATTACGTTTCTTCCATTACTCGGCGACTCAGCAAGCGAGTCTGCAGCGCGGGCGTAACGTGCGTGCTTACGGCGAGACGCGCTTCGGCCCGGCAGGGCTCGAGATCGTGCACCCCGAGTACAGTGTCTATGATGATGACGCCGTGCCCGAGCCGGAGGTACACCTGACGGCGATCTACCCGACCACGGAAAGGCTCCACCAGGCAACGATTCGTCGGCTCGTGGATCAGGCACTGGACCGTTACCTCGAGACCCTGCCGGAGTGTTTGCCGGCGGAGCTGCTGCGGGAGCTCGACCTGCCGAACATCCGCGAGGTGCTCTCGGAGATCCATCGTCCGCCGGATGCCGTCACCGCGGAGTTGATCACGCAGGGGTCGCATCGTGGCCGTGAACGCCTGGCGTTCGAAGAACTGTTGGCCCACCACTTGAGTCTGAAACGCTTGCGCGCGCAGCAGCAGTCTCACAGCGCTCCCCAACTCGCCAGCCATGGCGCGCTGCTCGACGCCTTATTGGCGCGCTTGCCGTTTGCGCTGACAGCCGCGCAGCGCCGCGTTATCAACGAGGTGCGGCATGACCTGCAGCAACCGGTGCCTATGCAGAGATTGCTACAGGGCGACGTGGGCTCGGGCAAGACCGTGGTGGCGGCTGCCGCGGCAACGCACGCGATCGAGGTCGGCTATCAGGTAGCCGTGATGGCCCCGACCGAGATCCTGGCCGAGCAGCACGCATATAACTTAAGCAGTTGGCTGGCGCCGCTCGGCATCGAGGTGCTGAGCCTGCTTGGCAGGCTGAGCGGCAAGGCACGCACCCGCGTGCTCGAGGCGATCGCGTGCGAACGCCCGCTGGTCGTCGTGGGGACACACGCGCTTTTTCAGGAAGATATCCGCTTTGGCGATCTCGGCCTGGTCGTGATCGACGAGCAGCACCGTTTCGGAGTGCATCAGCGGCTGGCCCTGCGTGAGAAGGGCGCGCGCGGCAACCGCCGCCCGCATCAGTTGGTGATGACAGCCACGCCGATTCCGCGAACCCTGGCGCAGACCGTGTACGCCGACCTCGATGTGTCGATCATTGATGAGCTGCCGCCGGGACGCGAGCCGGTGGAGACCGTGGTGCTGCCGGCAACGCGTCGTGCCGAGGTCGTGCAGCGAATCCGCAACGCTTGCGTCGAGGGGCGTCAGGCCTACTGGGTGTGCCCGTTGATCGATGAGTCGGATCATCTACAGCTGCAGACAGCCACCGACACGCATGCACAATTGCACGAAGCGCTGCCAGCGCTGCGCGTGAGTCTGGTACATGGCCGCATGAAGCCCGGCGCGCGCGATGCCGTGATGGCAGCCTTCAAGGCGGGCGATATAGACCTACTGGTCGCGACAACCGTCATCGAGGTCGGCGTGGATGTGGCCAATGCGAGCCTGATGATCATCGAGAACGCAGAACGTCTGGGTCTCTCGCAGCTGCATCAGCTGCGCGGGCGAATCGGACGTGGCGCAGCAAAGAGCAGCTGTGTACTGCTTTATCGCCCACCGCTCGCCACACAGGCGCGCGAGCGCCTCGCCGTGATGCGTCGAACGAATGACGGATTCGAGATCGCGCGCCACGACCTGCAGATGCGCGGCCCCGGCGAATTGCTCGGCACGCGACAGACCGGCATCGAGCACTTGCGCATTGCCGACCTCGTACGCGATCAAGCATTGCTAGCGCGCGTGCAGCGCGCGGCGAACATGCTGCTGGAAAGACATCCCGAAAGCGTCGATGCTGTCATCAGCCGTTGGCTGCGCCAAGCAGATGATTATGCCCAGGTGTAACGGCCTAGCAATGCAACTTCCGGCTGCCGACAAGCAGGTTGACACCCTCGTTGGGTCCTTGGTTATGGTTGAATACGGCGTCGCCGTTGCTGAAATGGATGTAGCCGACTGACCAGCAGCGAAAATCCCAGCGTCCTGCGACATAGAAACGTGCCCACGTACCGATGTTGGCGCTCTCTTCGGCGACAGCGAAACCGCCCGTGAAGTTCAAGCCGCGCCAAATCTTCACAACATAGCCCCCGCCCACGGTCAGGTTGCTGACGTCGTCGCTGTCGCTGTGCCAGCCTCCACCGATGATCTCCCACCGCCCGATGCGATATCGCGCAAAGGCCGCAACGGAGATATCGCTGTTTTCGGGCCCTAGGTTGCTAGCCGTGAACCCCGTGCCGACGTCAATCCAGAGAGCTTTCGGTTTTTCCCCCGCCTGAAGTGGATCAGCATCGCCGAACGTCAGTAAGATCGTGATAACGGCAATCTGGAGTGCGCGCCAGACGCTGCGCATGGCGGTCTTATTCCTCCCTCTGAGCCGATGCGGACCGCCGACCTCTTGTAGGTGGCATGGCGCACAGCTTTTTTGCTGCGCCGGATGATGACACATCGCCGTACGCCCAGCCAAGCGACGCGCCATGACTGGCTTTCAGCACCGCCGCGGGTTTCTGTTAACATTGTTCGTCCCTGAACCCTTGACATACACGCGTCCCATGCGTCTGCGCGTTGGCGCAGCTCGCAAAGACGTGGTGCGAGAGTCTTGCGACATGACAGTGGGCACCCGTCTGAAGGAGTATGCCTTGTTGATGCGCTTGCATCGGCCGATCGGCATCTTTTTGCTGCTGTGGCCGGCGCTATGGGGTTTGTGGCTGTCGGCACAGGGACAGCCCGACCCGTTCATCGTGATGGTGTTCGTGCTTGGGGTTATCGTCACGCGCTCGGCCGGTTGCGTGATCAATGACTATGCCGATCGCAATTTCGACCCCCACGTCAGGCGTACCCGCGACCGTCCGCTGGCTGCCAGGCGCTTGACCTCGACTGAGGCCTTATTGCTGTTCGTTGGACTGTCGCTGCTTGCATTTGTGCTCGTGTTGCAGCTCAA
>JABAOH010039483.1_pt1 | contig 20175 bp, 11 predicted proteins | sample 7062181 | NCBI WGS metagenome assembly JABAOH01 (sample SAMN14538630, study PRJNA623070) | marine sediment metagenome | biome: marine biome [ENVO:00000428]; feature: marine pelagic biome [ENVO:01000023]; material: deep marine sediment [ENVO:00002113]; isolation source: pool of 5 deep marine... | reverse complement strand
GAATAATTTGAGAGTGAAGTTCTGGTCCTCATTGCCGACGGCTGCTTCCTCTAGCGCCAGAACCTCAGAATCACCACTCTAACCAGAGGCTCTTAGTTTCCGCTTAGCATATCAACCAGTATGAATTCCAATCAACCCTTTGATAAGCCGTGGCACCAGGACTAAATTTCCCTTTTAAATCTTAGTAATATTCCGCTTCCAGGAACAACAAGTTCCTCGCGCATTTGGCCTACACAAGTACACGCTGAGTGAGATTCCAACCAAAATTAGAGATTCGGATCTGGTATGTCGTAAAAAAGGAAGCACACTCAATCAGGTCGTGTATTACATAACACAATCGCGTCTCAAGTTGCGAAAGGCACGTGAGATCAAGATTAACATAGTTAAAGTGGGTCTGGCCACTTGGAACGATTGACCTGCACAATCAAATAGGATGAGATTCTCCTATCGGAATATCTCAATTACCAGGCCAACACAATCGTATTAGGTGGTTCAAGATTTCGTTTACATCCACAAATGTATTCAATAGTCGCTGAGGTATCGCACACCCTTCGCGCTCTAACCTTCATGACATCCGTGACACCAAGTTGAGATCATTGCCCCCTGAGAAGGCAGTGTTTTGAAGTACCAAAAGAGTATCTCTCGCCGATTATTATTACATTAGTAAATGGGCCTCAACGTTTCAGGATAATAGGACCGCCACATAATTGAATTTAACGTCTTGATTTTATATAATGTAAACAGTTATCCTGGTACACCCAATAAAGAAACATCACAAACATTAACTATGAGAAATATCAAGGAGGGGTTATTTGTAAATTCCATCAATAAAAAATTCCTTAAATACCCTATTCCTCAATATAGAAAGCTTCCATAATATTTGACCTACCAAATGATGGGAGCAACTCCAACGCCACTTCAATAACAACATACTGACATAAAGGAAGGACTGATTCCTTCCTTGCTATCCTTGGGGGGATTACCATGAATACATTCAAGCCTTATTCAGAAAGAGCTGTCATTTTTGCTTTAACCAAAGTATTTGTACTCATTCTAATGATGGGTGTTCTGGGGGTTCAATCAGCGCAAGCTGATCCGGTCGAAATGCTCGTTGGCGACATCAAGCTCCAAGCTGACACGATAAGTGATCTTGGTGGTGGTCAAGTCCAGCTCTCGGGAAACGTCAAGATTGGCCACATCCTGTTTGACTCATACTCCGTTTGGCTTGGATCATTGAGCTCATTATCAGTGGATACTATCAACCAAATCGTAACCGAGGTGCAAGTAGGGGATGAGTTTGGAATCCTAGCTGCTCCCGGAGCATATCTCGCAAGTTCTGGTACGGTAAAAATCGATCTAGTTGAAGCGCGAATTACGTCGACTAGCGAATTGCGCCTGCCAACGGCGGTCAAACTAAACTATATCCGCTTAGACGGTGAGTGGGCTCTTGACCTGGCTACGCGAAGTGTTGAGATTAATGCTCGGGTGATTGATGAGTACGTTGATCTTTCGGCTACCTGGCCACTCTTAGAATTCAGCCTAAATCTGGAAGCATTCGGCAAAAACGCTTGTTTGATTTCTCGTAGGCGAGCAACTGTACCAATTAAATTTACCGATAAGATTGAAATCGACGTTGAGTCTGAGATTAATATTTGCCCGCAAGCTGGATACTACATGTTTGATCTGGACCTCTCACTTGTCCGAGTTGATCTATCAGACTGGATTTCCGACGTTAAATTGGAATTTTCACCTATACCGCTTGAAGAACTTCATCTGGAAGTTGACTTTCCTGCCAAACAAGTGACCTTCCGAGGCAAAGCTTCTATCGTAAAACTCAGCGGTGGATCCCGGAAGGTCTCCGGTTTAGGATTGGAGGTCGATACCGTACTTACATGGGACCCATGGACACTGATTGGCGAAGCCAATGTTAGTGTAGGTATCGATGAGAAAGTAGAAATAACTGCTAGGAACTTGGAAATCAACTATAACTTTACTGCCGGGCAGTTTGAATTCACAGAGAAGAGCGAATTCTATATAGGCAATTTATTTGGGGTGAGAGCATTGGCTTATGATGCACACTTTAGCCTGCAACCACTTGCCTTGGTTGGTCGCGGTCAGATCTTCGAATTTGAAGGCGCTATTAACCCATTAGCTGGTACCGGCGCAAGTATTTCAATGTTGCGGAACATCTCAGACGATACATTCACCGGCACTTTTGAAAGTGACTTCAGCATTTTCGGCTTCCCAATCTTGGCTCGGGATCGCAGTTGGAGTTACACACCGGCGGGAATAGCTTTTACATACAGAAGTCAACTCATTTCAGCTGTATGGACTGAATTTTCGGGTATATGGGGCCCTTCACGTGCCTATGGAACCATCCAATCTGGGCTTGTTGTAACCTTAGGACCATTCAAGATCCCTATTGATATTGGGGTCTCCTATACTCGCGACCGGATTGGAGTGACTATTAACACAGAATTCCTCAATTTCCCCATCACTTTAATCAAACGCCCCGATGGGAGCTGGGATTTCTCCTTCGGAGTGTTAGGCATTGCGGGCGGGCTCAATTACCTCAGCGATCGCCATATCCTGTACAGCAACGGCTCGTGGAGCAATGATGTTGGTATCACCAGCTTAGCAGCATTAGCTTTCCTGAATTTCGGCTATGCTGAAGGTCACCCCGATGTTGATGATGCCGTTCAGTATATTCTAAGTAGAGCTCAGCCAGACGGCTCCATCTGGTCGAGTTCAAGCCTTAAAACTTACCACACCAGTATAGCCATGTTGGCTCTGAAAGCCACCCACGATCCAGCTTATAACGACGAGATCGAGGCAGCCAGGAATTGGCTGATTTCATCACAGTGGGATGAGGACTGCCTTTGGGGATCAGTGGAGCCTTCAAGCTGGTACTATGGTGGCTTTGGTTACGGGCATAACATCCGCCCTGATTTATCTAACACGCAATGGGCACTCTTGGCCCTGAATGCATCTGGTGTACCGGAAGGCGATCAGCTCTGGGAGAAAGCGTTATTATTTGTGACACGCTCCCAAAATTGGGAAACTAATGATCAGAACTGGGCTGTGAATGATGGCGGCTTTATCTACTTTCCGGGAGCCAGTCTTGTAGGCGGCACCACATCTTATGGCAGTATGACTGGTGCAGGGATCTGGAGCCTAGCACTTATTGGACTTGAACCCACCGAATCCCAGTTTAAAGCAGCACTAGATTGGGTGTATGATCGATATACATGGGATTTTAACCCTACCACCTACGGAAGTTGGGGGACCAATGCTTTGTACTATTACTATTTGACAATGGCCAAGGCACTAACAATGGCCCGCCAGACATACGTTGGTACAAGTGACTGGTTTTTCGACCTTGCCAGCGAGCTAATTGATCGCCAACAAAGTGATGGTCGTTGGTACAACCCCAGCGGCTCATTTTGGGAGAGCAACTCTGAGCTTGTTACCGCATATGCAGTATTAGCTCTGGAGACACGTACCCTTAACCCGAATGAGGATTTGCGTTTGGTAATTATGCTCTACTCACCTGCTGACTTGCATCTCTACGATGCTGAAGGACGGCATGTAGGAAAAAACTACACAACAGGTTTTGAAGATTTAGAAATCCCAGGTTCAAGCTACGACAATGGTGAGCCACAATTAATATCTGTTTCACCACCTGTCGCCGGGAATTACACCATCCAATTAGTTGGTACTTCAGGTGGGGAATACACTCTCGAAATAGTAGGTGAGCATAACCAGGAAGTTGTGAGTACGACTGTCTACAACGGCACTATCGAGCCTGAAGAAGTTCAGGGTAGCTTCCTGAATATAACAGCGATTGAAGGTGCGTTGACTATTTTCAGTTCTACGCCAGAAACCTTAGCGAGCATGATCGTCGAACCGTCAAGCATAATGATTGAATCCAGTCCGGGGACAACTGTTGAAGCTCAATTTACAGTGAGTGAAACGGGAGGGGAACAAGGAATTCAGGGCATTCATGTTTTTGCTTCAGACCTAATCGGTTCTCTAGGTGGAATTGTTCCGTCAGCTAGTATCTCGTTCATTCCGAATGACTTCAACCTTGAGCCCGGCACGAACCAAGTTGTTGAAATGAGCATCCCTCTTGAAAGTTCGCTTGAACCTGATATCTATTCTGGATTGGTAACGGTGGAAACCCTTAACGCAGGCGCCAAATCCATCCAGTTATCCATAAACCTACCGGTAAACCAATCTCCATTCGCTTTAGCTGGTGGGCCGTATGAAGGGTATGAAGGTTCACCGGTTCCTCTAGACGCATCTGGATCCTCAGACCCAGACGACAACATCGTTCTCTACGAATGGGACTTGGATAACGATGGCGAATTCGACGATGCAGAGGGCATTACCACGGAAGTTACATATAGTGATAATGGCCTGTATGTTGTTGGCCTTAGGGTAACCGACGAATATGGTGAGAGTGATACGGACACTGCGGATGTAACCGAGCTCAACATACCACCTACCGTTGTCACTGGGCCGGATGGATCGATCTTCTCAGGAGATGTCTTCGAAGTCAGTGCAACGTTCACCGATCCAGGTATCGAAGATACACATACGGCAACGATTGACTTCGGAGAAGGGCCAGAACCGGCAACTGTTGACCAGGGTGCAGGATCAGGCACGGTCATAGGATCCAAACAGTACTTTATGCCAGGTATGTACACAGTCGAGGTTTGTGTGATCGACGACGATGGGGGTCAGGGTTGTGATTCCCTCAATCTTGAAGTCTTGCCTGTGCCGGTTATCATCGACATCAAACCCGGCAGCGATCCCAACGCGATCAACTGCTTGAACGAGAAAGGAGAGATCGCGATTGCCATCCTAACCACGGAAGATTTCGATGCCACCACGGTGGATCACACTACGGTGACCTTTGAAGGAGCCAGTGAGACACATGTGGATAAGAAGAGCGGTGAACCTCGCCGTCACGTGGAAGATGTGGATGGTGATGGCGACGCAGATCTTGTGTTTCACTTCCGCTACGGAGACACTGCGCTAACTTGTGACGCTGCTGGAGGCACACTGACAGGCGAAACCTTCGAAGGCATCGTAATTGAAGGCTTTGACAGCGTTCGAATGGTTGCAGATGAAGATAGCTAGAGATTAGCACAAATGTAGAGATCAACTTCACTTGAAGCAGGGTCAAATGACCCTGCTTCTCACTTTCTTTACGAGTTATGGTTATAAGTCAGTGAGTTGATCGTGGAGAAACCAGACGAGGCGCTTCGTATGGTTCTAAATTCGTTCGGCAAACATGAGTTGTTACTTTCCATCCGCAGTGTCGACACTACTCACCTCAATCACAACTTACTCTTAGCAAATTCGCCTGAATCTCAGGCCTGCTCGAAATGATTTCTAAGCTGTAGAAGGGCAAACTAAAAATTGATTCTTACAGTTTACAAGAAGACGGATATCTTCAGCCTCCGATTAGCCTTGAATGATCAAGCTATGTCGGCCAAACCATATGCAACTTCACGATCCAGCAACAAGGAGGCATGATACAGAGGTCCCTATCGAGGCGATCGCGGATCTGCTCGGTCAGTCTTCTGTTGCTGGTTCTGAGATCTACGCCAAGGTTGTAGATCAATGTAAATATATACCGAGCAAGATTTTGGCTACAAACATCGATTTCGTTCTGATAACATAAGAAAGAGGATACGTAACGGAAACCCACCCCAAATAATATAGCCCTCTTCATCAGGCGATAGGCCGCGCCAAGTCCGTCCAGGAAATAAAAAGCGGCAACCAGGAGGATCACCACCATGTATTGCGTCCTGAGAGGCTTCATGCATCCCCATGCTTTGAACATCAACCAGTACGACTTAAGTACGGCTCGTATGCCTATACCATGCTATACCAGCCACAAGTCAACTGAGCACTTAAACACAAGTATTATAAAAAAGACTGCTGACTTACTCTTACCAGCGCCTCCGCTGGTGTGAATGATATCTAAGACCGTAACTCTGGTTAGTCGTTGATGGACTCAACGTGAAAATTGTCATAACTAACCAATGTAATCCGGAATAATCCGAATGCACTGCTATGCCCCTTAAAGACACTTTTAAAATGTGGTTTCACACATTCCAGAGGCATGCCTGCTTATTCTAGGCTTAGTCTGACCGTTGTCTCATCAGATTTCATATAGGATCACGTCCCACTCATCATAGATAGCTTGTTTGGTCACAATGTAGATACACGTAATTTCACTTATCGGCTCTAATCAGATACTTTCGAAGGCAAGTAAGTGATTGAAATGGGGATGGTTCTCCTGTATTATAAAATGTGTAATCCTACAATCTCGCTGTAAAATGAACGGTGAAGTCGGGCTCCTGAGTAGCGGGGTGCCAGACACACTCAACAATATCCTCTCCCGACTTCGCATGGGGTCGGGGGTAGTTCTTTAATAAGATCTACATCAACGAATCCACCACGTAGCTGTCACATTATACTGAAGACAAGGGGATCCAGGTTGTGTTCGGGATTAAACCTCTCCTTCGTCGCTGAGCAGGTAAATTGATCATCTGGATGATGATGTCTAGTAAGTGGTCCCATTTAGTATGACTTATTGCATAAATGTGGTTTGTGGAACACGTTGGTTCGGCCATCTGGACAAGGAGATAACTTCATGATATCCCTATTAGGACGTCGTTTTTCCCTCGTTCTCCTTGTATTCCTCTGTGCACTGAGCTTGAACTTAAACGCACATGCGCAAGAACCTGCGCGCCTTACGATCCACAAAGTGGATGATAGCGCATTTCCCATTGTGCAGGTCTTTTTTACAGCTACAGATTATTCCGGGTTGCCCATATCAGGATTGGGGCACGAGGATTTCTCTGTCTACGAAGAGAGTCGACCCGCTGATGCTTTTGTCCTCGAGGAGCTCGCGAATAGCGATCAGACGATTACGGTGGTGCTGGTAATCGACACAAGCCAGACAATGTATGGAAAGCCCCTGGAGGATACAAAGGCAGCTGCGAAGTCGTTTATTGGTTCATTAGTGCCAGGTGATAAGGTGGGGCTTGTCACGTTCTCCGATGAGGCACAGATTCGGGTGCCTCTTACGGATGCCTTATCGACGGTCACCGACGCAATCGGTGAACTCGAAGCTCAGGGGAAAAGTCCTCTCTATGACGCAATCGAACAAGCCGTGGGGATGCTCAAGAACCTGCCGCCAGGACGTAAGGCCATCATTTTGCTCAGTGATGGACACGATGATGGCTCAACTTTCACATTTCAGGAGACGATTCAAGAGGCTGAATTATGGGCCATCCCCATCTACCCGATTGGATTCGGTCATAGTGTCAATAAAGACACGATCGAAAAGATAGCCAGCAGAACTGCTGGCTATGCTCAGATCAGGCCGGATACAAGTGAACTGCAAGAAGCCTTTGACACAGTTCGCCAAGTGTTACGACATCAGTACTTCATCGAGTTTGCATCTGAACTGCCAGCCGATGGAACCCAGCATACACTGATGGTTAATTTAAACTACCTAGGTGCGGAGTATACAGCCACCCACAACTTCCTGGCGTCTCCGCGCGAAGTCTTAATCGAGATGGTCGATCTTGAGGATGGTCAGATCGTTGGAGGGGACGTTAAATTGGAAGCTCGATTAACCGCGCCCGCAATGGTGGCTAGCGTTGAGTATCTTCTAGACGACGATCTTTTGACAACTGTTTTCGATAAGCCCTTCACATATGTTTGGGATTCCTCTGCTATTGCAGAAGGCGAGCACATCTTGACGGTCATTGCCACCGACAATGTCGGTAATACTGGTCGCCAGGATTACCACCTAAGCGTTCGCCCAGCGATCAATGTGACGTGGGAGTCTCCGATAGAGGGCGACAGTCTAGCAGGTCCTACAACTTTACAGGTGGGTGTAGATGCACTTGCGGGCGTGGCCAAAGTTGAGTTTTTCGCAGATGGCGTCTTAATTGGGGAAATCGATGGCGCGCCTTACGAGTTCGACTGGTCTCTTCAAGATGTGCAACCAGGTGCACATTCGTTACGTGTCGTCGCGACGGATGTCAACAACAAGGCAGATGAGGCGGACATCAACATTAATGTCTCACTCCGGCGAAATACGCTCGTGTTTTGGTTGGCATTGGTGGTTGTGCTCGTTGCCGCCGGCGTGATGATCCCGATCGCCAATCGCAGGCGGAAAAGAAGTATGCTGGAGAAACCACGCGCTGCGATACCTTCATCGGCCAGTCTGTTAGAAATAAAGGGGCTTCAACCTGACCGTGTCTGGCCTCTGGCACTTGAAGAGGTCCGCATCGGCCGCAAGCGTGACGCAAATGATATCCATGCGACCGGCCTTTCGGCTTCACGCCGGCATGCGATCATTCGTGCTATCGAAGGTCGCTTCGTACTCTTCAATTTAAACCCGGCGAACCCAACCGTGATCAACGGCCAAGCAGTAGAGACACAGCATGCATTATCCCCCGGGGACGAAATTCAAGTTGGAGAAAGCGTCTTTCGGTTTCAGAGTGATGATAAGGATGAGGATGAGCAATGACCTCTGAGTTCATCATCACAAGCGCTGTTCTTACTCACCCTGGACGAAAACGAGCCCATAATGAGGACTTCGTAGCATTCTTCGAACCCGATCAGCAAGATGAACTTCAACAAAGCGGACGGCTTTACATCGTCGCCGACGGGGTAGGAGGTGAGGCCAGGGGAGAGAAAGCGAGCCAGTATGCCGCCCAGAAGGTGCTCTATGATTTTTACAATGATGATAATACCGACCTTGGTGCCCGTTTGAAGCGCGCCCTGCGGCAGGCGGGGAATGATATCTACGATCACATCGAGCGCAGCGGTAGTTTCACCCGAATGGCGACCACAATGGTTGCAGCTGTTGTGTGGAATGGAACCCTCACCGTTGCAAATGTTGGCGATAGCCGTGCCTATCTGATCCGAAGTGGTCAGACATCTCAGATTACACGCGATCACACCATCGCTGGGGAGTTGATACGGAACGGTGAGATCAACGAGGCTGACGCGATGCGGGTCAAAGGTAAACACCAACTGACCCGAAGTCTAGGGGGTGAGAGAAATGTTCACGTGGATGTCTTTCCAAACATAGCGCTCCAATCAGGTGACCGCATCTTACTCTGCACAGACGGCTTGGCTCGTTACACCTTGAGTGAAGACATCACCCGGTTAGCAACTGAAGGAGACCCTGAGGAGGCTGTTCATAATTGTGTTGACTATGCCAATCGACAAGGAGGCGCTGACAACATCACGATAGCGCTGATTGAAGTTGGTGAGCCTGCCATACACGCCGTGCCCACGATCCAACGCGGAAAGGTTCCGGCCCCGGTTGATTGGGATTCGATGGTCACGATGCCTTCCATTCGGCCGGTACGGTCCCGACGCCTTCGACTTACTCCCCGTCAGCGCACTGTACTCGGAGCCATTACCCTCGGTATCGTGGTGACGTTAGTTTTAGGTTCGGCCTTCTTCCAAAGGACCGAGGACGGCCTGACCGGTCTTGAAGCAGGTAAAGAGACGCTATCTAAATCTGAAACAAGTGAGCCCATCGTGGTGGAGAGGACATTGACTGTGGAGGTCCTATCATCTCCTACTGTCGACATATTGTCAACTGGTTCACCTATTATGACGATCTTTGACGTTACGTCCTGTCTAACCGAGCCGTCCGAGGGCGCAGAAATCCTCAAAGACTTACATGCAGAGCAGCGAGCGCCCCTCGTCGAGCGTGACGAAGTTGGTGCATGGTTGAAAATCGAGCTCTCGGAAGGCGATTTTGCGTGTTGGGTCAGAAGTTCGGATGGGAGGATTCAGGGGGATATTGAGAACCTGCCGATCATCACACCAACTGATATAGCTGAAGCCGCTACGCTTGAAGATCAAGGTTTGTTATGTGTTTATAGTGTAAATTCGGGCGATAATCTTACGGCGATCATTGAGAGGTTCTTTCCTCATCTATCTGCTACAGAGAGGGCACTTTACATCACTTGGGTTGTCGGGGTCCTCGAAGATGGTGCGGTAGTGAGTTTAGATGATCGTGACAAATTAATTCCCGGGCAAAAGCTTGGATTTGGGTTCGTGACTGCAGATCAATGTGACGATGTGACGGGAGACATTGTAGACAGGTAAATATCGTTCTTGGGCTCGCAATCACTTCATCAGTTCGTGAAGCCTGGTAGCTCGATGCGAAGGAGGAGCAGCATGACAGCAACGGACTCGTTCTTCAATTGGTTCTTTACCGGCGTGGGAGGATTAGGGGGGTGGTTCATCTTCTCCTTGATTGCCTTGGCGGCGGTGATCTGGCTCATCTATGACAGTGCCTCGCGTCGTTTACCAGCGATCGGCTGGCGCCTTGGCGTATTTCTAACCGCTGCCTTGTTGTTACCGGCAATGGTATTCCGTTTCTCAAGCATGGACACACAGCAAAGCTTGATGAATTTCCTTGAGGGAATCTTCTATCTGGGTTTGCTAGGCGGCGTGATCCCGCCCGTCGTCGCGGTCGGTTACTTCGTCACCTTCCGGGGAATGGTTGTTTGTGCCGATGGTCATCTTTACGAAGTGGAGCTAGGAGAATGCCCGGAGTGTGCGCGTGTAGCGCCGGCCGCACAACCAGTCTATGCAGCACCGGGAGGCCCTCAACCTATTCCGGACGTTGCGCCACCAGCCGGCCCGCCTCCCCCCCCAACGAAGCCGAAAGCTCATGCGTGGTTGATCGCCGAAGATGGGCATTCTTATCAACTTAACATTGGCACCACCACGGTTGGAAAGGCGGGTAGGAATGACATTCAGTTGACCGGGGATACAACAGTATCACGAGAGCATGCGAAGGTGGTCGAACAAAATGCTCGTTTTAGGCTCTATGATCTCGGGAGTACGAATGGAACACGAGTGAACGACCGGTTGGTACGCCAGCCTGTGCTCCTTGAACCCGACGACAGAATCGAATTCGGCGACAACACGAGGTTCACATTTGTTACAACGCGACGCTAAGCGTCGGGGATTTCACTATTCACTTTCGTTTCTGGAGGGATGAAGATGGCTGATGAACTAGTATGCCCCAATCACGGTCCTTATGATGCATCCTACGGAGCCTGCCCATACTGTCAGGCCGAGGCCGGAGGCAGGCCTTCAGCGCCCGTGCCTCTCGACGAGGATGACTTACCAACCGATCTAGGAGCAGCACCACCACGGGTTGGATATGATGATGAAGAGCCTACAGAGCTCGGCGCAGGTCGCCGCGGACGCCGTTTCCTTGATCTTGAAGAGGGAGAAGAGACTGAGATCCGCAGGCTGGAGGACGAGACGGTGCTGGAAGAGCCCGATACGGGTCCTCAGGCGATCCTGTGGGTGAAGGACGGCCATCGACGAGGTCGCATCCACAAAATCAAAGATGGGACCGTTGTGGGGCGTAAAGACGGAGATTTAATCCTCGACGATCCGAAAGTTTCCAACCCACACGCAAGATTCCGGGTCGAGGATGAGCAGTTTATGTTGTGGGACTTTGGCTCCAGCAATGGCACACACGTCAATGGTGAGCGAATCCGAGCAGCCACGCCGCTTAAGGAAAACGATGAGCTAAAAATCGGGGACACGACCTTTATCGTCAAGACCATGCTCGACTGATGAGGGCTGCCACGTTAAAAAATACAAAAAAGGAATGACACCTCAACTTACGTATCGGTTGAGTGTGTTAGAAGTTGTAAATGGTTAGAGTCACACTTTGGGATTCTCCTGTTTCTCACATTTCATGAGTCATTCGAAAGTCAACCTTAGATAGTGCAATTTACTCCTGAGAGGTTATCAGCTGAAGATGAGCGTCTACATCGGCCAAACCTTGCTTCGCCAATTTCGTGTGGACACTTTTATCGGTTCTGGGGGGATGGGGGCTGTTTACCGCGTCTGGGATCTGAAGCGCAACGTCCCTCTGGCGATGAAGGTATTGCATGCCGATCTGGCCGAGGATCCCTCGATGTTCAAACGCTTTAAACGCGAGGCCAGGGCCTTACAAAGGCTAGCTCACCCGAACATTGTTCCTTTCTACGGACTGCAGCAGACATCCGAATTCGCCTTTCTTCTGGAGCGTTTTGTAGACGGCCCATCCCTAAAAGACATCCTACGCAAGCGGAGAGCAAAGCCTCTTCCCATTGAGGAGGCGCTGGTCTATCTGAAGGCGCTCTCGAGCGCACTAGGGTATGCGCATGCACATGAGGTGGTGCATTGTGATGTGAAGCCGGGGAATGTGATGGTAGACCAGGGTGGAAGCGTGTACCTGACGGACTTCGGTGTGGCGAGACATGCGGAGAGCACAACCACAACCCTGGGTTTCGCGGGGACAGCAGCGTATATGGCACCAGAACAATGTCGTGGGGAAGCAGTCACGGCCGAGACGGATGTGTACGCCTTGGGGGTTATGCTGTACGAGATGCTCACAGGTCGGAGGCCCTTCCGAGGCACCGAGGGGGAAACGGAAAGTGATGGCGCGACGGCGGCGGAGCGCATCCGATATGCTCATGTGCATATCCTACCGGTTGATCCGAGGGAGGTTAATCCAAAACTGCCTAAATCGCTCGCGCAGGTCATTACAAAGGCGCTGTCGAAGAAACCTGAACAACGCTATCGATCGATGAGAGAGTTCCTTGATGCCGCTTGTACATCAGCAGACCTTCATCCCGAACAGGTCGCGGATCGAGCGGATGTTCCCGAAAAGTTGGCTAGTGAGGTTGCGAGGAGAGTATACACCACCGCCTCAGTATCGACAGAGAAGGTGGCGCCAAAGGCGTTCACCGGGGTCTTAGGACGAGTGTTGCCGTTGATGCAGAGCCGTAAGGGCTTGGCAATTATTGGGGGTGCAGGTTTGCTGCTTTTAATCGGGATGCTTATACCCAATATGATTAAGCCACCAGCAAGGGAAAATACATCTTCAAGACAGAGGACTCTTGAAGTAATAGCCGCGTCTAACATTGGAGCTTTAAGTCCATCGCCGATTCTAACAACTGCACGGCCAACACCTAATCACATAGCTACAAACGCCGCTCAGACCGCTGCCGTTCGCCAATCCCAGGCGGCTGCCTTCTCCCCTACTCCCATTCCAGGTACCCTTTGGTGGCCCGATCCCAGCTGCCCGCACAGCCGTATTCGGGTCGGGGATTGGACGCGTGTCGGGATTGACCCATGGGTAGCCAACAGGGTGCGCGACAAGCCCGGCAAGAAGATTGGCGAGATCATTGGCCATGCACAACCGGGGACTGTCTTGAAAGTTCTTGATGGTCCTGTATGCAACGAGGAGATGCTCTGGTGGTATGTGAGAACTGAGGACGGAAGTCTTAAAGGATGGACGACGGAGGGCCCTGAAGGATCCTATTTAGATCCCGGGAGCGCTTATCCGCCTTAAGGGCTAACCCAGCATTTCATCGATACAACAAGGCGGTATAGCCCCTCTATGGAATAGTTACGTACAAGCCAAAGTCTTGGAGGCTATTGAGTACTACTTTATCGGCTGATTACTTAACCAGGAGGATCACTCTGTTGAATTGCACATCCTGTGGGGCTTCATTACCCGACGGCGCCTCATTCTGCCCGTCGTGTGGGGCAAGTGTGGTGAGCGGACATCCTGTTCCAGCGTCAAGGGATTGGCCTATAAGGTACATGTCACTATCTCTTCTGAGTTCCCTTCTTGCTACATTTTTTTTACCGCCTCTCTTAGGGGGCATGGGTATCTACTTTGGTTATCAAGCATACAAACGTGATGCGAAAGTGGGAACTGTCTGCATGGCGATCGCAGGAGTCGCAACAATCATCGGTTTCATAATGGGAGCCTTATGGGGAGTGGAGAATATTCGTATCTAGCAGTCAAGGGATCTTCAAGGGGCAGGGGCACTACGCTTAGCCGACAGAAAGTAGGGCGTGATCAACCTAAGCATGGTTAGGAGCAAGCAATGCCCGAGAATAGATCGAATGGAAGCAAACTAGGAGCAGTGGCAGGTTTCGTGATCACGATAGCCTTCTTCCTGCCATGGGTAAGAGCCTGTGGGACGGACTTGAGCGGCGTTGATCTTGCCACAAATAGCACCGGTCAAGTTGAAGGCTCTTGGGTTTATTGGTTGACACTCTTAGCGGGGTTATTCTGCATTGCACTTTTTTTCTTGGTAGAGACGAAAGACTCTCTCCAGCGGATACGAGCAGCTGCTGCCAGGTTTTTCGCTGGGCTTATTGGTTTCCTGCCTATCCTGAACATTTGGCTGAATGTGCAGGAGAGAGGAGCAATTTTCGAGGTTCTTTATGGAGGTTGGATAACTGCCCTAGCTTATCTTGGAGTATTTATCTCCTTCTTCGTCGACTTGGTGGGGACAACATATAAAAGTCAGCCGGAGCGTAGCGATTGAGCTATGAGCACATTGCAAGTCGTGAAGGAGGGATGTTGGTTTAGTTGTTGGGATCGTACAAGCCAGGAATAAATCTCACGCGATAGCCTGCCTGTTTCTCTGATTAAGCGGATCGTCTGATACGACGGATTGATTGTGAGACTGTATCGCGACGCCGAGATGAAAGTAAAGGACCTGAGGCTCATGAGTAATACCCTCAATACTGAGGCATCGAAATTAGATGACATTTCAAATGCCGTTGGAGCTGTTTGGCTGCGACGGCTATCGTCTGTCGGAGGTGCGCTTGCTGTGATGCTGTTCTTCTTCCCTTGGGTCCTCGTCTCCTGCGGTGCGAGATCTGATCTCGGCATCGATGCCAGCGGGTACGAGATGGCCACCGGTAACTATGGTGAGCTGGAGGGGATGTCCGACCTAGCTTCGTGGTTCGGGGACGTAGGATCGGAAGAACTTCAAGCCGACGCGGTTCCATTGCTGTGGTTGGTCCCTTTGTTCGGTTTGTTAGGGCTAGCAGCTCTCAACGGGCGCAGGAGTGGCGTCCAACTCTCGTTGGTAAGCGGTTTGTTGGGCATGGTGGGTCTATTGATCTTTGCAATTGGGATCCAAATGGAGGTGGATGAGTTATCGCTGGTTGGGTTTGGGGTCAGGTACAAAGCGGGTTATTGGGGATCGTGGTTCGCATTCATCCTCCAAACTGGTGCGGCGGGTCTTGCCATGCGTCACGGCAAGTTTGAGGGGGAGGTAGTTGCGGGGACGCACCTTGTGCCGCTCGTTCCTGTGACTCCTGTAGCCAAACCTGCACCAGGCATGCGCGCCTCTCCTACTACACCCACAGCAGTACGTGAACTGGCTAGGCTTGAATTTATTGAAGGGCCGCTGCGTGGTCAATCACGACCTGTAACCACGACCGATCTCTTAATCGGTCGCGGATCGGCTTGTGATGTCCATGTGGACGATCGCACAGTCTCGCGAGTCCATGCCCGACTCCGCTTTGCGCAGGGAACTTGGTACATTCAGGACCAAGGTAGCACAAGTGGCACGTTTGTTAACGATCAACAGATCCAAGCAACAAGGCTCAGCTCAGGCGATCGAATAACCACTGGGAATTCAACATTTACCCTACACCACTTGATGGGGCATCAACCTCAATAAATACATCAGCTCATCGAGAGGGTAAATTATCAAAAATCATAAGCATCCATATAGGTGGGAACAATTGCTTGTAATAGATATCACAAATTTACGATGATTGCTTTGTAATCTAGGTTGAGGATTACAGATGATGACTCGAATTACTCAATCTACGAAAGAGTTCGTAAGATTCTTGCCATATTCAATATTGTTGGTCTTAATCTTCAAGGTTACAGGTGTGTTAGCAAGCACTGATGCACCATATCAGACAATCCAACCTACACCTCTAGAATACCCAATTCATGCACCCTGGCCTGCAGGTATTACATGGCATGCTGGTTCCGAAGGCAGCTTTTACAATGATTGTAACCCTCCAAAGAAACTACATTGTGATTGGGCAAACGGAGCCAGAGATAAATATGCAATAGATTTTAACGGAAATAAAAATGGCAAAAATGGAGAAACAAATGATGCTGGCTTGGTCGTTTTAGCTGTCGAAGATGGATGGGTACGAGAAGTCGGTTACATGAATCCGGGATACGGTCATTACGTTACATTAGGTCATGCACATGGTTATATGAGCCGATACGCACATTTGAAAGATAAGCCACTTGTTAATCCAAAACAATATGTAGCTCAGGGTACTCCCCTTGGTTATGTTGGCAAAAGTGGTACTAGTGGAGAACATCTCCATTTTGCAATGTATTACTGCGATCCAAATCTTGAATTGATCATTGATCCCACTACGAAAAAGAGTCAGTGTGACAAAAATATCAACCGTTATTCACAACTTCCAGAACCAATGGAAGGTATTACGAAGCTCTTTGATGTACAACAGATTCTTAGTAAAAACTTTGGTGTGGGGTATGAAGAGATTACTGGATCAGCCCTCTACGACGTGAAAGAAATCAAACTACATAAATCGTTTCCAAAAACATACGAGGTTTTTGGCAGGATTGTTTTCGGTTTGAGCGAGACGCCAGTAAGAACCTGGGGGACGACACAATATCTATATCAGGAATTTTCACCCTCCTCTAGCAATTTCCTATGGCCTTGGGCCGGTTCTAAAGCTGCCTTATTTCAGAACGGTAATATTGCTTATTTACTCTTAGGTCCTTCATGGGATTGGTATCAATATCACAAAGGACCCAACTCGACTCTAGGATTACCAATCTCTCATACATATGAATGGAAGCACGATACTTCATTAGGTATTCGTGAGAGTTTCAGAAACGACTTTGAAGGTGGCTCAATAATTTGGTTCCCGCAAGGAGATGCCCAAGTTATAGATAAAACGAATGCAGGTTGGATAACAAATATATACCCTGAGAAAGATGTTTATAGCAATCCTAGTATCACTCGATACGACGAATACATAGATTTCGAGTGGATTCCCAGTCACGAAGTCGGATCGATAAAACAAAATGCACACCTTGGACCCTCGATCAAATGTGAAACTGAGGTAGGTGGAATCTCTCTTTACAAAATATCTGTATCAATTCAAGGACATATCAGGATAGAAATAGATGAAAGAAACGTTCTCTCTCATGACAGTCCCGACCAGCTGTGGACCGGAGAAAGCACACAAATTAGATGGAGTAGCAAACAAATTGTTGTTAAGTTTTGGCAGGACCCCGGGAAGAAAGCAAAGATATATGTAACAGGCGTTGACCTCTTTCCAATACGAGATGTTTTTGCCTCCGAGGGAGAAATCGAAATAACCTCTATACCGGAATCTCCTCAGGTTCAATTTGCATCTTATGAACCACCTCCGTTTCCTGGCGGTAAAGGTGCCCCTCCTGTTCCGGTGGCATCTGCAACTTCTACCCTCTTAGTTATAGATGTCTCCGGCAGCATGGGAGAGCATTGGCGTGACGGCATCAAGATCGAATCAGCCAAGTCAGCGGCCAATCAGATCGTCAACATGATCCAGCAGGAAAGCCAGGTGAGTGGAGCAGCACATCAGGTGGGATTGGCAGCGTTCACGACCAATGCCATGCTCAAGCTAGGTCTCTCAACTGATTACGATCAAGCTCGAGAAAGCATTTCAGGACTCTACCCCCAAGCATATACCAACATCGGAGCCGGATTGACAGTGGCTAATGAGGCACTTTCACAATCCGCCCCGGGTGAGGATGAAATCATCATTCTCCTCAGCGATGGGTTGACGAATACTGGTCTTTCCTCCGCTGGAATCCTTTCAGGCCCTGTTCAAGATGCAATTGACGCTGGCACTTGCATCTATACCGTTGGCTTTGGCGATAAGGGCAACTTGGATGAAGACTTACTACGCCGGATTGCAGATGCTTCAGGCTGCGGTGAGTATTACTACGCATCAGTTGGCAGTGAATTGGAAAGGGTCTACATCCGTGTACGCCACGTATCTACTGGGGTCATGCTGGCCGAATTCACCGGTGATGTAGCTCAGGGGCAGACTGTGCAAGCGGGAACTTTCGACGTGCCGTCAGGTCAGGACGAGCTTGCTGTTACTCTACACTGGCCAGGTTCTGCTCTAGATTTGCAGCTTATGGACCCTAGGGGGAGGCTTGTCGATCAGAATTATCGTGGTGCGACAATTGAGACCTATCCTAACCTCATCTTTGCGTTGATCGAGCGCCCGCTACGAGGAACTTGGGAAGTTGTAGTTTACGGCCGTGAAGTCCCGCAAGGAGTGACGGATTTCGACACCATGATATCGACAAGAGCGGGAGCCGCAGTTCCTCCCTCAGCTGGCTCAGGCGTGGCTGTTGTGTTGCTGTTGCTCGTTGTGGGAGTTGTGGCAACCTATACCCTCGCTCGACGCCGACCTCAAGCCGGGGTTGGGCGACGCGCTGTGCAAGCCCCCGCTGCTTCACTCGCTGCCGTAAGTGGTCCTCTCGCCGGACGAAACACACCACTGCAAAGTAGCGGACTGCTTATTGGGCGCGGCTCGGGTTGCGATCTACGCCTGCAGGAACGGGCGGTCTCTCGTCAGCACGCACGCTTCCGCTATGCTCAGGGCGCCTGGTTCATCCAGGATCTGGGAAGTTCGAGAGGTACGTTCGTCAATGGAAAACGGATCCAGGCGACTCGCCTGAACCCGGGCGATCAGATCCAAATCGGGAGCAGCAAGTTTGTTTTGCAAGTGAATCCCTAAGCGATGGCCGATCTCGTGGGACAATCCCTATTAAATCGCTACTACCTTCGCGAGCACGTTGGTTCAGGTGGTATGGCGGATGTATACGCAACATGGGACAATCTGCGCTCGGTCAAGCTCGCAGTCAAAGTGCTCCGACGTGATTTGGCTAACAACCCTCGTTTCTTCCAGATGTTTGCGCAAGAGGCCGAACTGCTACGTAAGTTGGAGCATCCTAACATCGTTCGTCTGTATGAGTTTGAACGGCAGGGCGAATTCGTCTTTATTGTGATGGACTGGGTTGAGGGTACAAATCTCAGACAGTCGATTTCTGATCGCAAGGAACCTCACAGCCTGGAAGAAGCTTCTGAAATTTTACTGCCAATCATTTCAGCGCTCCATTACGCTCACCAAAACAAGGTCTATCACTGTGATGTCAAACCGGCCAATATCCTACTTCACGTCGACGGGCGTGCATTACTCACCGACTTTGGTGTCGCCCGTTTAGCGGCTGAGGAGGGTGGTGGTGGGACACCGCCTTATATGGCACCTGAGCAATTCTCAGGTGAGGGGATCGATGGGCGTACCGACGTATATGCGCTTGGGATCACAGTGTTCGAGATGTTAACCGGGGGTGTGCTACCTTTCCGAGGGATTACCCCTGACAGCGTCGGCACGACAACCAAAGAGCGCATCGGATGGGAGCATATTTACTGCTCGATACCCTCCCCACGCTCGTTCAACGGATCGATCCCTGAGTCTATTGAGAATGTGATCCTAACAGCCCTTGCTAAGCATAAGAATGCTCGATTTTCAACCCCCATGGCTCTATGGGAAGCTTTCGAGCATGCCAGGGCTGTCAGCGGTCGATCTGGCCGCGCACGTCGGCCATCAATTGAGAGAACATTCATCGCTCCAGAACCATCCCCGCGTAAGCCGAGAGTGCGAAGTCGTCTTCCAAGCACTCCTGCCAGACGTCCGCACGACCCGGATAAGCGAAGGGAACTTGGGATCATAGCAGGGCAGCCCCACCTTTTTGGAAGGGGGGGTGAACTGGCTGGACACGGCATCCCTATTACAAGTAATGGTCTTACGATCGGTCGAAGCGGTAACAACCATGTTCAAATCAGGAGGGATCGTAGCGTTTCGCGCCTGCACGCTCGCATTATACGAACCCGACGCGGGGTGTACATCCGGGACGAAAACAGTTCACTGGGCACCTTCGTAAACGGACAAAAGGTTGCCGGTCCAACTGCGTTGAACCATCGCGATGTTATTCGCATCGGTTACTACAACGAGTTCGAATATCGTGAAAGGTGATCACCAGTATGTCACACTTCATCGGTCAAGCCTTAATCTGGAAAAATCGAGTGGACGCTTTCGTCGCCATGGGCGGGATGGGTGCCGTTTATCAGGTGTGGGACAGATCTGTACCTGAGGGAGCAGGCTTATAAGGAGGTTTGTGTGAGTGTCTCCCTTATTGATCTGACTTTACTCAACCAGTTTCGAGTCGAC
>JABAOH010009019.1_pt2 | contig 20177 bp, 14 predicted proteins | sample 7062181 | NCBI WGS metagenome assembly JABAOH01 (sample SAMN14538630, study PRJNA623070) | marine sediment metagenome | biome: marine biome [ENVO:00000428]; feature: marine pelagic biome [ENVO:01000023]; material: deep marine sediment [ENVO:00002113]; isolation source: pool of 5 deep marine... | reverse complement strand
CGGCCTTTTTACTGGTGGGTTTTGCTTGTTTCCTTGTGCTTTGCTACTTCTATGACTGGCACACGGCATTGGCGGTTGGGGTGGTGTTCGGTGCCATCTGTGCGGCAACGGACCCGGCTTCGACAGTGAATGTGTTGTGGGAATACAAGACGCGGGGACCGCTTACGACGATGCTGACGGCAATTGTCGCGCTCGATGATGCGCTGGCTCTGATTCTGTACATATCCAGCGTCAGTTTGGCGACTTTTCTTACCGGCCATAAGGAAGCCGGTTTTTTGAAGATGATGTTTCACTCGTTTTATGAAGTGATAGGCTCTTTAGGACTGGGACTGACAGTGGGCTTGATACTGCGATGGATTATAAAACAGCTTGACGATGAAGAGAAAATTTTGATTTTTGCAATCAGCCTGATAGTGCTGACTATCGGCCTGGCTATAAGATTAGAATTCGACGTCATTCTGTCATCTATGGCTTGTGGGGCGACTTTGATAAATCTTTCACCTCGGAGAAGTCTTAAAAGTTTCGAGATTGTTCGCAAATTTTCGCCGCCGATTTATGTCCTGTTTTTTGTGATTATCGGGGCCAGACTGAACGTCAGTATGACCGGTCAAATCTGGCTGCTGGCTGCTGTTTATGTTGTTGGCAGTATTGTGGGCAAAACAACGGGTTCATACGGGGGTGCGGTCTATTCCAAAGCTGTGCCGACGGTAAGGAAATATCTGGGCTTTTGCCTGTATCAACAGGGCACCATTGCTATCGCTTTATTGATTATGGCGAGCCATCGGTTTGAAGGGCAGGTCAGAGATATGATGCTGTCGGTGATAATAGTAGGGGTATTTGTACTCCAGTTCATCGGTCCGTTATTTACAAAGGGCGGCGTTAAAAAAGCCGGTGAAGTAGGGATGAATATCACAGAAGAGGACCTTATTAAAACGCACAGTGTCAGGGATGTGATGGATGCAAAAGTTCCGGTTATTTCGGTGGGTATGTCACTGGGTGAGATTGTCAAGATAGTCAGCAATACCGACAGCTTTTATTATTCTGTTGTTGACAGTGATAAGAAGCTGATAGGTGCGGTTACATTAGACGGTATCAGAACTACTTTCGCAACGCAGGAGTTAAACGATTGGCTGGTGGCGCTTGATATTATGGAGCCGATAATTGCCAAGGTAACGCCGGATATGGCATTGTCGGATGCGTTCGAGAAAGCAAAACACCTTGATATCGAATACCTGCCGGTTGTAGTTTCAAGTGAAGATGATGGATTTGTTGGTGTTTTGAACTGCCGGGCCGCTCACAGGTCGTTGAGCGCCGAGGTGTTATCACGGCAACAGAAAGCCGACGCTATGTCAGGTCTTGAAACGACTTTGCAAGCGTGAGGAAGGTGGAGGAGCTATGAAAAAGTGCCTCTTTCGCGCAAAGCACAAAAGATACATATGCAGTTTCTATGATAATTGGAGAAAGGAACAACATAATTCACTTTATTGCTTGACAGACTTAGACTGAGGCGCTAAATTCATAATTTTTATGTATGCGGCAAGCTTAACACTAATACTGTTGTCCTGAGCGTTGGTTTTTGCCGCGATTTCTTGGTAGAGTGGTTACAAGGGTTCTGAAAGGCGGGGGGGAAGTGGAATCTTTGGCGGCAGAAAACAAAAAGGAGAATAGTTATGGATGAAATTTATTTTTATTTATCGATGACCCCGGAAGCCCTTATAGCATCAATGCTGCCCCCGATGGCGTTCGGTATTTATTTGGCAGTAGGCTCGAAGAAGAGGTCTCGCGGGCAGGCCATGTACTTGGACCTCAAGGATGATTTTCAGACGGATTACTTCGACATATCAGACATTTCCAACCGTTGTGTACGTCATGCGGATGGGCAGCCCAAACACTCCGTGTATATAAGCATCTACCGCGTTTTAGAGCATGTTCCTCTTGAGGCGGTAAACGACCTTTATCTTGCAACAAGGGATGGACGCGTGCTCAAGCTTCAACAAGGGCAAATACCCTCGAAAATTGGGGGAAGATATCATCTTTACAAGGAAATTTGTCCAGTTCACCCTCTGATTGCAAGTTCATTGAATCCGTTGGAATTTTGCCGACGTATCACTGATCCATCCAGACACTTTTATGTGCCGAGGATATGCTTTGTTGATATGAATCTGGGCGAGCTGGCCGAAGACCCGCGAAATGGTTGCATGGACGACCTACCTTATCACCATTTGGACCACATCCGCGACTGTTTACTGGAATTGGAAAATCAAGAAAAACGCACCAAGACAGTTGACCGAATAGAGCCATTGGAGTACAGCTACCGTTGCGTAAAAAGCGGCTTTTTCCTCGGCGACCAGCAGGGCCTACTATACTTTCCATTTTTGTCGCTCAGTGAGCTGGAGAGCACTTACCATAAATGGTGGCGCTCGGCCGATGTTTAAGTGCACAGGTTATATCATTGCTTGGAGTGGCATAATATAAGGCATCTGTCGGCCAAGGTTTCCACCGAAGGAGAGTGGATTCTCGGCGTTTTGAACTGCCGGGCGGTTCACAGGTAGCTGAGCGCAGAGGGGTTAGAACGGCAGCAAAGGGCTGATAATATATAGTACCTGGCTTGCTTAATATTTATTATATTCGGGGATGAAGCTTCTATGATTTATTCGGTCGTGATTGCGAGTAGTGATAGTGCCGGTCAATTCAATTTGAACGTGGTTTTGCTGTTCGGTCTGATTGTTTTGGGCGGTGCATTCGGCGCTCGTATTTTTCAAAAACTTCACATCCCACAGGTCGTAGGTTGTATCGTAGTCGGGATACTTCTGGGCGAAGTGCTCGGCGTGATAACTCCACATACTATCGAGAAGCTCGAACCTTTCACGATGTTTGCCTTGGGTATCATTGGTTTTATGATTGGGGCTGAATTGCGAGGCGAGGTATTCAGGAAGTACGGCAGACAGTTTTTCATCATACTTTTTTCACAGGGGATTGGTGCCTTTGTATTAGCAATGATTGGCGGGGCTGTCGTAGCATGGTTTATCACCGGCAGCGTGCCCGAATCGATTGCGGTGGGACTGGTGCTGGGTGCCATTGCCTCTGCTACCGCCCCGGCGGCGACGGTAAACGTATTGTGGGAGTATAAGACCAAAGGAGCTTTGACCACCACGGTGCTGGCTATAGTGGCGCTTGATGATGCCTTGGCGCTGCTGCTTTACCGCGGTGCGGCAACAGGAGCAAAGGCATTAATTGGCACCGGCCAGGGTTCCGTCCTGGGAACCACGCTTATATTGTTAGGTGAAATCGCAGGTGCGATAGCCTTGGGAGTTCTGGCGGGTGTACTGTTGTATTTTCTCCTGAAATTTGTCAAGGCCGACGACAAGGTCCTCGACTTCGCACTGGCGTCTCTTTTGCTGGTTGTAGGTATTTCAATCATACCCGGAATCGACCCGATTTTGCCCGCGATGACATTAGGTATCACGGTGGCCAATTTGATGCCTCGCCAGAGTAAGGCGACTTTTGAGTTAGTCGAGAAATTTGCACCTCCCATCTACATATCGTTTTTTGTTCTTGCCGGTGCCCATATGGAGTTTGGCAAGATAACCTCTTGGATGGTAGTGATGATATTAGTTTATGTTCTCAGCCGGGCGGCGGGGAAAATAGCAGGGGCCTGGTTCGGCGGTAAATGGTCTCAGGCCCCGGCGGTGGTTCGCAAATATTTGGGTATTTGTCTGCTTCCACAGGCCGGTGTGGCTATCGGCCTTGCTATCTTGGCCAGCCAGCAATTCGGTTCGGAGCTTGGTCATACCATTATTATTGTGGTTATGACGGGTACATTTCTGATGGAAATCTTTGGGCCGATGCTGGTCAAGGTTGGCGTCAAGCGGGCCGGGGAGGTAGGGCTTAACGTTACCGAAGATGACCTTATACGTAGTTACAGTGTTGCCGACGTGATGGACGCAGAGGTTCCGGTCATCTCGGCGGGTATGTCACTAAGTGAAGTTATCAAAGTAGTGAGCAACACTAATAATTTCTATTACTCCGTTGTTGACAATGACAACAAGCTAATGGGTGCGGTAACCCTTGATGGTATCAGGAATACATTTGCCACGCAAGAGTTGAATGACTGGCTGGTGGCGCTTGATATTATGGAGCCGATTATAGGCAAGGTGACTCCAGATATGGCACTTTCAGATGCGTTGGAGGAGATAAGAAAGCTCAACGTTGAACATGTGCCGGTTGTAGCTTCAAGCCGGGATGACAGCTTTGCAGGCGTTTTGGGCGACCGTGCGGTTCGCCGGTCGCTCAGTGCAGAGGTCTTGTCACGGCAGCAAAAAGCTGATAGGATAGCAAGCGTTTAGTGTACAGTTTGGTTCGGTTCCGATAGATGTAATGAACATGACTCATACGTTAATCAATGCGAGCTCTGAGGTTTTTCCGCCCTGGTTGGATTTAAATTTGGCCTTGTTGTTCGGGCTGGTTATCTTTGGCGGTGCGTTTGGGGCGCGTCTTTTTCAAAAGTTCCACATTCCGCAGGTCGTCGGCGCCGTTGTTATTGGGATACTTCTGGGTAGAGACGTTCTTAATCTGATAACACCCGAAAGAGTCGAATCTCTCAAGCCCTTTACAATGTTTGCTTTGGGCATTATCGGTTTTATGATTGGGGCCGAGCTTCGGGCTGAGGTATTTAAGAAGTACGGCAGACAGTTTTTCATCATTCTTTTTTCACAGGGATTTGGCGCCTTCTTGCTTGTGGCCCTTGGCACTTCGTTGATGGCATGGCTCATATCGGGCAGAATATACACCTCGATTGCAATGGGACTTGTGCTTGGTGCCATAGCGTCAGCCACGGCGCCAGCATCGACGGTAAACGTTTTGTGGGAATATAAGACCAGAGGGCCTCTTACGGCGGCAATACTCGCTATCGTTGCGCTCGATGATGCCTTAGCGCTGCTGCTCTATCGCGGGGCGGCTACCGGGGCCAAAGCGCTGCTGGGCACAGCAGACGGCTCCGTTTTGGGCACTACTTTTATTTTGCTGGCCGAAATCGTAGGTACAGTGCTGTTAGGCTTTTTAGCGGGTGTAACATTATATCTTTTGTTAAAATTCGTCAGAGCCGATGATAAAATCTTAGAATTTTCGATAGCTTCTCTTCTGCTTATAGTCGGCGTCTCGATGATAGCGGGAATCGACCCGATTCTACCTGCTATGGTGCTGGGTATAACTATGGCGAATTTGGCACCACGTCAGAGTGAGCATGTCTTTGGGCTTATCCGGAAATTTTCGCCGCCCGTTTATATTTCATTTTTTGTGCTTGCCGGTGCCCATATTGAGCTCGGCAGGCTAGCATCTTCGACGGCAGCTATAACGGCAGTATATATTACACTGCGGGTCGGTGGTAAGGTGGCGGGGGCCTGGTTCGGCGCTAAACAATCGAGGGCACCGGCGGTTGTTCGTAAATATTTGGGGATATGCCTGCTTCCCCAGGCCGGCGTGGCCATCGGCCTGGCAATTCTGTCCAGCCAGTTGTTCGATTCGGAATTCGGCAAGACCGTTATTATGGTCGTTATGACCGAGACATTTATTATCGAGCTGCTTGGCCCGATACTGGTCAAGGTGGGAGTCAAAAAAGCAGGCGAAGTTGGAATGAATGTTACCGAAGAGGACCTGATAAAGACATTTACGGTTGCCGATGTTATGGATAAGAGCCCGACAAGCATTAAGGAGGATTTGCCGCTGCAGGATATTCTTAAGGTATTCAGCACCTCTGAGAGTGTGTATTATCCGGTTATCGATGGTCAATCGCGGATTACAGGTGTGATTACTATCCCCGATATAAAAGAGATGTTTGCGAATCAGGATGTGGCCGGGTGGCTGCTGGCCTGCGATGTTGCCGAGCCTGTTCGGGACAAGATGACGCCGGATAAGCCGCTCGAAGAGGTAATAGAGCATATGAGGCGGTATCATCTGGAAAATGTACCCGTAGTGGCCGGCAAAGATAATGATGAGCTTGTCGGTGTTTTGGATTATTCTAAAACGCTGCGCAAAATAAGTGCCGAAGTTTTGCACAAACGCGAAATGGCAGATGGTCCGGCCTTGGCGACTTGTTAACGAGATGGTTAGTTGTGAGTATTAAGTATTTAACTTACCTAAATACTCACCGATTCACAATTACCAAAATATGCAGTTTTCGTTTCCGAAAAAGAAAAGGCTTGTCAGTAACAGGCAATTCAAAGCTGTTTTGGCTCGTGGTCTGCGTCTGAGCAATGGGCTGCTTACACTCTGCATGGCAGAAAACGATTGTGGCTATCCGCGATTGGGTGTTTCTGTCAGCAAATCCTGCGGAAACGCGGTTGTACGTAATCGGTTAAAACGATTGTTGCGGGAAGCCTTTCGGCAGAGCCAGGACAGGATTCCGGCCGGATTCGATTATTTGATTATGATTCACCCCGTGAGAAGTAAGTCGTTGACTTCTAACGAGGTAAAGGACTCTTTTTTGGCTCTGGTCAATTCATCACAGAAGACAGAAGACAGAGAACAGACAATCTGACTTCTGATTTTTGTATTCAGGTTAAGGTGACTTATGACTCCGAAAGAGCGAATTTATGCGATTTTACAGGGCGGCTCTTACGACCGTCCGGCTGTTACCCCTATCTTAATGGCCTGGTCGGCCAATTTCATTGGGCGTACTTACAGGGATTATTATCTCGATGGTGATGTCCTGGTCCAGGCACAGCTTGCGGTTATTGGGGCATTCAATCTTGACCAGATAAGCGCAATAAGCGACCCCTGGCGGGAGGCATCTGCATACGGGATGGAATTTGATTATCCCGCCGATGGAGTCGGAAGGCCGAAAGAGGTGCTTATAAAGACCCACGATGACATATCACGCCTAAGACCGTTTGATATTGAAAACGCGGAACGAACAAAACAGCGGATCGAAAGTGTTCGAAAGATGGCTGCCGAGGTCGGACAGACCCACAGCGTATTAGGCTGGGTGGAAGGCCCGCTGGCAGAGTATGGTGACCTGCGCGGCGTGGAAAGTGCGATGTTGGACCTAATAGATAGGCCGGATCTGTTCATCAAAGCAGGTGAAATAATCGTCCAAAATGCAATTACCTTTGCCGTTGCTCAAATCAAGGCCGGCGCGGACATGATTGGAGTAGGCGATTCGGCCGCAAGTCTGATTGCGCCGAGTATGTATGCCGAGCTTGTCTTACCTCTGGAGCAAAAACTGATTACCGCAATTCACAAGGCCGGTGCCGCAGTCAAGCTGCATGTTTGCGGCAATATAAAAAATATTGTGCAACATATGGCTAAATGCGGAACGGATATTATAGATGTTGACTGGATGGTTCCTCTCGAGCAGGCCAGAGAGCTTGCCGGGCCCCAAGTTACACTGTGCGGTAATTTCAATCCCGCGGGCGTCCTTTTTGAAGGCAGCCCTCAAGATGTTGCTGATGCCGCCAGGCAGTGTCTCAAAGCGGGGGCCGGTAAATTCTTTTTAATGCCGGGCTGTGAGGTGCCGCCGGCCACCCCTGAGCCGAACATTCGCGCATTCTGCCCCTGTGACGGCTGTTTGATTCGAGAAGAATTAAAGTATTAAAAGTCAGTTTTTCCTACCGGCAACAGACAGTTAAAATTTAACTGTTTATCAACTGGTACGCCCTGATGAGTTCGGCTACGCTCCAGGCCTGGGCGATACATCCTCTTGGCTTATGGGGGGCGTCACCATCGAATATCTCCGAAACAGACCCGAGGCAGCCGTCTTTGGTCATGTGCTGTAGCAAAGGTTGGATAAATTCAGCCGCCTTTTTTTTGCTTTTTCGACTGAATCCATTGACCTTCAGGAATCCTTCTACAAACGGTCCAATCAGAAACGCCCAGACGGTACCCTGGTGATAGGCCTCGTCACGTTGTTGTTGTGGGCCCGTATATACGCCTTTATATCGGCTGTCCTGAACGTTCAACGTTCGCAAGCCGTAAGGTGTCAACAATTGTTTTTGCATCACGTTTACGACCGATTTTTGCTGCTCGGGCGACAACGCTGAAAACGGAAGTGAAACGGCAAATATTTGATTCGGCCTAAGACTCTCATCGACTACACCATCGGGCAAAATGCAATCGTTTAAGTACCCCTTGCTTTCGTTCCAGAATAATTCAGAGAAACTTTTCTGAACTTTGTCTGCCATTGATTTGTAATGCTTTGCGTTTTGGGCATCCCGGTCGATATAAAACTGGGCTAAAAGACAAAGAGAATTGTACCAAAGGGCGTTGACCTCGACCGCCTTTCCACATCTGGGCGTAAAGGCGAGCCCATCATACTTGGCGTCCATCCAGGTTAGCTGCGTTTGGTTATTGCCTGCGGTTATAAGCCCATAGGCGTCAGCGCGAATATCGAACCGAGTACCCTTATGATAAGAGTCTATAATCCAGCGAATAGCCGGCATAAGCTCCTGTATGAAGGTTTTTGAGTCGCCGCTGGCTTTGAGGTATTGAAAAGCTGCGTTGATAAACCAAAGAGAAGCATCGACGCTGTTAAAATAAGTTGTGCCGCTCCTGTCATCAAAACGATTTGGAATCATGCCCTCATCTGCCGCTGCGGCGAAGGTGGTCAAGACCGACTTTGCCTCGTCAAACCTGCCGGTTGAAAGTAACAGACCCGGCAAGGATATAAAAGCATCTCTGCCCCAGTCTGCAAACCATGGATAGCCGGCCAAAATGGTGGTTCTTTGTCCCGCACCAATTGGCTCATCCGTGGGCGGTTTGAAAGAAGCTCGACCACATAAATCTCGTGGTGGCTCAATTGGTGCGGGATGGTCTGTTTGACGTTTTGCAATAAACGCCTCGGCAGTCAAACAAAGGGCCTCAAAGCTCGATACTCGATTGCCGATTCTCGATACTCGCATCGAGCATCGAGTATCCAGCATCGATTTGGCTTTAAGTTTTATGCTTTCCTGGTGTCTGCCCAAATCTTCGCAAACGGCCTCAATATCAAGATTGGCTAATTCCTCAGGCTTACAGCGCACCCAAGGGGGACTCAGGCTTGCCCAGAGAACAATTTTGGCAGGTGTTTCTATCCGGCACTTAAAAAATCCGGGTGTCCACAGGTCTTCGGTAAAATCCTGCCCTCTTTCTCTGTTGTTACGATATACGAAATTAAACCACCATTGCCGGTCATTCTCGAAGTGCATCCCGTTAGAAAGCTCTGGTTTCGTTGCCAGATGCGCCGAAGGTGAATTTTCCCGTGTCTTTAGGAAAAATTTGCTTCTATTTGTTATCTTACTCGCTATAGAATTTCCAACGGAGTGAACAGATTGGCAGCTCAAGAACAGCTCGCAACTATTCGCTATATCGTGTCGAACCAGGACACCATCGCCGAGACATCTCGAATATAACGGGGCATGGGAATTTTGCAGGGTGTGGAAGTCTCTTAAGCCGACGAATGGACGCAACACAAACTCCACTGGTTCCTGCACACTTATAAAATCATAGACCAGGGCAACCGTATCTGTGTCACGGAGAAGATATACCGATTTAGTCAGTTTGATTCTCGCTTTCGCGGGTATAACTACTCCTGCGTGCCCCGCCTTGTGGGAATCCGAGGCAGGAGCCAGTTCGTAGTCAAAATGCGCTCCGGTATCCCGGCGGAATTGCCTGAGAAAGGTAAAGCCGGCTGGTGTAAATTTGTCGTGGAATTCAAAGGTTGAGAGGTTAAATGCCTGTTTTTCAAATATTACCATCTCCAGACAATTAGCCAATGCCATTATCCTGTTAACCGGGGGATTAAGAGAGCCAATGAGCAGTCCGTGATATCCTCTGGTATTGCAGCCGGCGATGGTTGATGATGCGTAGCTGCCGCGTTCATTGGTTAACAGCCATTCCCTGGTTAATAAATTCTCAATAGGTTGATTGGCTGTTGATATGGATACTGCTGCCGGGCTTCCATTTTGAGACCTGTTATGAAACAGGGACCATCTATTGTCAGCTTTTTGCAATGTTAACACAATCTTGCTCCGAAAAACGTCATCGCGGGAAAATGTCAGGCCCCCTGGAAATCCTTTTTTTATAGTATCATATTACTCCATTATAAAGTTTCTGATGGAAGAGAAACAAAATTGCCTTAAGCAGCAAGAAGTCAGGAAATCTATTTTGCCGGCTGCAAATCGGGCGGATTCTTACTTTGCGAGCCTGTACCCAAAAAGCACTCTGTTGTGTTCCGTTTTGGCGCGGTAAAAGCTGGTTCTGCCCTTTCTTGTCTGGAACAACGGCTGTGTAGATTATCCAGGACATTCATAAAGTTTATATAGGAGTCATAAGGCGAGTCATAGGGATTAAAATATTTATGTACATCGCCGTCAGCAAAATATTTTGTGCACATATAATAAAAATGGTCCGATGCCTGCAATCTTCGCCAGTCCGCAATGATTTTTTCGTCGGCGGTTTGTTTGATTTTCTTCTCAAGCCGATAAAGCTCGTGAATAGCGTTGGATTGCATAGCGTTTCCGACCCAGGCCGAGAGGTCTCTTTCGATATCAGCCCAGCTTATTATATGCGGCACATCAACCGTATCAACGGGCGGGTAATGTTGCACTGTTTCGCTTGGAGTTTTGAAGTTGTTGTCCGGGTGCTTTAGAACCTGATGTGGCAGATGCCGCATAAAATCGAATATTCCGGTATCTTCCCATTGGTGTTCGCCGAAAGTCTCATAGTCCATAAACAGATTTACGACATTTCCGTTGCCGTTGACATTACTTATCCAGTGGGCGAATTTTTCTGCCGTCAAAGGCCACTGGGGCCAGTCACGATTGGAAAATCGAAAGGCAATGTCATCGCTCAGCGAATAGTTTTTCAGTAAAAGTTTCAAATTTTTGCAGCCTTTAGGCTGATAGACAAAATTAGGGCTTCGATAGCCTAAGATGTGGTCTGCCCCTTCGGTTATAATCGCGTCAAATTTGCCCATTGACTCAATAAGTGCGGCCAAATCGTTGTTGTATACCAATTCCGTATTTCTAAATATACGGGGCTTTTGACCAAAATAACTGTTAATGGTTTCGATGTGTTTATTTACCTGCTCTACGAATTCATCTCGTGAGTACAAAAAACTGAGGCTGTGATAATACGTCTCAGCCAAGAATTCTACACAGCCGGTTTCCGCAAGGGCGTCAAATGTGCTCACAACTTCCGGCGAAAACGAGAGGAACTGCTCTAATAAGACGCCAGTTATGCTGTATGAGACCTTGAACCGTCCGTTGAATTGGCGTATCAAATCAAGAATCAATCGATTCGCGGGAAGATAACATTTGTTTGCAACCTTCCGGCATATGGAAGCATTTTTGTAATCGTCAAAATAACGGTCGTTTTGGTCAAAGACCGTATAGTGTCTTAGCCGCATTGGCTGATGAACTTGAAAATAGAAACATACCGAAGGCATAATCTCGTATCCGCCTGTTAGAAGCGGATGTCTCCATCTCGTATTGCGTTTATTCTTTGCGTGATAGCCTTAAACCGCAACCAGTGTCTCTTCATAGATTCTTACGCACTTGGCTGCTGCGTCTTTCCATCGTAGTTTTCTGACCTCAAAATTGCCGTGGTTTGCTAAAGTCTCCTGTAGTGGTGGATATTTCAGTACTGCTAAAATCTTGTTGGCAATCTCGTTGATGTCCCAGAAGTCAACTTTCAGGGCATGCATCAAAACTTCTGATACACCACTTTGCTTGCTTATTATGACAGGCACATCGTGGTTCAACGCCTCTAAGGGTGCGATTCCGAACGGTTCCGATACCGAAGGCATCACGTAGAGGTCAGCCATTTTATATATTTTTTGTACGTCTTCGCCACGTAAGAAGCCTGTGAAGAGCACCTTATGTCCGATGCCGAGTCCGGCTGCCATTTCAATCGCGCGGTGCATCATATCGCCTGAGCCGACCATAACAAACTTGACGTTATCCATCAACTCGAGGACCTTCTTGGCTGCCTGGAGAAAATACTCCGGTCCTTTTTGCATAGTGATTCGGCCCAGGAACAGGACAATTTTCTCATTTTTTTCGATGCCGGTTTCGGCCAAAGACCAGTTTCCGTTTCGTTCCACGCCGTTATAGACTACTTCCACTTTTTCAGGGCTAATACCGTATCTGCTGATTATCGTACTGCGGGTATAATGACTAACAGCGATGATTTTGTCTGCCCGCTCCATACCCTGCCGCTCGATGTCGTAAATCATCTGGTTGACGTGCTCGCCGCTGCGGTCGAATTCCGTCGAATGTACGTGCACAATCAGCGGTTTTTCACTTATGGCTGCTACGGCAATTCCCGCTGGATAGGTCATCCAGTCGTGGGCGTGGACAATGTCAAACTGCTCAATTTTAGCCAATTCAGCGGCAACCGCGGCATAACGATGGACCTCAGTGTACATATCTCTGCTGTAGTCATCGCCCCCGATGAGCTGGCTGGCTGAGCTGATGGTGCCGCTGTGCATTTTTTGTTTTTGTTTCAAAGTTTCTTCGATTTGCCGACGGTAAACATCCGGTGTTGAATATGGCTGCAGTGCTGAGCTGATTGCGTGAAATCTTACGTTTTTCATCTCACTGAACATAAAAGAGGCGGCGGAGGTCCAGGAGTTCGGGCTAAGTAACTTCACATGAGTCACATACCTGCTCTCGACCATTCTCGGCAGAACAAAGGTAACTTCCATGCCAAGCTGGTCCATCGCTTTGGTCAGCCCGTAACACGCTGTACCCAGACCACCGCTAATAAACGGCGGAAACTCCCAGCCTAACATGAAAACTCTCATGTGTGTTCCTTGGTATATTTTCGTAATTGTTTATTCAGTAAGAAGTTACAATAGACTTCTTCCTTGGCCTTACATTATCAACACACTGCTGGGTTGCTTAGCAAAGCCGTCCGCTCTCAATCAGTAAGGCGTTTTTCGGCAAGAAATTACGTTATCTTAACCGAAAGCTGGTAAAAATACGGTATTTACCCCGATACCACCTATTAATAAATCGGAGTTTTCACGGCTGGAGGTTAAAAAATTTTACAAAAAACGTAAATTTTGATGCTAATATGATACATTTTATAGGCAGAAAGCCAATTAAATAAGTGATTACTGCTGTTTGTCGTTTGGCGGGCTTAAAATAAGTTGAGGGTCATAGGGATTATGATTATTGGGACCAAATTGGTCAGTTTGAGACTGAAAAACGCTGTATATTGCAGCTTCAACTACAGCTCTTTTAGTCGAAAGTCCGTTGTTACACCTTTTCTGTTCCGATAAAATAAGCCGTTCCGTTCTGTAAACAACGGAACGGCTCATTTACTCAGCGCTGCAACAAAAGCAACATGTGTCGCCAAAAGATGTTAGCGCACAACTCATTTTTCCCGTTAGAAGTAAAAAAACAAAGGGTTTTCTAACCGGTTTTATAAGTCCTGTGCCTTGACCGTGCTGCGACGGTTGGCCTTGGTTCGAGCAATGGCATCATCAAGCATACAATAGACCTTATCACTGATTGCCCCGAGCGCATCGGATGAGGTCATCATCTTTTTGCTCTTGATGTAGGCCTTAACTTTGCTGGCTACAATCAAAGATTCTTTATTTGCCATTTTAAAATCCTCCCTGTTAAAAAAGTTAAATTGTAATTACTCCGGCATCAAATCCTTAAGACCGGAACATCGCGCCTGTTAGAAGCGTGTTTTTCAGCATTGAGCGTTGTTATTACATACAATCAGGGGAGTTTGCAACAAAAAAATCCGCTCAAACACTAAATTTTTGAAATAACAGGCCAGATAGCTAAAAAATGGTCGTGAGAGTCAGAGCTTACAGATCAAAGTTTTTCTTAGAAGTTCGTAATTTTTTATAATTTATAGAGTCTAATTTGACGAAAATATCCGAATGAGAGATTTTTAAAGGCCTATCCAGGTACGCTGGGATAGATTAAGAGGGGAAAGCTAAACGGAGAAAGGGCGTTTAGAACAAGAGTTGGTATTGGAGGAATAAAATGGCAAAGCGTTCCAAAAAAGGTCATAGATCGCAGGCTAAACTGCAGGGGTACGTGGTTGTTACCTTTGCCGAGGATATGGAGCAGGCCAGAGAGTACAAAACTCTGCTGGAAGTTAACGATGTTGCTGCAATAATAAGTGAACAGCAAGAGCAATCCTTAGGCTCCAAGGAAATCGCCGTAATGGTTCCCGAAGATTTTCTTGATGAAGCCCACGTAATAATCGAGTCGCAGCACGCTTATGACGATTTCTATGATTTCGCAGTTGAAGGCGAAGAGGACGGCGATTTCGACGATGAGCTTTTTGAAGAGGACTTTTAGTCTTCTGAGCTCCAGCGAGTTCACAAGGCTGACCAGCAGCTTGTAATTCTGCGGGGTGGTTATTAACTGCTTTCATATCCGGCAAGCTGACAAAGTAAAAAATATAGGTCAAATACAATGGATAAAGAACATATTCCTGAGCGTCGCAGCGGCGAGGACCGCAGGCAAAGTATTGTTGACAGACGTTTAGGTCTGGACCGCCGCAGGGGACCCGGCAGACGACTAACCGATGAACGAAAAGCCGCTGAACAAGGCCAGATGTCCGATGAGCAGTTTGAGTTTCTTTTGGCTATTGAGGAATATAAGCAACAAAACGATAAACGTTTTCCAACCTGGACAGAGGTTTTTGAGGTCATAAAAGCCTTGGGCTATCGCAAAGTCGCTGAGCCGCAATCCCTTAAGCCGTTTGTTAAAGACCCCGAACCTGACAAAGTCCCTTCACAAACGTAACAGGCGGGTTTTCTTTACACGCAATAAACATCACTCAATACGAGAAGGACATCTGTCTTCAAGCCAATAGCGTTTAGTTTTCAGGGCTTTTGCGCGCCTCGGAAGTACCGCCATAGGCTCCCATATTAATAATGCCGCCATTACCCAATGGCAGCATTATTAGCGTCACGAAGTCCTTGGGGCTTCTTCTTTTGGCCATACTGATTATCAATTCTTATTTGCTCATTGTTTGTTTGATTCACCTATGAACATGAGTGCGGTTTCATAGACTTTAATCGAATCCATTCTACTCATGATAAGTGCTTCGTGCTCGATTCAATGCGCTTCTGGTTGGTGTGACTAAGTCCGAGAAATTTCGGTAAGATATATATGATATGAAACGACCGTTGTCAGGCCACAGGGACATGCGTTCTCTATTTTCTTGGTCGGCGAGGAGGGAAGGCCCTAATCACATTATCAGTTTATATTGAGAAGTTTGTGAATACCGTATCTCTTACTGATAAACATATCGGCTGCGGGCAATTGCTCACGAGGGATAACTATCGCCGGATTATCCAGCTCAAATTCGATTACGTCATACCTGGATTCGGGATTCAATTTCTGGGCGGTCAGTATGTCTTCGATGGCACGTATGGCCATGCCGTTAAACTTTTTGACAACAATTTGTCTAAGGTCACTGTAGCCGAGGTTGATGTCAGCCGGTAGGACGTAACTTAGTATCACGATGTTATTGCGTTCGGAGGTTGGTTTGAAAGCAAAGTCACGATAATAATGATACAGATGTGGCGGGACCTTACCGGTCCAATCGTCGCCCCATCGAGTTAGATACTCATGGGTAAGTTTTTGTAGGATAAAACCGCCTGTAATAATGTATTCCGGTTGCTGATCATATTCATGATATGGTACGAGCATCTCTGGGGCCTTGAAGTTCTTAACCTCGGCTTGGACCTGTATTTTCTTTCCATCTCGCCAAAGCTCGAACAGAACACTCTCGCCGACAGTTTTACTTGTAATCAAATATTTGAAATTAAGCCATTCGTATTTTGGGTGCATGAATTGGCCGTAAGAGTTGAGAGGATTTGCATCAATTGCTAATATGACGTCAGCTTTTTTGAGCACACTACGGCCGGTGCCAAGATTATAGACATCGGTTACATAAGCACCATTTTTAAGAGTTTTCGGCATCTTCAAAAAGGACCGCATCGCTGGATCAAGAAGCTCAGAAGTTGCACAGCCAACCGACCCAAAACCCTTATAATCATCGTCAGCAACACCTGTACCCGCGTTTTCTGTGCGGGCAGCAGCTAAGAACCTATTGATTGTCTCTGCTGGAATAAGCCCTGCCTCTTTGTTCTCATTAGACCAGCAGGCTATACCGATTGGTTCCGAACCCACACAGTAAACTTGGCCTTCGCCCGTACGATGGGATGTGTTGGCGACGATATAATGGAGATAGTTTTCATATGAAGTATTTGTTTTTTGAACAGTTGCATGGTCAAGAAAACCGCGTCCATTATATAAACGGTTATCTGATGAAAGCCAGTAAAAGTCCACTTCAGCTCCTTTTTGGTAGTCCTCGTTAAAAACAAGTGGCTTTAAAGGCTCACTCAGTTCATTGGGATCAAGTTCGATTAAACAAAGATTGCATTCATAATCAATAACCTTGATTTTCGCATTGATAAACTCGTTTTGGCCATATCTCAGGGCTTTCACGAAGGCTAAATTTGCAACATTCCAGGCCGTTGTAAGTAACTCATATTCACCGACGGCACAAGCACATGCCCAGTTCTCCGAGAGGTCTTTATGCCTCCATGGCTGACTCTGCTCGTAACCGTAAAAGGACGTCTCCAAATATACAATGGATTGTTTCATTGCTTCGGCCAAATCGGTCTGATGGTATTCAGCGAAAGTAAGCTGTGGGCACAATAGGATAACAGCACCGAAAATAATAAATATAAAAATTGCGTAGTTTTTCATAAAGTCTCCTCTAAGCGAGCTTTGGCAGGTATGTGATATTTATCCAGTATGAGTTGGTTCCTGAGTCGAGCCTTTTTAGCATCAATTGATAGGGTCTGATTGTTACCCAAAAACTTTATTATGTAGAAATCATCGACGGCCTGGTTAAAAGCTTTGTAAACGTCATCGAGGCTCCAAATGGTGATGCCATTGATGCTCTCGACTGGCTGACTTCTAAATTTGCCTGCGTAAGAGTTGACCTCATCGGGCATGATTTCAGCAAGGACTATGTACTCTTTTCGCTGCCGGTCAAGGTTGAGCTGCATCGAGTGTATAAAAAGGTAGCGCAGGTAGTGGGGTATATCTTTTCGCCAATCACGTCCCCAGGTTTCGAGGAAGTTTCGTGTTGCCGGGACAAAGGTCAATCCAGCAAAGCAAACATATCGTGGCGGACTATCATATTGGCGCGCCTGTTCGAAAATTGGTCTATTCAACGCTACGGTAGCAGTTTCTTTTATTAATTTGCCACTACGATAGAAAGTAATTTCCGAAGGCTGGCCGATGTGCTTAGTCTCGATGACCTCGGACATATGCAATCTAAGACCATATATTCGCACCATTCCATCATTATCAATATTATAATTATCGATTCGTGTAATCACATCATTCGGCTGTAGTATCGATTCTACTGAGCTGTGCATTATCGTAGCAACTACTACGATACCATCCTCATTGGCCGGGACCTTAAGGTAATCCTTGTAACTGGCACTGTGTAGGCCCGGATACAATAGGACACCCAACGATCCAAAACCATCGTATTTGCCGTCTTCGATATCAACGAGAAAGTGCCTGATGACAGTTGTTGGAATCAAATAGCCTATACCTTCAGCCATCAGCAGACCCTGAAAAGCCACTCCGACAACTTTGCCGTTTTGCATAACCGGCCCACCGCTGTTGCCGGGATTAATAGCAGCGTCAGTTTGTATGACTAAGTGCCCATCGGCTCCACTGTGGGCATAAGTGTCTGTCTCTATGCGCGAGACTACTCCCTCCGTAACGGAAATGCGGTTGCCGCCCACTGGAAAGCCGTAGGTCGATACAGTGCTATTTACCTTCGGGATTCCTGCTAACTCTAAAGGAACAGTATCATCAAAAAAACTTTCATCATCAGTGGTTAATATTGCTAGATCGCAATCGTGGCCGATAAAGGCAACCCGAGCTGGATAGCGTTTAGCAATATTTTCTTTTTTTAATTCTATGTATCTACAGTTGCTGACATTATGTGCATTGGTCAGGACTTTTTGCCTTCCGATGAGGAATCCTGAGCCAATACTCCGCCTCATCTCTTTCTGCTTCCAGGGTGTGACATAGTCGAAGTCCTGTTTGATGCTTCGGATCAAAACTACCGACTTCTCAAGACTCTGCTGTTCAGTAGTTTGGGATGCATTGAGGATGCCAGATAACATCAAAACAGTAAATAATATACTTTGGTGATAACGCATTACTTCAGAACTCCCAGAAAAATGGATAAATTATCTCCAAGGCCCAGAGTCTATCTTCGAATATTTTCCACTATATTAGGCTCTTAAGACAAAAATTGGAAGAAAATTCCATGTATAATCCTCAGATAAATATAGATCGAAGATGCAAGAAAATGATGGAGAGGGTTCAATAATTTCTGGCGGATCTGTGGCCTTTGTAGTCAATAGTGCTAATGATGAATGTGAAGCCATTCGAGCACATTCCGCTCTTAATTGTGGAATTTTCCTTGACGTGAAAGTAGATAATTTGGTATAGATAATATTAGTGCAGTTTGTGTTTAAAAAGTTGGGCATCTGTGGATTTTGTTCTTTCTGTGTGCACAGTCTCTGTATTTTTTCAAATAGAGGAGGAGCTGTTATGCAAGGCACAGAGTTAGTTGTAAAAGTAACTTTGTGTTTCAGAGTGTGGTTTTCAAATTTCAATTAACTATTCATGTTTAAAAATAATGCATGTCCTGGTTTGTGATCAAAATGTGTTGTTAGTCTTTTCTTGAATGAGGACTATTATGTCTAAGAAATTGATTTATTTATTTTCTTTTATTTTTATACTGGGCCTGGTCGATGTGGCCAGTGGAACCGAGGGCCTGAAGGGCGAGTATTACCATACGAGTATTTCAGCGGACGTTTGGCAGAATCTCGTGTTAATCCGTATAGATCCGATGGTGAACTTTGACTGGGGTAATAGCTCGCCGGATCCGTCCATTAATGCCAACGATTTCACGGTGCGGTGGACAGGCACGATTGAAGTGCCGAACTCCGAGACCTACACTTTCCACATCCGGACAGACGATGGTGCTCGATTGTGGTTGAATAACGAGCTGATTATTGACACCTGGACCGAAGCCAAAAAATGGCAGGCCACACGTGAGGGGATTATCCAAGGCAGCGGCGACTTTACCCTAACAGGTGAGCAGCAATACGAGATTATACTGGAGTACTATGAGAGAAGTGGTAATGCTGTGTGTGAGCTGTCCTGGTCAACTCCATCACTGACCCGGGAAGCCATCCCGAGCCGGTATTTGTCACCGAAGAGGCCGTACGCACATAATCCCGACCTACCTGATGGTGCCATACTTAGAGATATATGGGTGAGCCTTGGCTGGACGCCGGGAGATTTTGCGGCTTCCCATGATGTGTACTTCAGTGACAATCTTGCTGATGTGGAAGCCCTCGCTGCTGAGGCATCCCTGGGTAACCGGCCTTCGACGAATTTTGTTGTTGGCTTTCCTGGATTTCCTTATCCGGAAGGCCTTGTTCCGGGCACAACATACTACTGGCGAATCGTTGAGGTCAATGAGTCGAACCCGGAAAGTCCGTGGAAAGGCCCTGTCTGGAGCTTTATGATTGCCCCCAAAACCAGCTACAATCCGAACCCGGCTGATGGTGCTGAGTCTGTAGACCCGAATGTATGGCTTAGCTGGGAGCCAGGTTTAGGTGTGATTTTGCACCACATGTACTTCGGCGATTACTTCGCCGATGTGAACGATGGCACCGGCGGCACCTACAAAGGCCCCATGGGTTTTTCAGAATATACTCCCGGTCCACTTACATTGGGAATGACTTACTACTGGCGTGTCGATGAGTTTGATGCCATCGAGACGTATAAAGGCCACATTTGGAGTTTTACTACTGAGGGTGCCGTTGAGAGCCTGAGCCCATCTAATGGCGCTGTGGATGTAAAGCAGACACAGATTCTTAGCTGGTTACCGGGAAACCATGCTGCTTCACATGAGGTGTACTTCGGCACAGATAAAGTAGTCGTGCGCAACGCCGATACCGGTTCACCGGAGTATAAAGGCACCAGAGACCTTGGTGCTGAGACCTATAACCCCGGAATGCTTGAGTGGGATAACACCTACTATTGGCGTATTGATGAGGTCAATAACACCAACCCCGACAGTCCATGGACAGGCCCTGTCTGGAGCTTTAC
>JABAOH010034337.1_pt1 | contig 20178 bp, 21 predicted proteins | sample 7062181 | NCBI WGS metagenome assembly JABAOH01 (sample SAMN14538630, study PRJNA623070) | marine sediment metagenome | biome: marine biome [ENVO:00000428]; feature: marine pelagic biome [ENVO:01000023]; material: deep marine sediment [ENVO:00002113]; isolation source: pool of 5 deep marine... | reverse complement strand
TGGAGGGTCTCGGATATTGACTTTGAAAACAGCTATGTCACTACAAGGAGCCGAAAGACCAGAAAGAGTATGGGTTCACGGCCTGTACCGGTTCCGATCATGGCAGAGCTAAAGAAATATGTTTCCGGATTGGATGCTAAACAAGAAAAGACATTTAATGATAATTTCAGCCGATACAGATGGAAAAAGAAACGTCATAAACTTGGCTTGGAAGATTTCACATTTCATGATCTACGCAAGACCTTCAGCTCAGTGCTTGCTCAGCGCGGCGTATCCACAGCTGTCATACAGAAATTGTTAGAACATTCTTCGCCAGATCTAACAAATAAGGTGTATACGAATGTTGATCCTGTTTTGCGTCATGCGGTGGATCAAATACCGGCTAATGATTGGCTGTGAATCCATCTCTGGTCGGCGGGAATCCCGGTCGAGTCCTGAATTGGTGCATTCCATCTGCGCTTTATACCGACTATAGGTACGTCGTCCACATGGGGATTCAAACGATCGTGTTAGAAGGTGCAGCCTATTTACGATTGGCAAGATGATGCAATTGCAGCAAATAGCCTATAGTATGGCAAATGCAAACCGGACTATCCTGACTATTTGGACGTGCAATAATTTGACAGATTACCGTAAAGAAAAGTAGCCAAGAATCCAATTAGGCTAAGGGATGTTCGGTTCATTCCATATTCTGAGCGGAGTTTAGCAGGCCCCAGCTTGATTACCATTTGAAATGCTGCTAATATATAGATTGAGTTGAACTAACATAGTGCAATCGCCTGAAGCTTTATTAAGAACCAGTGGATTTTCGACTGATTCCGCCGGATTCAGGAACAGCTATGAAAACCTCATTGAAAACAAAACTTGTTACAAGTTTTTTGGCCGTGATACTAATATGCGGTTTGGCCGCCACTGTGGTGGGTATACATTTAATTGGCGATACTATAATCAGTCAAGCTCAGGACAGAGTGAGAACTGACCTAAACTCTGCCAGGCACATATATCAAGATGAGATCCATGGAGTTGAAGCTATATTGCGGCTAACTGCCCAGAGATTTTTCTTAGAGAATGCTATTTTAGAACGGGATACTGAAACAATAAAAATGGAATTCAATAGGGTACGAAAAAGGGAATCCTTAGATATATTAACCCTTGCTGACGAAACCGGTCGTGTTATTGTAAGGGCACAGAATCCGTTTATCAATGATGAAAGCCAAGAACACGATGAGCTTGTGAGCCGAGCACTGTCAACGAGGGAAGTAGTTGGTGCAACAGTAATAGTGGCACGAGAGGAACTCTTAAAAGAAGACCCAGACTTGGCTGAGCAGGCGTATATAAAATTCATTCCCACACCAAGAGCAAAACCAAGCCTGGAAACTGAGCAAACTTCAGCAATGTGCATAAAGGCTGCTGCACCTGTTTTCGGTTATGATGGTAGCCTAGTCGGTGTACTATATGGCGGCAATTTGCTCAATAGAAACTATAAGATTGTCGACAAGGTCAAAGAGACAGTATATCAGGGAGTCAGATACAAAGGAAAGGATATCGGCACAGCGACAATTTTTCAAGGCGACCTTCGTATCTCAACCAACGTTAAGCAAGAGGATGGAAGCCGGGCAATCGGGACGCGCGTTTCTGAGGAGGTTTACGAGCAGGTGCTGGTAAAAGGTCTTCCATGGATAGACAGGGCCTTTGTAGTGAATAACTGGTATATTGCTGCCTATGAGCCTATAAAGGATATCAAGGGCAAGATAATAGGTATTCTCTATGTGGGAATTCTGGAAGAGAAATTTATGGATATGCGAAAGAAGGCTATTGTAATCTTCCTGGGAATAACACTTGCCGGTATGGCTATCGCTGTGATTACTTCCGGCTTTCTGGCTGACGGCGTGTTACAGCCGATTAAGCGTTTAGTATTTGCCTCCCAGCAATTGGCCGGTGGCAACCTCGATTACAGGATTGGGACTTTCCGAGGAGACGAGATAGCTGAACTGGCAGAGACATTCAACTTGATGGCGTCTTCGTTAAAAGAGAGAGACGAGCAGTTAAAAGAATACACTCAACAGCAGATAATGAAATCAGAAAGACTGGCTACTCTGGGACAGCTTGCTGCTGGTGTGGCCCATGAAATAAATAATCCGCTCGGCGCCGTCTTGATGTATACTCATCTATCCTTAGAGGAAATGGAAGCAGGGGATCCTCGCCGTCAGAATCTGGAGAAAGTAGTGGGCGAGGCTACACGATGTAAAGACATTGTAAAGGACCTGCTCGATTTTGCTCGTCAAACCGAGCCAAAGGTCGAGGAATCGGATGCAAATGAGATCTTAGAGCGCGCGTTATCTCTACTTGAGAACCAGGCATTATTTCAAAACGTCAAGATAACCAGAGTGTTTTCCCCCTCGCTGCCAAAGGTAATGATGGATAGTAGTCAGATACAACAGGTATTTACTAATATTATTTTGAACGCAGCCGAGGCAGTTAATGGGGAAGGTGGATTGACTGTTGCAACCAGAATTGCACTTGACGGCAAGTCCATCGAGATTGAATTTACCGACACAGGCTGTGGCGTGTCCCAGGAGAATCTGGAGAAGATATTTGATCCATTCTTCACCACGAAGCAAGTCGGGCGCGGAACGGGACTTGGCTTAGCTGTCAGTTATGGCATCGTTGCAAGACATAAAGGGACGATAAACGTAAAAAGCGAACTTGGCAAAGGGTCTACTTTCATTGTCAAGTTACCTATAAGAAGGGAAGCCTAAATGCGTAATCAGGCAAGTATCCTTGTTATTGATGATGAGGAATCCATGCGGGATTCGTGCCGGCAGACGCTCTCTCGGGATGGAAACAGGGTGCGGGCAGCCGCAGACGGTTCGACGGGGCTGTCTATGATTGAGGCAGAATCTTTCGACCTGATAATCCTTGATTTGAAGATGCCCGGCCTGAGTGGGATGGAGGTGTTAAAGCGGATAAAAGGGGACGACCCTGAGGCTGTGGTCATTGTTATTACGGGTTATGCAACCATCGAGTCTGCTGTCGAAGCCATGAAGAGTGGAGCCTATGATTTTATTCCCAAGCCCTTCACACCTGACAGTCTGAGAGCCATCGTCAAACGAGCGTTAGACAAGAGGGAACTTATTCTTGAGAATGTCCTGCTGCGCAGTGAGTTAGAGGCCAGCCTTGGGCCTGAGGTCATCGTTGGTCAGAGCAAGTCGATGAAGAAGGTTGAACAACTGGTACGGAAAGTAGGCCCAACCGATACGACTATTCTTATTTCCGGTGAAAGTGGGACGGGCAAGGAGCTTGTCGCCCGAGCCATCCATCGCTGCAGCGGCAGAAAGGACAAGCCGTTTGTGGCAGTAGACTGTGGAAGTTTAGTAGAAAATCTCTTTGAAAGTGAATTGTTCGGACACGTTAAAGGTTCCTTCACCGGCGCCACAGCAACCAAGTACGGTCGTTTTGAGTTAGCAAATGGTGGAACCCTTTTCTTTGATGAGATTGGAAATATTAGCTTAAATATTCAGACAAAATTACTTCGGGTGCTCCAGGAAAGAGAGATCACAAAAGTCGGAAGTTCACAGGTTATCAAAGTGGATGTGCGAATCGTTGCTGCCACCAATAAAGATTTGCAGGAAGCTGTGAAAGCGGGAATATTTCGCGAGGATCTTTTTTATCGCTTGAGCGTTGTTCCCATTTCTCTTCCTCCTTTACGCGAAAGAAGAGATGATATTGCGCTGCTGGCCAACTATTTCTTAAAGAAATATAATAAAAAGAGGAAAAAGAACATAAGATCCATTACTGATCGGGCGATGGAGGCTCTGGTTGAATACGATTGGCCCGGAAACGTCAGGGAGCTGGAGAACGCTATTGAGCGAGCTGTCGTATTAGCCGAAAACGAGGTAATTAAACCTTCCGATCTATTATATTATGGGCTAAGTGTTGAGAGACCCGCAAGCTCAGACGTCGGTACACCCCGGCGTCTCATTGACGTGGAAAAAGAGCATATCACCGAGACACTTAATATGTTCAAAGGACACAGAGGCAAGACTGCGGAATGGTTGGGAATAGACCGCAAAACACTCCGCTCGAAGCTGAAGAAATATGGAATAGAATAGAGCGTAATGGTGCAACCTTCCCCATCATCGGGGAGAAATGCCCCATATTAGAGACTATTTTGGGAGGTATGTAGAGGGGCGAGAATACTAACGAATACGCTGATAAGTTCATTATCATCAACCACTTAGGGCAATTCCTAAGTGGTTTTTTTATTATCTGGAACAAAGTTTGCGTTACCACATTGTAGAGTAAAGTCAAATGTTAGCGCTGGTCTGCGTCACCGCGACATCTGTGATGAAGGTCTCGTGAGAGTGCATGAGTTAGAGTGCGGTAGTTTCAAATGAAGGTTGGTCTTAGGAAAATTTTGATCGTAGATCCTGATAGTGATGCCGTTCGAGGGCTCTCTGCCCTATTTGTTGGCGAAGGTTACGATGTAGAAGTATGCGAAGGTATTACGAAGGCGGCTGACAGGGTCAAGAATGTGCAATTTGATTGCGTCATTATGGATGTTAACCAATCTGAGATGATGGGTTATGAAGCAGTCTCAATTCTAAAAGCGATTAACCCAAAAGTCCAGATCATTATGACTGCAGCTGAGAATACCAAGGAGTTAGAAGAAAAGGTGCGTAAGCAGGATGTCTTCTATTACTATATAAAATCCTTCGATCGAGAAGAGTTGAAGGAAGCAGTTCGAGATGTGTTCAAGAAGATGGGCAAGGTTAAGGAGATAAGAAAAATGAACAAACCACCAAACATCTTGGTTGTTGATGATGACCCGAATTTTGTTGTGGTAATGAAACCAGTTCTAGAGAGCAAGGGCTACAAGGTTGAAGCAGCCTATAGCAGGAAAGAGGGGATGGAGAAGCTCGAAACCTTCCAGCCCGACTTGATTCTCTTGGATATCATGATGGAGAAATTAACTGATGGCTTTGACCTCTGTTACAAGCTCAAGCATGACCCTGAAATGAAAAAGATCCCAGTATTAGCCGTATCTGCTATCACCGAAAAGACCGGATTCAAATTCTCACCCGCCACAGATGGGGAATATTTTGAAGCAGATGACTTTGTGGAGAAGCCTGTCAAACCATTCGACCTTCTGGCGAGGATTGAGAAGCTCCTAAAAGGGTAGAAGACAACGTGAAAGACGTCCATACAACACCAGAAGAGGAACGACACAATATGATGGGAAAGGCCACCATCTTGGTCATTGATGATGAGCAAGCAATTCGGGATTCCTGCTGTCAAGTCTTGATAAAAGAGGGATACCAGACAGAAACGGCCGTCGATGGGGATGCTGGTTTTCGGAAAACAAGGGAGCTAAAACCTGATTTAGTCCTGGTTGACCTTAAGATGCCTGGGATGAGTGGCATGGAACTCTTGGAAAAAATTGGGGATGTTGATCCAAACATCGTTTCTGTAGTCATCACTGGCTATGCAACTATAGAATCGGCTGTGGAAGCGATAAAACGTAATGCCTACGACTTCCTCCCCAAGCCATTCACGCCGGACCAACTGAGGATTGTCATCGAGAGGGGCTTAGAAAGAAGAAGACTTGCTATCGAGTCGGCACGATTACAGCGAGAAAAGGAGATGATGAAAGAGAACTTCGTCACCCTTGTCTCCCACCAACTTCGGTCACCACTTGCCTCCGTTAAGCAGTATCTTGGGGTAATACGGGGGGGATTTGCTGGTGAGGTGGAAGGCAAGCAGAAGGACATGATAGAAAGAGCAAGCAAGTATATTGACAATCTTCTACAACTGATTAACGATTGGCTCGACATGTCCCGTATTGAAGCTTGTAACCTCTCAAAGAAATTTGAACCAGTAGATTTAATTCTTATTCTTTCGGAAACCTCACAACTTCTGATACCGTTGGCAGATGCCAGAAAGATCACCATCGAGTTGAATTTGCATGATAACCTTCCTATGGTTCAAGGCGACAGAGAAAGCTTAAAACAAGCCTTTATGAATCTGATTAGTAACGGAATAAACTACAATCGTGAGAGGGGAACAGTGACAGTCAGCACGAGAGAGGAAGTCAATGATTTAGTGGTGGAGATCTCCGATACGGGGATAGGAATTTCTGAGGACAATTTACATTTTATCTTCGAGGAGTTTTTCAGGGTAAAGAGTAAAGAGACTCAAGGAATTAACGGTAGTGGCCTGGGACTACCAATAGTGAAGAGGATTATCGAAGCACATAATGGGTCAATCAGAGTAGCAAGTAAGGTTGGCAAAGGGACTACCTTCTGCATCACTCTGCCAAAAAAAAGGTAACACAATGAAAATAGTAACACTGCCTAAAGAGAACTTTACTGAATTTATTGGGCATTTGCGCGCTTTTGGTGAAATTCATGCTCCAACCAAAAGGGGTGAGAAAAGCGTCGTCTTTGCACCGGTGAGCGACCTGTCTGAGATAGAGCTCAATTACACAAGGACCATCTTGCCGCTGAAGAAATATTTCTTCAAGCCCATAGATGTCATGTTTAATTTTTATGCTGAGAAGGGTTATGAAGTACCAACTGAAGAAGCAGATAAGAAATATGTCATATTTGGGGTTCACTCTTGTGAGATTCATGGCCTGAAGATACTTGACCTGGTTTTTGGTGGCAGATATGTAGATACTTGCTATTTTGCTCGAAGAACTAAGGTGGCAATTGTAGGCTTGGATTGCATTCCTGATGACCTCTGCTTCTGTCGCTCTACGCGAACAGATTTCGTCGATGCCGGCTTTGACCTATTCTTATCTGATATTGGCGATTTATACCTTGTCCGTGTAGGGACAAGCTTGGGGGACGATATGGTCAGGACGGCAGACTCGCTGTTTCGCGAGGTTGAGAAAGATGATCGAGAGGCTTACAAGAGGAAATCCGTGCGGAGAAGAGAGAGCTTCCAGACAGAAATTCAACTTCAGGACTTGCCCAAAATCATGGATTTAGAATATGAAAATCAAATCTGGCAGGAAGTAGGAGAAAAGTGCTTAAGCTGCGGTGTATGCTCGATGGTTTGTCCAACATGCTATTGCTACAGTGTCTTTGACGAACTCAGCTTAGATGGTAATACCGGACAAAGGAAGAGGAGATGGGACTCTTGCCTCTTCAAAGATTACGCTTTGGTAGCTGGGGGCTTTAACTTCAGATCCAAGCGCTCGTCGAGGGTTAAAAACAGATATTTTCATAAACAGAGAGGTTTTGTAAGCCGGTACGGAAGGCCGAGTTGTGTCGGGTGTGGAAGATGCAAAGCTTACTGTCCGGCTGGGATTGATATTGTCGAGGTTATTACTGCCCTAAGGAGTGAAATCCGTGTTTAGTCATCGGAAAGCCACAAGTGACGAAAATCCATATCTGCCTAAGCCAGCGAGGATTATTAAGACACTCCCGCAGATACCGGATCACCAGCTATTTCAAATAAGGTTTGAGGAGCAAGAGATGGCTGAGAGCTTTAGGTACAGGCCCGGTCAGTTCATGATGCTGAGTGTCATAGGGACCGGCGAGGCTCCGTTTTCGATATCGTCCTCTCCTACCCGACCCGGAATTATCGAATTCTGCGTGAGACGCATCGGCCACGTTACCGATGCCCTATTTAAGCTACCCCCAAACGCGCTGGTGGGTATCAGAGGGCCTTATGGTAATGGTTTTCCCGTCGAGAAATTGGAAGGGAACAATCTTCTGCTCGTCGCCGGCGGTTTAGGGATGGCACCATTAAGATCTCTTCTCTGGTACACTTTGGACAATCGGTCAAAGTTCAAAGATGTCATCTTGATGTACGGGGCAAAGAATCCGGATGATATGCTTTTTAAGTATGAACTTTTAAACCTTATCGACCGGGCAGATGTGAAATGTCTTCTAACCGTGGACAAAAAAGATGAATCGGCGATATGGAAAGCCCACGTCGGGGTTGTCACCACTTTATTCGACTCCGTGGATCTCAACTCTAATGATACGTATGCCGCTATCTGCGGTCCGGAGGTAATGTTCAAGTTTGTCCTCGATGAACTCCTGAAAAGGAATTTTCCAAAGGATAGGATACTTATGTCTCTGGAAAGGAGTATGCACTGTGGGGTAGGGAAGTGCGGACATTGCATGATAGGTTATAAATACACGTGTCTTGACGGACCAATATTTACTTACTGGGATGCCATAAATTTACCGGAGATGGTCTAAAGGGGATAGGTAATGAGTAAGCCAAAAGTAGGCATATGCGGATTAACGGGATGTGCTGGGGACCAGTTGGTTATTTTAAATTGTGAGGATGAACTACTTGACGTCGTCAGAGCATTAGACATTAAATCTTTTTCGATGGCCGCGTCAGAAAGCGATGATGATTGCCTCTTAGATATTGTCTTTGTAGAGGGAACTGTGGTGCAGCCAAGAGATGAAGAGATTTTAAAGAACCTGAGAGAAAGGGCAAAATTGCTCATAGCTATCGGTACTTGTGCTGTCTGGGGCGGCCTGCCGGCAATGAAGAATGAGGTTTCCCGGCAGGAGCTCAAAATGAGGGTTTACGGCCCAGTAGGCAAGATATTCAAGACTATCGTTCCACAACCACTGTGCAGTTTTATCAAGGTTGACCTTGCTATATCGGGTTGTCCGATAGAGAAGGAGCAATTATTACAAGCAGTAACTTCTTTGCTGCATGGGGATGTGCCTCGTCTGCCCAACTATGCAGTCTGCACAGAGTGCAAAATGTCAGAGTATCCATGCTTACTGGTTGAGAAGAGACAGCTCTGTCTGGGACCAATTACGGTGGCCGGCTGCAAGGCCCGCTGTCCTGGTTATGGTCAGCCCTGTATCGGTTGCCGGGGGCCGGTCAAAGAAGCAAATGTCTCTTCCGAAGTGAGGGTGCTCAGGGAAAAGGGATTTACATGGATTGACCTCCAGAACCGGCTGCGAACCTTTGCCGCTCCGGCCGACTGCTTTGAAGATAAAATCCTTAAGGAAGGTGCGAATGCATAAGTCAATAGTCATTGACCACCTTTGTCGTGTTGAAGGACACGGTGGCATTACCGTGGGCATTAAAGATGGAAAGGTTGCCGAAGTAAATATGGATATCTTTGAAGGACCTCGTTTCTTTGAGCCCCTGGTTGTTGGCAGGGCCTATGATGAAGTGTCCCCGATATTGATGCGGATATGTGCGATTTGTTCTGCTGCTCATACGGTTACTTCTTTGATGGCTGTTGAGAATGCTTTTGGTATCGAAGTTACTCCCCAGACACATTTATTGAGAGAGCTTTTAGTACAAGGAGGCAACATCCAAAGCCACACTTTGCACTTGTTCTGCTTGGCCATCCCTGATTTCCTTGACTACCCGAGCGCCATCGCCCTGGCTTCTGACCATGCACAGGAAGTGAAGATGGGTTTAGAACTGAAGAAGTTGGGCAATACGATTCAAGAAACTATAGGTGGCAGGGCCATTCACCCTGTAAATGCTACAGTTGGTGGTTTCGGAAGACTGCCGACGCGGGAGATGTTGTTCGATTTGAGGGAACAACTGAAAAGGGGACTGGAACAGAGCTTGGCCACAGTTGATCTTATGTCCGGCCTGCAAATACCCGATTTCTGTGCCTCGCCTAATGTCTATGCTGCTCTATTATCTGATGTACCTGGATACAGCATGTTCGGAAACAAGATAGCTTTATCGACTGGAGACACTAAAGATATCCACTCGTATAAGGAAATCTGCAGTGAAAGAGTTGTCGGACATTCTCACGCCAAACAAAGCTGGTTCAAAGGTAAGCCTTTCGTGGTTGGGGCTCTGGCAAGGATAGCCTTGAACGGGAACAAGCTGTCTGGAGAAGCTAAAAACGCCAAGGAAAAGTTGGATTTGGACATGCTATCGGAGAACATGCTTTATAACAATGCTGCACAGGCTGTTGAAATGGTCTACTCCATTGAGAGAGCGTTGGATATTATCGACGAACTGCTCAGAGAAGGGATAAAGCAGGAAGAGCCAGCGGAAGTCACTATCCGGGCTGGTACAGGAGTTGGTGTTGTAGAAGCTCCGCGAGGTACGCTTTATCACAGTTATAGCTTTGACGAAGTGGGTCGACTAATCGAGGCCGATGTGATCACTCCAACGGCTCAGAATTTAGCTAACATCGAAAAGGATCTTAGGGTCTCAGTTGAGAATCTGATTGATGAGCCAAGGGAATCCTTGTCTTCAAAGTTGGAGATGGTAGTTAGAGCTTATGATCCCTGCATATCCTGTGCCGTCCATTTGGTGGAGGTAAATTTGGTATGAGCAGAAAACTTTTAGAAGAGAAAGCAAAAACAACAAACGAGGATGTCATGGTAATCGGATTAGGAAATCGACTTCTTGGTGATGAAGGATTAGGATTACATATTATAGATAAGCTATCCCAAATCTTTATGTCATCCAATGTGAGTATTATTGATTGTGGATGCGATCTATTCTGCGTTATGTCCTATATAAATAAACCGCAGAAGATCATTTTCATCGACGCTATCCGGGGGGGAGGAAAACCAGGTCAAGTTTATAGGTTCGACTACAGTAAGTTGGCAACCGTAAAGGATGAAATGCAGTCCGGTCATCAGATAGGAACAATCGTTGTTCTTCGATTGTTGAAGTCGGTATATCCGGTTCTGGCCGACTCCGAGATTACTGTGATTGGTATAGAGCCGAAGACATTAGAACTGGGTAACAATCTGTCACAAGAAGTCCAGGAGAGCATTGCTGATATTACAAGGCTGGTGATTGAGGAGATATCTCCGCCGTCTTCATTTTGGCGGGAAGGAGAAAAAATATGAGCGCTCCAAACATACTGATTATCGATGATGAGCAAGAGTTCGTGGAGATCGTGAGAACAATCCTTACTACAAAGCAGTACAAAGTAAGCTGTGCGTACAGTGCTGACGAGGGGTTTTCCAAGCTGGAGAAGGAGAGTCCAGATGCAATCATTCTCGACGTCATGATGGGAAAAGGCGCTGAGGGATTCATTTTTGCAAGAAAGATGAGGAAAGACCCCCGTTTTGCAAAGATACCGATTCTGATGCTTACAGCCATGCGGGAAAAGACAGGGTTTGATTTCCCTGGCGAACGCATACACCCCAAATTTCTACCCGTCAACGAATACATGGAGAAACCTATCAAACCTGAGGCCCTTCTTGAAAAACTTGAGCAGCAGCTCGCAAAGAAAAATGTAGGTTGATCGTACAAGCCCACGGTCAGCACTTAACCAATTAACATACAGATTGTAACGAAGCTTTGTGAGGTGATTGGAATAAGAACAAAAGAATCTTGGCAGCCGTAAAACACGTCTTGTGGCGGCTATCCCTGCTGTTCCTGCGATCCGAATAGTAACCATCGGGTGCCTTAATATTGCAAGAGGCACGCGAGGCCATCCCTGAGCCGATGCGTCATAGGACCAGGTAGCTCCAGAGAAATGGCTGCCAAATCAAGACAAAAACCGACTTTCAAGTTACGTAAGAAGAAGTTGAGAAGATTGGCTCGGGAGTATGCAATATGAGCACAGAAACTACCATTCTATTAGTTTTAGGAGGATTTCTTTGTGAATTAATTGACGCTTCCATGGGGATGATGTACGGAACGATTCTTTCGCCGGTTCTTGTTATTGCTGGTTTTGAACCGGTGATCGTAGTGCCATCCATCTTATTTTCTCAAGCCCTAGGAGGATTTACAGCAAGTATATTTCATCACCGCTTAAGAAATGTGAATCTCGCATTAAAATCCATAAATCCAAAGGTTATCGCTGAAAGACTTCTTCAACTGGGGTGTGTCGAATCTTTTAAGAGAGGAACAACTAAAGATTTTAAAGTGTCTTTTTGCGTATCGGGCTTAGGGATCGTAGCTACTATTATTGCAGCACTGATAGCTATTAGTATCCCAAAAGCACTTCTCAAAAGTTATATTGGAATATTAGTCGTATCTATGGGAGTAATATTACTTTCAAGTCCTAAGTTTAGATTTTCTTGGAAGAAAATGGTAGCAGTTGGTGTATTGAGTGCTTTTAATAAAGGATTATCTGGAGGTGGTTTTGGACCTGTTGTTACAAGTGGCCAAGTTATAGCCGGTAGAGATGGTAAAAGCTCGATAGGAGCCACCACTTTTGCTGAAGCGCCAATTTGCATTGCTGGATTTTTAACCTTTGTAATAACAAAAGGGATATCAGATTGGAACTTGGTAGTCTTATTAAGTATGGGAGCTTTACTGGGAGCTCCTCTTGGGGCCTTATTAACATCTAAGTTTAAATCAGAGAAAAAAATAAAAATTATCTTGGGAACGTTAACTTTGTTGTTAGGGATATGGATTCTGATTAGAACATGGATATTATAAGATAAATCTTGCACTATTATTGTAGGCCATGTTGGCAACTGTAGATTTGACTTCCCTGGTCTTACATAGTAATCTTAAGACTTGACATTTCGGTTTTTTCCGTCAGGCAAAGCACTGAGAGCACGATTCGAGTTCTGCTCTAATATCACAGACGATCTGCTATCATAACTACAAATTTGTCAGGGTAGTTACAGCTATAAGGCAGGATATATGGAGGTATCCAGTGGGCAAATCGGTTACGATTAGTGAGCCTGAAAGCAGTATTGCACCAATTGCCTGGTGGAGAAATTTTTTTCTTGGTTTGTCAGCTTTTTCTATAATTGGATTTATAAATTCATTTAGTAGACATCTTGTCTTGTTGAGGATAAAATCTCTTTTCAACATTTTTTGGCCTCCTTGTGTTATTGTTCAAAAATGGTTTTTAGCATATGCCGGGAGGCTCTGTGCATATCCCGCACCAAAACGGGTAATCGCGAGGTTAAATCCGTTTGACAATACCTTGTTCTTACTATATATTATATTTTTTGTAAATTGTTATGCTTAACGCAGTGTGTATAGCTTAAGAAATAGTGGATGAATTGAAGCTGGCAAAAGAGGTTGAATTATCTTTAGTGGTCTAGTTAAAAAACTGAGACACCCCTAAGAGTTGCGTGATGTTGGAGAGAAACATGGACAAGATTATTGTAATAGATGTGAAGGAGTGTGTGGCTTGTCGCACTTGCGAGATAGAGTGTGCATTGGCTCATTCGAAATCGAAGACACTTGAGGAGGCGATGAAGGAGGTGGAGCCACGGGTAAACGTGGAAGGGACCTCGGAACTCTGGGCACCGATGATGTGCAGGCATTGTGAAGACGCGCCATGTATCAAAATATGCCCCACGCAGGCGATACATCGCGACGACCCAAACGGCCCAGTGCTGATTGAGCAGGAGCGTTGTATTGGGTGCAATTTCTGCCTTGCCGTCTGTCCTTTTGGTGTAATTTCACCGTCATATGACGGCCATAGAATTGTCAAGTGCGATTTGTGCTTCGAGCGTCTCGAAGCTGGGCAGGAACCAGCTTGCGTGGCAAGTTGTCCCATGGGAGCACTGAAGTTCATCGAGGCCGAACAATACGTTCGAGATAGGAGAATGAACGCTGCCGAGGAACTTGCCTTATCAATTCAAAAAAAGAATAAGAAGGAAGAGCAAAAAGAGAATACCCAATGATAACCGTAACAGTATGTGTGGGCAGCTCTTGCCACATCAAGGGTGCCCGGGAGATGATAACCTGCTTCAATGAGTTTCTAACCAGGGAGAATCTTCAGGACAAGGTCGAGTTAAAGGGCTCGTTCTGCATGGAGCGCTGCGGCGAGGGGATTAACTGGGAGATCAACAGTGAGGTTTTAAGTAGCCCCAGCGTAGATGAGGGGGCCAAAATGTTCCGAAAAAGAATTTTGAAGGCCCTGGAGGAAAATGTAGTTGAGGGACCTGCTAAAAGGTCCCGTCGAAGGAAAACTTAGTATGGAACTTTCCAAAAGCCAGGTAACCGCGCACACCAGTGCTATACTGCAGCATACACCCAACGGTGTTATTCTTGTGGATAAAGAGATGCACATCCGTTTCATCAATCCGGCATTTCGCACAATGTTCAAGTGCGGTGATGATGACATTTTGGGTCGATTGGCCGAAGAATTCGTACATTCTGACTGCTTCGAACGTGCCATTACTGCCGGCGGTTCCCTCATGGTCAAAGAGAGCATTCCTGAGCATGAGATTAGCTATCGCGTAGGCATTTTTCCTATCGAGGGCGAAGACCTTTACTGCGGCATTTTCATCGATATCTCAGATGAGGAAAAAGCCAGAAAGGAAATGCTTGAGTTAAGGGCGCAGACGCTTAAACGGGCACAAGAGGTTATCTCACGTCAAATGCAAACAGCACAAGAAATAGCGAGACTCCTGGGTGAGACGACGGCGGAGACTAAGGTGCTTTTGATGAAACTTATGTCCCTTTATCAGGAAGAAGGTCAGTGATGAGGTTATTCTACGAGTGGGGTACAAAACAGCTTCGAAAACACGGCGAAGAACTCTGCGGCGACAACGTAGCTATTGCTCGTCATGCCGATTACATCACGCTTGCTCTTTCTGACGGTCTTGGAAGCGGGGTCAAGGCCAATATTCTATCTATCCTGACTACCCGGATCGTTATGCATCTTATGGAGAATGAACTGCCTCTGAGTGAAGTAGTAGAGACGTTGGGTAAGACACTGCCTGTATGCAATGTCCGAAAGCTAGCTTACAGCACCTTTGCTATCGGACAGTTTTTCCGTGACGGCCGCGCGCGGGTAGTGGAGTTCGACACACCGTCGTTTGTTTTGTTGCGACAGCGAAAGTCTGTCCCTGTGCCCTATGAAGAGCGCCAAATTGAGGAAAAGACCATTCGTGAATCCGAGTTACAACTAAAAATGGGGGACTGGCTTGTCTTTGTCTCTGATGGGGTGATAAATGCTGGCATAGGGGGGCTCTATCCGCTTGGATGGGGCCTGGACCAGGCCGTGCAGTTTCTCGAAGAACACTGTCACCCGGACCTTTCCGCGCAGGAGCTTGCCCACAAGCTCGTGCAGGCCGTTGAGGACTTGTATTGTAGCAAACCCGGGGACGATGTCAGCGTGGCAGTCATAAAAGTCCGCCACAAGCTCATGGCCACCGTAATAACTGGCCCACCTGTAAAAAAAGATGTCGACGAAGAAGCTGTCAAAAGGTTCAAACAACACCCTGGCTTTCTAGCGGTTTGCGGAGGAACCACGGCAAAAATTGTTGCTCGCTATCTAGGTGGTAAGCCTTTGGATGTCGACTTAGCTACGATGAAACCGGATGTTCCCCCTTTGGCTAAGCTGGAAGGTGTAGACCTAACGACTGAGGGTATCCTGACCCTTACCAAGACAAATGACCTGCTTCATTCAGGCGCCGACAAGGAGACGGTAAAGTTCGGTACAGACGGGGCCTCAGCGTTGGTCCGCCTGTGTCTGGACGTCGACCACATCCATTTCATGGTGGGGCTGAGTGTTAATCCAGCCCATCAGAATCCCGATCTGCCTCGGCAACTTGGCATGAAGTTAGCTGTAGTGCGGGAAATTGCGGAGGAACTTCGGAAGAGGGGTAAGGAGGTAAGTATCGAGACTATCTAGCTATAGGCTGCGTAAACAGAAGAACCTTCTGGCCTTGAACCAGTAAATTGTGTATTGACGACAGATGTGTTTGAGAATATAAATATCAATTTGATTTGATGATAAACTTGTCAGGTAATGGTGAACATGGCAAAAAAAAATGAGCTTGTTGAACAGATAATTGACTGTTATGACGCTGATACAGGGATGCTTATACCCATGATGCAGGACCTCCAAGCAGAACACGGGTATCTGCCAGCGGGCGACCTGCGCTTTTTGAGTAGACGGCTTGAAGTGCCCCTTAGCCGGGTATATGCTGTTGCTACATTTTATGCATCGTTTCGTCTTGCCCCCAAAGGCGCTCACGACGTGACACTCTGTATGGGCACTGTATGCTACCTCAAAGGATCGCCAGACATTTTGGAAGCAATTTGCAGGGAGTTTAAGGTTGAACCCAGCGGTACCACTCCAGACCGGCTTTTCAGTCTCCAACCCGTCAACTGTGTGGGGGCCTGCGCCCTGGCCCCAGTGATGATAGTGGACGGTAAATACTACGACGGAGTTACTCCAGCATTTGCGATTGAAATACTCGGTGATCTTACCCCCGCCGCCGAAACCACCGACTCTACTGTCAAGGAGGAGACTACATGACGGCTTCGGGTGTTACCAAACTCACAAGCCCTGACGCCATTGAGTCCTTAGCACGGGCATTGTGCAGTGATGGCCGTGACGCGTCCAAGTGCGTGAGAGTTTGCATAGGAACCGGATGTGCAGCTAAGGGTTCTCGGAGGCTGTACGAGCTCTTCTGCGAGGCAGCCGAGCAGTGCGACATGGATGTTCGAGTTGAGGCAAAATGTGTCGGTTGCCACGGGTTCTGTGAGCGTGGTCCCATTATTGTAGTCGAGCCCGGCGAAATCTTCTACCAGCGAGTTGAGGAGCCAGATGTGGCGGAGATCTTCCGGGAGACGGTTCTCGGAGGAAGAATCGTCGAAAGACTTCTTTACGAAGATCCCAATACGGGTGAGAAGGCAAAAACTGCGACTGAGATACCTTTCTATGACGTTCAGCAACGGGTCGTTTTGGCTGGCAATGGTAGGATTGACCCCACCAGGATCGTTGACTACATCGCCGAAGGAGGATACAGTGCTCTGGCAAAGGTTCTGTCTTCGATGACGCCAGAGGAGGTGATCTCAGAGGTCCAGTTGGCAGGGCTCAGGGGCCGTGGCGGTGGCGGCTTCTCGACGGTGCGAAAATGGTGCTCGTGCCGTGAGGCCAAAGGGTCTCCCAAATACGTCATCTGCAACGGTGACGAGGGCGATCCGGGAGCTTTCATGGACCGCTCAATTATGGAAGGAAATCCACACGCCGTTATCGAAGGCATGCTTATAGGAGCCTACGCAATCGGCTCCAAACAGGGCTATATCTATGTACGCAATGAGTACCCACTGGCTGTCGAGCACTTGAGAATCGCTATCTCACAAGCCAGAGAAAGAGGACTTCTGGGCAACAATATCCTGGGGAGTTCTTTTTCTTTTGAAATAAAGATAAACCGCGGCGGAGGGGCGTTTGTCTGTGGGGAATCCACTGCGCTGATGGCCTCGCTTGAGGGCCGCCCAGGTGAACCGCGGGCAAAATACGTGCATACCGTGGAGAGTGGTTTTCGCGGCAAACCGACGAACCTAAACAATGTCGAAACATGGGCTAACGTTCCACAGATCATAAACCGCGGCGGTAAGTGGTTTGCAGGTATTGGAACCGAGAAATCCAAGGGGACTAAGGTCTTCAGCTTAGTTGGAAAGGTTGTCAATACTGGTTTAGTCGAAGTTCCAATGGGCATCACGCTGCGGCGAATCATAGATGAAATTGGCGGGGGTGTAAGGGACGGCAAGCAATTCAAAGCTGTCCAGACAGGAGGACCTTCCGGTGGGTGCATACCATCCGAACATCTCGACACACGGGTCGATTTTGATGAACTCACCAAACTTGGATCCATGATGGGCTCTGGTGGTATGATCGTGATGGATGAGGACACCTGTATGGTGAGAGTGGCGCAGTACTTCACAGATTTTCTTCAAAAGGAGTCCTGTGGCAAGTGTACGCCCTGCCGTGAGGGATTGGCTCAGATGATGCATATCCTTAATCGTATAACTAGGGGAGATGGAGACGTTGGCGACGTAGAAGAGCTCGGTGTATTAGCGGAACTCTTAGAAGGAACTGCTCTGTGCGCCCTTGGCAAGACCGCCGCAAACCCCATCCTCTCCACTATACGCTATTTCCGCGACGAATACGATGCACACATCTTGGACCGGCGCTGCCCCGCAAAAGAATGTCGCGGTCTGTTCCGTTATGAGATTGATCCAGAGGCCTGTAAGGCTTGTGGCATTTGTTTGAAGGACTGCCCGGCAGACGCTATCGCTGGTGAAAAGAAGGTTCCGCACGTAATTAATCAGGAAAAGTGCACACTGTGTGGAACGTGTTGGGAAAAATGTCCCTTCACTGCGGTGTTAAAAGTGTAAGGAAAGGTAGACCAGTGCCAACAGTAACCATAGATGGACGTAAGGTCAGGGTCGAAAAGGATGCCACGGTTCTCGACGCGGCTAAAAAGGCCGGAATCTGGATTCCGACTCTTTGCTATCACCCAGCCGTTTCACCCGGTGCGTCGTGTCGGTTATGCATGGTTGAGCTCGACCGTGGTGATTGGAAACAACTTATCACTGCCTGCAATTACCCCGTGCGGAGGGACATTGTTGTTTACGTTTCCAGCGAGAGGGCTCAATCAGCCCGTTGTGGTGTCATGGAACTATTGCTTGCGAGGGCGCCGGAGAGCGAAGAGCTCAAGGCATTGGCTGAACGTATAGGTGTTAAAGAAACTCGTTACCCAAAAGTTACGGAAAGTCAACGAAATTGCATTCTGTGCGGTTTGTGCATTCAGGTATGTGAGGAGATAATCGGGCAAGCGGCTATCGGATTTGCCGGACGCGGCGCAGATCGGTGTGTGGCGGCGCCCTTTCGTCAACCTTCTGAGGATTGCAACGGCTGCGGGGCTTGTGCTGCCGTGTGCCCAGTGGGAACCATCAAAGTGAGAGTTCATAAAGATCAGGAAGAAGTGGAGATATCACCGTTCAAGTCGCGGGTTAAGCTGCTTGTCTGCCAAGAATGTGGAAAGCCTGTTATCAGTGCACAAGTAAGTGAGCAGGCTTTGTGCAAAATCGCAATGAAGTCGGAAGAGTTCTACGAACGTCTACGCGTCTGCCCTAAATGCAGGAGGTTACAGACTGCTGCACTGCTCAAAACTACTACGATTTACGAAAAGGAGCGAAAGTGCCGGAATAGGGTACCTGTCCCCCCGAAAAACTCTATCCAGATAACGAGTTGAAGCCAAGACTGATGGTCTTTCTGATTTTCTGACCTTGCCAATGGCACCGAAAGAATCAGCAGGGACCTTTTTTGCGCAACAGGCTGGGGAATCGGCAGGCAATCTGACTGTCAGAAAACTTATCCCTCGTGACCTATGCAGCTACGCGGATATACCTGTGATGCAAACCTCCGAGAACAGGAATAGAAATAAGCTTGCTTGGGCCTAAAATTTGTGGTTGTTTCGTTTGTAAGACAGGCGTGTCACCATCTAGGCTCTGGTGTGGTCGCGCTACGTGATAGTACTCTTCGATGAATTCCTGAAGCAGCCGCTCAAGATGTCCCTGACCAAGCACTATCACATGATTGAGCATCTCTCGCCGTAGTGTTCCGATGAATCTCTCTATGAATGGATTTTGCCAAGGACTTCGATATGCTGTGCGAACTTCCTCTATGCCACAGCTGTCCAGAAAAGCTCGTACGCCTTTGCCATAGATCCCATCATTGTCACGGAAGAGATATTTTGGCTGTAGACCAAATGGCATCGCCTCACGCAGTTGCTGGATTACCCACTTCATCAATGGATTTCTTGTTACTGCAAAGTGTATAACTCTGCGTCGTCCATGGTCAAAAACAAGGAATACATAATACGTGGCGAAGTTAATCGTAGTAACCGTAAAGAAATCGATTGCCCATGACACATTGAGGTGATTACGCAGGAATGGCAGCCATGTAGTTGATCTCTTGCGAGGTTTTCGTGGCTTGTACATGTATTTGCGTATTGTATCCTCACATGGCGGATCGTACTTGAGAAGGATAAGTGTGTCCTTGATCCTTTCGGGGCTCCATAAGGGATTCTCTTTGCTTAGCTTGTAGATCAGGTTCTGCATCTCCTTGGAAATCGGAGGTCGGCCACCTTTGCTACGCGACTTCCATCGCCAGAAGTACCGGAAAGCCGTTACGTGCCATTTCTTGACTGTGGCTGGCTGAATCAGATGGGCAAGATCTTCCCACTTGTCCAGAGACTTTGAAAGCACTACCCATAGGAGGCGAAAACTCGCAGTAAATCGTGGCCGCGGACGTTTATTCGAATCGATCCGCTGCTTGCAAGCAGCGAGTTGGCTTTCGACTGCCAGCAGTTTGGCTGCCAGTACCGCTCTGGAACAAAGGATAGCCCGCAGAAAAGTCAGACCATATCGAAACGCCTCGCGAGCACAAACAAGAAGGTTGCAGAGGTTTGTCAGAAGGTTTTTTGTGGCATTCATGCCGCCAAGATAATACAATTAGTTGCACGAAGCAAGTTTACGTAAGTT
>JABAOH010020620.1_pt1 | contig 20181 bp, 16 predicted proteins | sample 7062181 | NCBI WGS metagenome assembly JABAOH01 (sample SAMN14538630, study PRJNA623070) | marine sediment metagenome | biome: marine biome [ENVO:00000428]; feature: marine pelagic biome [ENVO:01000023]; material: deep marine sediment [ENVO:00002113]; isolation source: pool of 5 deep marine... | reverse complement strand
AATAACTGAAACATTATTAGCACCTTTAGGAGATGAAGAATATTAAAGGAAAAGGCTACTCATGGTTTTCGGTGTAGCATTCGCCGTTGCAGTGCTCATCTCAGGGATAGCTCTTCTGACCTTTTCGAGCGACCAAGCAGTTGAACACTCAGTTCATTTTGCCTCTGCGTTAGGAATCTCCTCCCTCATGATAGGGCTTGTTCTAGTTTCCATTGGGACAGATCTTCCAGAAATCGCCAATTCGATTGTTGCTTGTTCAAGCGGACATGGAGACATTGATGTGGGAGATTCGCTTGGTTCCGTGTTAACGCAGATTACCCTAGTATTAGGTTTGATTCCGTTTCTGGCGAAGGATTTTAGGGTGAAAAGAAGGGAAGTTGCTGTGATGGGGACCTTCGAAGTTCTAGCACTCATTCTCGCGGTGTCTGTAGCGCTAACTGGGTTCACAAGGGAAAAGGCGTTCTTACTGATAGTCAGTTGGCCGATTTTCGTTTGGTTAATAAAGAAGACCACAGCAAAGGACATTGTAAAGAGGAAACAGGTCACATCTGAGGCGACCAAGCATTACGTTTTCCACTTTGTGATAGCCGCATTAGGATTTGTCGGCGTTGCTGTTGGAGGATTAGCGGTTGTTGAATCAGTGATTCTGTTACAGACGGAGTTAGGGATACCTGAATTCTTTATCAGCTTCTTCGTGGTCGCGATTGGCACTTCGCTTCCAGAACTTGTGGTTGATTTAACTGCGATCCGCAAAAAACAGTACGAACTTGCAATAGGGGACATTATAGGAAGCTGCATCGTCGATGCCACTGTTTCAATTTCAATAGGACAGTTATTCTTTCCAACTAAGGTGTTTTATGGTACCCCTGAAATCTCTATTCCACTTGCACTGTACGCGATAGTCGCTTCTGCTATGGTGATATTAACGCTCGCGTTAAGAGAAAAAGTCGACAAGAAGGCAGGAGGGCTGTTTATAATGCTTTATTCTCTTGCTTATATGCTGTTATACGCGGTGTGAGAGTTGTCTTTCAAAATTCCACATTTCCTTAGAATCTGGGAAAAATTCTCCCTGCTTCTCGTTCTCTTATATGCTCTTAGTGCACTAATCAAGTCGTCTCTGTTGATTCTACCCAGTTTTCTCTGAATTGGCTTGGCAAGGGGGCTTCCGATGAAGAGGTATTGGCAAAGAGACGTGACGTTGGAGACATGTCTGGAGGTGCTTGCGGTTTCGAAATCTACAAGACAGGGAGAATCATCCTGCTTGACGATTATGTGTTTCGGCGCGCGGCTTAGCTCTCCATGATCTAATCCTGCTTCGTCTAACCTCCATGTCTGCTTTAAGATTGAGTGCAAAACACGACGAAGCCTCTGCGTTGCGTCCTTTCCTTTCAGTGCTTCTGTCCAATCCGGGAGCAGAACGCCTTCAATATATTCCATTAAAAGAAAGTTCTCGGTGACGCCGAGAAGGCGAGGTCCAATGTCTATGCTGTTGGCCTTTTTCAGCATTTGTGCTTCATGCTGCATTGAAACTCTATCCGCGTCTGTTCTGCGAATCTTGAGGGCGACCTTTCGGTTCCTCTCATAGGCCTTGACTACAATCCCTACACATCCTTTTCCTAGAACTGGCGTATGGTTAACTCGTTTTCGCCCTGTAAACTCGACTGCTCTAATGTTTAGCTTTCTTAACTCTCTGAGACGTTGTTTGAACTCTTCCGTCCTACATGCAGGATAGCAGATTGCGAGTCCATATTTCTCTTCGCTAAGTGATTTTAGAGCGATTCTTTTATCGTTTTGCAACCAGTTGCCCCAATTACGTTGTCAACAGAGGCGAAGATTCGTAAAAGCTTTTGTACATTTGGCGCAGCAGCGAGATTGTTCCATTTACGTTAGTATTCTTGTTGTCCAAAGTTTTAAGAATACACAGAGTTACTTTGAATTATGGAATACAATGATAAAAGAATGGCAGGTTCGCTTTTGTTCATCGGTGGAGTGCAGTTTCTGATGATGATGATCGTGGCGGAAGCTTTGTATCCAAGTTACAGCGTCTCAGAAAACTGGATAAGTGATCTTGGAGTTGGAGATACCTCTCTTCTTTTCAACTCCTCAGTATTTTTCTTAGGCGTTATGGGGCTAGTCGCTGCCTTTTTTATCCGGCGGACATCTAGCTTCAAATCTTTTTTCATCGTTTTGACCATGGCAAGTGTCGGCATAACCGGAGTTGGGTTATTTTCAGAGGATTTTGGGATAATACACTCTGTCTTTTCCTTGATGACCTTCCTTTTCGGAGGATTTGCTGCTATTTTGTCCTATAAGCTTCAGAAACCGCCTTTTTCTTATCTCTCTGTGTTGCTAGGAGCAGTAACTCTCTTTGCACTTACTCTTACGCTTTCGGGCGTCTACCTGGGTCTAGGTAAGGGAGGAATGGAGCGCATGATTGCATACCCTGCCTTACTGTGGGCGATTGGCTTCGGGGGATACCTAGCCGGCTGTTCCAGAGACATGGCTACCAGCTAACATCCCTTCTCAAAGCCGACCCTGATCAACGTCCATGTTAAGCCTCATTTCCAAGCGTCTCCATCAAATATCCTCTGGACCCTATCATCATCTGCAAGGGACTCGTTACGTCTTTTCTTCCACTTTGAAAGTGAAGGAGTTTTCTCCTTGTGATTGCGGACGAGGATTTTCCGTTTAAAACACAGAAACTATAAAATAGACGTTTACGTATGTCAAATATTCTTAAAGCACCATGAGCCGAGGAAGCGCCTGAGCAGTTAACATTCAACGTGGGATGTTCAATATGCCCATGAAAATTCGAAAGATTGAATCTGAAAACAAACTCGTAGTAGAGAGAACTCACCATCCGAAAAGCTACAGATTAGCCGTTGACCGTGGATTGTGCGTGGGATGTGAACTCTGCAGCCTAGTTTGCCCAAGAGAAGCCATCACAGTTGACAAGCAGCCGAAGACGGAAGGGCAGAAAGCTCGGCAGCCAATAATTGATGTGGACGAGACGAAATGCCATTACTGCGGCATGTGCGCTACCATATGTCCACACGGTGCAGTACAAGTCACCGTTGATGGCAAGGACCTTCGCTCAGTAGTTGAATATGAAACTTTTCCACAACTTATCCATGAGATCACTGTGGACACGACAAAATGTCCAACAGACTGCACCGAATGTGAGGATGCTTGTCCATTAAACCTTATCAAGGTCACGTCAAACCCTACAACCGATGATGTTAACGTAGACATCAAAGAAGAACAATGCCCTTGCTGTCGCATTTGCGAAATCAAATGTCCAAAAGATGCTATTCACATCCGAAAAATCTTTACTGGAATACTAAGAATTAACCAGGAAAAATGTCCCACTGGCTGCAAGGATTGTTTAGACGTATGTCCAATAACTGGAGCCCTCTATCTTTCTGAAAAAGACGGTAAAGTACATGTCAACGAACTCTTCTGCACTTACTGCGGCGTGTGCAAGATTGTTTGCCCTGAAGAGGAGGCATTAGAACTTTCACGCTACACGATATATCATACTCCTGTTCGTTCAGGGGCATGGAACAAGGCTCTTGAAAAACTAACATCAGTCCCTGAGATGACAAAGGAATTGCGTGGGAAAGGACGAAAGAGAACCAGAGAAGCTGTGAAGAAACTTCTTGAACCGAGGAAGAAGTAAAAATGTCTGAAACCAAACAATCACTTCAGAAGGGAAGTGAAAAAGCAGAGCCAAAGATCACTGAGACTGCGCCGATTAAGCCATACGAGTTTGATCCTCATTTCAAAAATGAAATCGGTGAAATGCATGGCGGCGAGAACCTTAATCAGTGTTTTCAATGTGGCACCTGCACTTCAGATTGCCCCATTGCTAGGTTCAGCGATTCGTACAGACCCAGAACAATAATACGAATGGCTCAACTTGGGTTGAAAGACAGAGTGCTCGCTAGCGACACTCTATGGTTGTGTGCAGCTTGCTTCACATGCACTGACCGTTGCCCCCAAGACGTTGAAGTTGCAGGCGTAATACGGATCTTAAGAAACGCAGCAGTAGAACGAGGAGCCATACCTCTAATCTTCAAGGAATTAGGCTCAAACATTCTAGAAACGGGTATCGCTTACCGAATCCCAGAGCTGCGGCTAAAGAAGCGAGGACAAATAGGATTGCCACCGCTGCCGAAGAGCAACCCCGAAGCCTTAGCGAAACTAGCCAAGGCAACAGGCTTCTCAAAAACGCTTAAGAAAGGTGAGTAGCTATGGCGGCTTCGGAGGGAACCTCAAAATTCCTATTATTCCTGGGCTGTGCCATTCCTTACCGAGTCTCAAGCTACGAGATTTCTACACGTAAAGTTCTAGCGAAGCTTGGAGTTGAACTAGTGGAAATGGCAGAATACAACTGTTGTGGTCTCCCTATAGACCCGGTGAACCACGAAATGATGCTTACCTTAGCGGCCCGGAATCTCTCCTTGGCTGAACAACAAGGGCTCAATGTTGTTGCTTTGTGTCCAGGGTGTGCTGGAACACTACGTAAGGTCAACAAGAAGCTGAAAGAGAATGATGAGCTTAGGCAGAGAATTAATGGCTACTTGAACGATTCTGGCCTGAAGTTTGAAGGCACCATTGAAGCCAAGCATCTTCTTCAACTTCTAGTAGAGGATGTAAGCTTGGAAAGGGTGAAAGAAGCGGTGAAAATGCCGCTGACGAATATGCAAGTGGCGGAGCACGGAGGTTGCCATGTTTCCCGCCCCACCGAAGCCGTCGACTTCGAAGACCCTGAAAACCCTGAAGCCCTCAGAAAGCTGATTGAAGCGACAGGTGCTAGATACGTGGAGTACACGGATATGACAGCCTGCTGTGGGGCTCCAACCGCAGGCATTAACGATAAGATCCCGCTTCAACTCACCAGACAGAAACTTTCACACATTAAAGATGCAGGCGGTCAAGCACTAATAACTGTCTGTCCGTTTTGCCATATGATGTTCGATACAAACCAGCCTAGAATAGAGAGAAGGTTCAATGAAAACCTAAAAATCCCAGTTCTTCACTATCCTCAACTCTTAGGCTTGGCAATGGGTTTCTCACCAGAAGAACTTGCGTTCAAAGATCTACGGGTGGATCCTAAGAAGATAATCTCACAGATATCTGGCAAAGCGGAGGTTAGTTGAAGATGGTTGAAGAAAAGCCTCGAATAGGTGTATTCGTATGCCATTGTGGTCTAAACATAGCTGGGGTAATCGACGTAAAGGAATTAACAGAATACGCTAAGACACTGCCAGACGTGGTTTTCGCAAAGGACAATCGTTATACATGCGCCGACCCTGGTCAAGACGAAATCAGAAAGGCAATCAAAGAATACAGGCTTAACCGAGTCGTGGTTGCTGCCTGTTCACCTCGCATGCATGAGCCAACCTTCCGCAAAGCCTGTGAAGAGGCAGACTTGAATCCATTCTTCTTCGAGATGGCGAACATACGGGAGTTTTCATCTTGGCCTCATGCCAGCATGCCGAAGAGAGCCACTGAGAAAGCTAAAGAAATCGTGAGAATGGCTGTCGCAAAGGCGAGACTGCTTCAACCCCTTAAGGAAATAGAAGTGCCTGTAACCAACAAAGCCTTGGTCATCGGAGGCGGAATCGCTGGACTCAATGCTGCACTCGATCTGGCCGAGATGGGCTTCAAGGTTTATCTGCTTGAAAAAACCGAAAGCATCGGAGGCCACATGGCCCAGTTGGACAAGACTTTCCCAACGTTAGACTGCAGCATATGCATCGAAGGCCCCAAAATGGTAGACGTAGGTCGCCATCCTAACATTGAGATAATATCCTATGCTGACCTGATCAAGGCTTCGGGCTATGTAGGGAACTTCAAAGTTAAGATCAGGAAAAACCCGCGATACGTTATCCATGAAGACTGCACAGGCTGTGGCGAATGTAAAGACGTGTGTCCAATTGAATATCCAAACGAGTGGGACATGAACATCGGTGTGAGAAAGGCTATTTCTGTTCCCTTTGAACAAGCTGTCCCACTAGTATACACCATTAACATGGACCACTGCATAGAGTGCTACAAATGTGTGGACGCTTGCGGTGCAAGACAGGCCATAAGCTTTGATCAAAAACCAGAAGAAATCGAGTTAGAAGTCGGCGCCATAATCGTTGCAACTGGCTTTGATATATACCTGCCGTATGATGACCCGTTGTATGGCTATGGAAAATATGATAATGTTATCACAGCGTTGGAGTTTGAACGGCTCATTCTGGCAGCTGGTCCCACTGGCGGTAAAGTCATCCGAGCGTCAGATGGCAAGAAACCTCACACCGTAGCCTTCATCCAATGTGTTGGGTCAAGGAACCTCAAGAAATATGAATACTGCTCAGGCTTCTGCTGCATGTACGCTTTGAAAAACGCCATTCTCCTCAAAGAGAAGTACAAAGACGACGTGGAAGTATACATCCTGTATATGGATATGAGAACCCACTTCAAAGGATACGAAGAGTTTTACAGAAGAGCTAGAAACTTGGGCGTCAACTTTATCCGAGGGCGAGCAAGCCACGTCATAGAGGATCCGGAAACCAAGAATCTTATCATACGAGCCGAAGACATGACGCTGGGACAGCCCGTTGAGCTACCTGCTGAAATGGTTGTACTGTGTACAGCGGCAGTTCCCAAATCTGACTCAGGAGACATAGCGAGAATCCTCAGTATATCAAGGGGAACCGACGGTTTCTTTTTGGAGAGTCATCCAAAACTGAAACCCATAGACACCCCTGTGGACGGCGTTTTCCTAGCGGGAGCTTGTCAAGGCCCAAAAGACATACCTTACAGCGTTTGCCAAGGCAGTGGTGCAGCGAGTAGAGCTGCAACCATACTTTCGAAGCCAAAATGGAAGATAGAACCCATTGTTGCAGAGGTTGATCCTGAGAAGTGTAGAAACACGAGAGTGAAATGCGGTATTTGTGCTGAAAGATGCCCCTATGGCGCCATTGAGGCTTTTGAAAAACAGCCTGCAGAGGTCATAACGGCAATGTGCCACGGCTGCGGCACTTGCGTGGCTGAATGTCCTTCAGATGCGATAGTGCAGAAGCACTTCACAGATGAACAGATCTTCGCTCAAATTGAAACAGCTTTGGAGGAAGAACCAGAAAGCAAAGTTCTAGGTTTTCTGTGTAACTGGTGCTGTTACGCAGGCGCAGACTTAGCTGGCACGAGTCGCTTCGAATATCCACCTCTAATTAGGCCTATTCGTGTTATGTGTTCAGGCCGTGTGGACAAAGACTTTGTGTTAGATGCCTTCAGACGGGGTGCCGGTATGGTACTGATCGGAGCATGCCATCTGCCTTACGACTGCCATTACATTAGCGGTAACGTAAGAATGAAAGCCCGCATGGACGCCTTGGCACCTATGCTGCAAAAGCTTGGTTTAAGTCCTCAACGCTTCAGAGTTGAATATGTCTCAGCAGCCGAAGGACTGAAGTTTGCAGAGCTAATGAAGGAGATGGCAGCACAGTTGAAAGAGTTGGGGCCAGAGAAGATTAAGGCGGAAAATGCAAAGCTCAAGCCAATTCTAGACAGAATGTTAGCCAAGAAACTGCCACAAAAGATCCGGCAAAAAGCCCAGCAAGTCATTCCCCAGAAGCCAGTTTCCACATCCTAGCGGACCTGTGAGATGTCACTTGGTTATTCATCATCTATTCCTGTTCTGACAACGTCACAGCTGATTCTGCGGAACCGTTTTTTCCGAAGCCAAATTCACTTTATCTTCCCTTCTTCGTGTCCGCTAGTGTTATGTATTTTGGAGGCACTTTTCTGCACAGATACACTTTTTCTGTTGGTTTGAAGAACTTCAACCCGTTTTTCCTAGCGTCTTTAGCACTGACTTCGAGAACTACAGGTTTCGATGTTTTTCTCTGTCCCACCTGAATTGCCAGTTCTCTTGTAGGTGACAGGTGAACCCACTTTCTTTTCATAGGTCTAAGACCCAACTTCAAAATCTGAGAAGCCGATTCAGCCGTGGTTCCGTGATAAAGAACTGCAGCAGACTTATCCTCTTCAAGACCCACTTTCACTTCGATCGAATGTCCATATAGAGCCCTCACCTTGCCGCCGACGATTTCAAACCGCTTTCTGTCTCCCTGTTTCACCACCTCGTTGATGATGAAGTGCTTATCAACATCATATCTCTCCCGAATCTTAGGCAAGAGGTCTTCAAAACTAACAAATCCCTTCTCGTCGATCTTCAGGTCTTCAGGATTATGACGAAGAAGGTAGCTCATGTATCTGCTTACTTTGACTTTCAGCTCTGTGGTCATGGTTGTTCAAAAGTTAGGTTATTGACACGTTTTGAATTTGGAAGTACCGTTTTGCCAAGAAGCGTATCCGCTCAGCGTTTCTCCCGTTTTTTCCAATTGCTACCCCTTTATCTCTAGGTTCAACTGCCACAACCGCGATGGATTTTCCATCAGGCTTCTCTGTTATTCTAATTTCCCTTACGTGTGCTGGTCTCAAAGCGTTTTTGATAAATTGGGCAGGATCATCCGAAAATTCAATGATCTCGTGTTTCTTGCTTGTCATTCGTTCTAGAAGGTGAATGTTCTTGCCGCCTTTTCCTATAGCCATACCTATGTCTCCTTCCTTCACAACGAGGATGGCGCGATTCGTGTCCTCGTCGAGGATGCAATCCCTCACGGCAGCCCCAGTAATGCTCTCGAAGAGGGCGATGAATCGCATTTCTTTACCGGTCAGTTTGATTCCGCTGGCCATGCTAGATCTCTTCAGCCTCCTCTTGCTGGGGTTGAGTTTTCTCAGCTAGCTTCAAGATGTCAGAGTCGCCAGGCTCTTTTACCGTCAAGTTTGCGACTGCAAACCGCTTTCCACAAGCCATGCCTAAGTCGATATTGCTGCCTTTATAAGTGACGATGGGTATTTGAGACAGATCGCCGTAATACTCTAGGTCACTGCGAATCTGGGAAGGGGTGTTGGAAGCCACGAGAATAAGTCTGGCCTTGCCGTTTTTTGCGCTTCTAACAGCTTCTTTTGCTCCAAAAACTACTTTACCAGTCTTCACCGCGGTTGCGATGGCCTTGTCCGCATCGATCATTTGCTTTTCTCCTGTTTGCCTGCCAACGTCGACATGTATAAGTTTACGAGACCTGTGCCAATGGGTATAGATTGCCCTACTATAACGTTTTCGGTTACACCTTGCAGTGGATCTGCTTCACCCTTGATTGCCGCGTCAATAATGTTAGGGACAGTTATTTCGAAGGCTGCACGAGCCAAAACGCTAGACTTGGCGCCGCTGATACCGTGGCGGCCAATCTGCCTCACTTCACCTGTAGCGGTCATGATGTCTGCAACCAGCATTATGTGCCGAATATCAACATCTAATCCCTGCTCCTCCAATACGTCGATTGCCTCTTTAACAAGCGAATTGCGAGCAGCCTCGATACCTAGGGTTTTTGCGATCTCATGAACATGGTTTGTGACGGTTCTAGTTGGGTTGATACCAGCGATCTCAAGAGCTTTAGGCAAGTTGGACCCGTCAGTCCTGATAACCCACTCTCCCTGTTCTTCAGTTACTAATACACGCTTAATCCCAGAGACTCCTTTAACACGTTGAGAGATGACTTTGTCCAATAATTTCTTGCGGTTTCCCGGCTTCTTTGGTTTTACATAAACCTTCTTGCCTCTTCTTCTCACATCACAAGCTGAGATCTGCTGTACCCCCTCTATCAACTCCTCCATTGAGACTCCTCTGTTTTCCATCAAGGCGGTGTCAAGGGCAACAACAATCTGCTCGTGTTTAGGATCTTCATAGATCTCTTTTGCAATGTCTTCTACAGTGGTGTAGATTACGTTGCGGGCAGCTTTGGTGGCTTTTGATTTGCTTTTTCGATGGCTCTTATCAAGATAAATGGACATGATTGGCGTGGATGGAACTCGTCTGGCGTCCACAATTTCAATGAGACGTGGCAAACCTAGAGTAACGTTTTGCTCTCTTACACCAGCATAGTGGAAAGTACGTAGAGTCATCTGTGTGCCTGGTTCACCTATTGACTGTGCAGCTATGATGCCGACTGCTTCTCCAGGCTCAACTAGGGAGCGTTTATAGTGTTTCAATGTCAGCTCGATAGTTTGGTCAACCGCTTTCTTGTTCAGTTTAGCCTTCTTCAGCTCTCGTTTCAATTCGTCCAACAATATCGGTGTAAGGTGATCCTCAACTTCCTTCAGTTTCTCTCTGATGTGCTTTGCAGAAGCAGCTCTGCCGCCTCCCATCATGATGCTGACTTGGTCGACTAATCTGCTGACGTTGACAGCCTTTCCGTGGTCACTCTTTGCTGGATCTACACCGTCTTCTCCGTAGCGGAACTGAACGATGTCGCCAATGGAATTGCGAACTGTTTGGTCATATTCTATACGCAAATGTTCAAGTGCGTTAATCAATCTTCGTTGCATGTAGCCGCTTTGCTGCGTTCGCACTGCTGTGTCCACCAGGCCTTCGCGGCCTCCCATGGCGTGGAAAAAGTATTCCACAGGGTCCAAGCCTGATTGGTAGGAAGAATCGATGAAGCCTCTTGCTTTTGGGGAAGGGTCGCCTGGCTCAAAGTGGGGCAAAGCTCGTTGCACGTAGCCTCGCATTATGCGTTTTCCTCGCACTGACTGTTGACCAACAGAAGCTGTCATTTGACCAATGTTCAGATTAGAGCCTCTTGCTCCCGTTCTCGTCATGATTATGCCTGCATTTTCAAGAGTAAAGTCCTCATCTGCGATTTTTCCAGCATCGTCCCTTGCTTTCGCCAACTCGTTCATGACATATATCTCAAAAGAGTCCTGAAGAGACTGGCCTGGAAGTCTTTGAAGCGTTCCTTTTCTGTAGTCAACGATCAGTTCCTGAACGTTTTTCTCATATTTCTCTAAGGTTCTGCTGATCTTGTTCTGAGCTTTAGGCGATAGCTCCAATTCGTCAAAGGCGTATGTAAAACCGCGAATGGACATGAAGAGTTTCAGGAATTGACAGATTTTGTTCAGAAACTCTCGGCCACGTTTGGTGCCGTAGTCTTTGATTATGCGGTGGAGAATGCTTTCAGATTGTTCTGCACCGATAGAACGCCTGTCAATGACCCCTGCCTTTAAAACTCCGTCTTTAATGACGACATAGGCGTCGTGAGGGCAATCTTCTTTGTCGCATTCAGTGCAGCTTTGACATATAGTGGCTTTCAAGGAGTAGTTAAAATCTTCAGGTAAGAAGAGGCTGAATATCTGTTTTCCTGTCCACATGGGTTTCGGTTTTTTCACTTCGGGCTTTGGCAAGTTGCCTTCATAGCCAGCTGCGGTTAGCATTCTACAGACCTCTTCCTTGGTGAGCAGCGTGGATTTTTTGGTGAGAAGGTAGGCGGACGTTATGAAATCTCGAATTGCACCTATTATCGGACCTCCGAATCGGGGGGAAAGTATTTGGTCTTGCACCTGCATCAGTAAGAGGGCTTCGGTTTGGGCTTCTTCACTTTGGGGTATGTGAAGGTTCATTTCGTCCCCGTCAAAGTCAGCATTGTACGGTGGACAGACACACAGATGTAGACGGAATGTCTTGTAGGGCAGCACCCTTACGTAGTGTGCCATAATTGACATGCGGTGGAGTGATGGTTGCCTGTTGAAGATAGCAATGTCCCCGTCTTTGAGATGGCGCTCCACGATGAAACCTGTCTCTACTGCTTCAGCCACCTTCTCTCGGTCAACCACGAATTCCAGCCGGATCCGTTTGCCATCGGGTCTAACCACGTATAATGCTCCTGGATACTTGTTAGGTCCATTTTTGACAAAAGCCTGCATCTCCTTAATGTTCCATTCGGTGACCTTTTCTGGAATAGAGAGTTTCATTGCGACGTCTAGTGGGACGCCTACTTCGCTGATATCTATGTTAGGATCGGGAGAAATAACGGTTCTCGCGGAGAAATCCACTCTTTTTCCAGAGAGGTTGCTTCTAAAGCGTCCTTCCTTTCCTTTCAGGCGCTGAGCCAAAGTTTTCAACGCCCTTCCGGAGCGGTGTCTAGCTGGGGGAATTCCGGAGGCTTCGTTGTTGAAGTATGTGGTAACATGGTATTGCAGGAGTTCCGACAGGTCTTGAATAATAAGTGTTGGTGCTCCTGCCTCCATGTTTTCTTTTAGACGTTGGTTGATTCGTATGATATCCACAAGTTTATGGGTTAGATCATCTTCAGAGCGGATGCCTGATTCCAGAGTAATTGATGGTCTAACGTAGACCGGGGGAACTGGGAGAACTTGAAGAACCATCCACTCGGGTCTAGCAGTCTTGAAACTAAAACCGAGAAGTTCCAGATCTTCATCAGGTATCCTTTCAAGTCTCTCTCGAACTATGCTTGGAGTTAACTGCTGTGAACCTCCCTCAGATACTTCTTCACGGAAGCGAGTTGGCTTCTCAAAAACTATCTTGTATTGAGGGTCTCCGCAATGGGGACACTCCTTTGACTTTGCATCCTTTAGTACTTTTTTGTAGATTTTGTCTGGAACTTCTCCTAGAAGTTGCCTTGCTCGCTGGATTCGCCGCTTGGCCTTTTCAACCTGCTCATCTGAAAGCATTATGCGGCCGCATTTTCTACACGTAGCCCTTAAGAGGTTATGAATAACTTTTGTGAACTCAATGTGGATTATCGGAACTGCCAACTCTACATGACCGAAATGACCGGGGCATCTGATAGCGGTGTTACCACATGTTTTGCATCTTTGCCTCGGTTCAAGTGTTCCTAATTTGCCGTCCATCAAACCAGAAGTAATCGGGGCTCCGTCTTCATCATAGGTGTCTGCAGTTTGTATCTCAGCGACTGAAAGCCTCCTCAATTCTTGAGGCGAAAACATTCCAAATCGGAGCTCATCTATTACCTTGTGAGCTACCTCTTCAAACGCCATTCTAAGCACGCTCCTTCAACCTTAGCTTAGGTGCAACGCAGAGGCTCATCAGTTCCTGCAATAGAAGCTTGAAGGCGTAGGAAATAACTATGGGAGAAACTTGTCCGCCTTCTTCGCATATGCGGCAAACATATGCTCGTTGTTTTATGTCGTAATAGGCTATATATCCACAGTTTTCACAGATGTACAGAAGGTACTTGTCTGATTCTTCAAGAAGACGGTCTCGCAAAAGCATAGCTGCCCCATGACCTATCAGGCAGTCTCGCTCCATTTCACCAAATCTTAGTCCACCGCCTCTCGCTCTGCCTTCTGTGGGTTGTCGCGTTAGCATTTGCACCTGGCCCCGCGCCCTAGCGTGAACTTTGTCAGAGACCATGTGATGAAGTTTCTGATAGTAAACCACTCCTATGAAGATGTCTGCTGCAAATTTCTCACCAGTTGTGCCGCTGTAGAAAACCTCTCTTCCAGTATGGCTGAAACCGCAGTCAATCAAAATCTGCTTTATATCACCGGATTTTTCGCTGACGAAAGGCGTTCCGTCAGCTGTCCTTCCACGACCAGCAGCCATTTTTCCAGCCATGGATTCCAGAAATTGACCTATAGTCATTCTTGATGGTATGGCGTGGGGGTTTATTACTATGTCAGGGACGATCCCTGTTTCTGTAAAAGGCATATCTTCTTGAGGTATAATCATTCCGATGACGCCTTTTTGTCCGTGGCGTGAAGCGAATTTGTCCCCAAGTTCCGGAATACGCTGATTGCGCAGTTTGACTTTGACGAGCTTGTTTCCTTCGTTAGATTCTGTTATGAAAACATCGTCAACAATACCTACTTCCGATTGTCTCACGTCGACAGAGGTATCACGCATTGAGGGGCCTTTCACTTCAAATTCCTTGTATTCTTCAAGGAATCTAGGGGGGCTTGTTCTTCCTATAAGAACATCACCGCCGATCGTGTTTGCTTCAAGGCTTACAACGCCGTCAGGCTCAAGCAAACGATAGTACTGTTCCCCCCTGAACCCTCTTATACCTGCCTTTGGAATGAGAAATCGATCTTTCAATCCGCCTAAGTATTGGCGGCATTCCGCTTCATAAATTCGGTAAAAGGTGGAGCGACCTAAGCCGCGTTCGATGGATGCCTTGTTGAAGATGAGGGCATCCTCCATGTTGTATCCCTCGAAAGATATCACCGCAACCACACAGTTTTGTCCAGAGGGTCTCTGGTTGTACCCTAGAATTTCCATTGGTTTCGTGTTGACTATAGGGATTTGAGGGTAATGTAAGATGTGGGAACGAGAGTCTACACGGTAAATGAAATTTGTTGCGTAGACGCCGAGGGCTTGTTTCGCCATGGCAGCCTCGTAAGAGTTTCGAGGTGACTGGTTGTGCTCCGGGTATGGTATTAGAGATGCACATATACCAAGGATTGTGTAAGCTGAAATCTCTACGTGGGTGTGCTTGGGCGATATTTCGTCCAAACTCAGAGCTACATAAACGTTTTCTTCCTCTTCAGCGTCAATATACTCCATAACTGCGTTTTTAACAAGGTCTTCCCATGACCATTCGCCGGAGCGAATCTTGTCAATGTGCTCTGGCTGAAGCTTGGGAACACCATTTTCAACTATGATTAGAGGTCGTCGAACTCGTCCTTCATCACAGTTGATGCAGACCTCATCTCTTCCCCCAAGGGTTTTGAAGTGGGCAACGTTGATCTCTAAGGAGACTTCGCCTCTTCTGCGTTTGTTTCTCAATTCGGAAACGAGTTCCTCTGGGTGCGGGTGATATCCCATTATTGACCCGTTTATGAAAATCTTCGAACCGGCGGCGCGAAGTTCTCGGTTTGCATCTTGGGTGGGAAGGACACCTAAGGCGTAGATAGCTTGCCTGACCGCATCAACGCTTACAGCTACAGATATGCATGCGGAGAGAGCAAGGTTTTTCACCAGGCCACAGTTTGAGCCTTCAGGTGTTTCGTTTGGGCATAGGCGTCCCCAATGAGTTGGATGTAAGTCACGGGCTTCGAAGTTTGGCTGGCTGCGGCTCAGAGGTGATTGAAGACGGCGTAGATGGCTAAGGGTCGATACCAAGTTCGTCCGGTCTAGAAGCTGTGTTATGCCGACTCTACCTCTACCCCAATTACCTGTTGCCAAGGCATGTTGAAGTCGATCTGAAATTATGCCGGGGCGCACGGCAGCAGAAACTGTGATCATCTGACGTTTGAATCCCATTCTCTCAAGCTGATACTTTATGTCTCTGCATAGGTTTCTGAAGGCTACGCGGAAGAGGTCTGAAAGGAGGGGACCAGCCAGTTTCAGTCTCTTGTTCTTGAAGTGGTCTTTGTCGTCTGTTGTGCGTCTTCGAAGTTTGAGTTCTATTACGCGGCAGGCCATTTCGCCTAGAAAGATGGCTTTGTCCATACGGTTCTCGGGCTGGCGGTCCAGATGAGGGAGGAAGTTTCGGTCGAGGATGTTTTGGGCTCTTTGAAGACGGTACTCTAACACTTGTCCGTGGGCTACACGGTTGCCGATGTATTCGAGGGCTTCTTTAATTGTCTCCACTCCAGCTGCTTTTTCAAAGGAAAGCTCAAGCATGTTTTGCATTAACTGATCAGGGGAGATGGTTTCAGCGATTTCCTTGTCAGATTCAAGTCCTAAGGCTCTCATTACAATTATGAAGGGGATTTCAGATGGGACGCCTGGGATTGTGACGTAGATGGCGCCGTCTGACTTGAGGCGCAATTCTATTCTTGCCCTAAAACCGACCGTTGTTGAGAAGATTTTTGCTTGGTAAACTGGGTGTGCCCCTCTAGTGTCAATGTCTACAAGTATTCTGTTTGCAGCCAAGTCTTCAAGGGCAACTGTTACGCGTTCCGAGCCGTTTATGATGAAGTATCCACCTGGGTCTTTCGGGTCTTCTCCGTGGAGGACCAGTTCTTCTTGTTGCAGTTGCGAGAGGACGCATAGTTTTGATTTAAGCATGACGGGGATGTCGCCGATCAAAACGAGCTCTGTGTCCTGTTCCCTTCCGTCAATTATAGGAGTCATTTCAACTGCTATGGGGGCGACGTAGGACAGATCGCGAAACCTTGCTTCTGTGGGAAAGATTTCATGTTTTGTGCCGTCAACCTCGGTGACGTAGGGACCGCTTATACGGGTTTGAGGGTCGATTATCCAGGCTTGGCCAAGTTTTATCTTGTAAGGGTTTTCTGGGAGTTCAATGTTTATTTCTCCAACCGTGTCTATCATCTGCTGCAATCCGTGATCAATGAATTCGTTATAGGAGTCTAAATGCTGCCTAACTAGCCCTTTCTCCTTGAAGAAGGATTTTTGAAGAAGTAAGAGTTCTTCTTTGTCGATTTCTGCCATTTCTCTAGCAAACCTCCAAAAAACTGCGATTTTCTAACCTAGATTGAAGGAGAGATCTTTTTGAGTTTTCTTCTTCCAAACTGGGGATTTCCTCCGAGGGGCCGGATGTCATCCGACCCGAAAAGGTGGGTCTCCTTATATTTTTTATGGTCCTTTTTGGAGCTAAAGCCATAGAGTCATGGTTGTGTCTAATAAACTTTACCTTGTTGGACCCTACATTCAACTGAAAGAGCTGGCAGTTGGGGCAGCTAGATCACCTTTCCATTCCGAGAGGAATTCTAACCATTACCGTTCGGAATTCTGTTTTTCTGAAAATCAAGTTAGCACCCTTTATGTGTCCAAAATGCTCTCAGGCTTGACTGCCGCAAAGCTAACATTTTTTATCCACTGTCCAACCTAAACCATAAAGAGGACCTATGGGAAAGTCAACAACTGTCTCTGCCAAGATCCCGGCAGAGGTCTACAAAGAATTTGCTCTACGCGTGTCTGAGGGTGAGAGAAGCGCCTTCATCCGAGACGCCATTATCGAGAAGCTGCAAAAAGTTCCGAGACCAGATAAGATCTCAGGACTAGGAGAACGAGTGAGCAGGCTGGAAGACGAGTTTTCTGAAATCAAAAAGTATCTTGCAAAGCTTGAAGTGCTTACATATGAAAGAGGAAAAATCAATCCTTATGCCTTCTGCATTGACGACGTAGATCACAAGATCATGGACTATCTTCTCCACTACAAAGGAGCAACAACTCCAGAGTTAGCTGAACATCTAAAGACGAACAGATGGCTGATCCTCAATAGACTGCGGAAATTTCAGAAGACCTCTAAAAAACAGCTGGGAAAGCCAATAGTGGAATATCATGCTGGAGAGAAAAGCGGAAAAAAGAGAGCATGGTGGCTTAACGAAGAACTGGTTGAAGCTTGAAGCAACACAGAAACTCAAATAATGTCACAGCAATTCCTATTTAGGGGCCCGTAGCCCAGTCAGGATTAAGGCACCGAGCCATCAAAAGTGGTGTGCAAGCCTCCGGTCTAAGAGGGTGAAAGCCGGAGATCTGGGGTTCAAATCCCCACGGGCCCGCCATTAGATCATATCGAAACTGAGTGCTTAGAGTCTGATTAGCCAGTCAGAATCGATGGTCCAAGTGCCTAGTTTGTCAGCTTCAAAGGTGACGGTAGCTTGAGGCTATTTCACTTTTACAAACTTTTTTTTCTTCCGTTCGTATCTGCTGGTGTAGTCTTTGTAGATTTCTACTAGTCCCTTCGTTTTTAAGGTTGAGATGGCGCCAATCATTTCTTTGCTAGGCATGTTTTTGGGTTGAACTCTCCCTGCCTCTTTGATGAATTCAAAAGTTTTCTTCTCTATCCTAGTTAGTCTTTCAGTTATACCTTTCACTATTAACTCCCCTGTTTTTTCCTTTTGAAGTTTGGGAGAGCAAAAGTTTTCAGGAGGCTTTTATCTTTTCTTTGGCGAGTACTCGTCGGAAGGTTTTACTGCATTTGGGGCACTTGTAGTGGCCTATGGTTAGTTGTAGTCTTTCACCGGTCTTGCTGGGCCTTCCAGCCATTTTCCAAGTTTTAGCTGGCACTGTCTCTGTGGCGCATTTTGGGCATGCCGCTCTGTGTGGGCTGTTCAGTGAGTTCAAGAGTTCTCTTCTGAGATCTTCTCCTTTCTTGTCGATTTTCTGGACGAGCTCTGCGAGTTCTGTTCTTTTGAGAGCGGCGCTTATCCACTTGGCGAAGTCTCCTCTTTTTTGGTGGAATTCTAGGGAGGCAGCTGGAACCTTACTTAGTTTGTTTCTGAAATCTTGTAGGTTGAAAGCAGTTTCAGAGAGCGGTTTCCCAAGATCCTCATAGAAACGGAATCCCTGTTCGCTGGCAACTTCTTTCTCAGCTGGTTTAGCTGGGCGGTTACATTTAGGGAGCTCTCCATGGTTTTGTTTGTACTCGTCTAGCAGTTCCTTCGCTCTGTCTTCAGGCCTTGAAGTAAGCTCCCTTTTATAATACTTAGTTTCACGTTTGCACGAGTCGTTAGAGAAGTCTTCCCTCAGATAATGGGTGAAGTCTTCTCGCAGATTATTGCTCTCTCCGACGTAGATTAATGCTTGATCTCTGCCGTAAAACGCGTAGACTCCAGGTTCCTCGGGAACGTACTTCGCTTTGTCTCCCCAATGGTACATTTTACCTGAGATTGACATGCTTTAGCACCAATAGCTCATTAATTAGGGTGGATGCGCCCTTCACAGGCGCCCCTTTTCCTTAAATGCTCATAAGTGTTATTTTGATTTATCTTTCTTACTGTTTGTGGAGTTATGTATTTTTAGAAGTCGCATCAGGTCGTTCTGGAGACGGCTCGTCCAGCCACGTTCAAAGTGGAATGAGGCGTTGTCGCTGATTAATCTGATCTTGCAAGAGTAGTTGGCGTTGGAATAGCCTTTGCAATCGGATTCTTTTTGAGGAGTCTTGCCGCACTCGGATTTGCATAGCCTGTCTATATGCTTCTGTATCTTAAGGTAAAGCTTCTCGGGCTCAAGTGGCGGCATGAACCTGTCTGACACCATTTGAATGTTCTTTCGCTCCATCTCTTCCTTTGCAGCCTCTGTAAATCTTTTACTAATGAGGACGCCCTTGTTATAGTCTTCATGCTCCATCATCTCAGCCATCTCCCTAACAGCATTTATGCCAACAAAGCCTGATCTGGATTTCGGGTCGGTTATAACACGCAGCAAAACTTTGTCATCTGAGTTGGCATCTGAAGCAGCAATGTCAACTCCCTCTCCCCATCTCTGCCTTTCCTCACATTCGTAATCCTTAACCGCCATCACGAACTCTGCCTTTTCTTCGACACTATTTAACCTGTCCACCTCCACGTAACCTCGCTATCACTCCACTGTGCAATCTGAAACAGGTCACCATCAAATCCGCTGAAGAGCTTTGATGATTTAAAACTGATCTTCCACCCATCCTTGCCAATATAATTGTCATATTAATTAATATACTCTTGCATGACAGTTTAGAAAAAGCTGCCTGTCTATCTTTGACACAGAGAAGTGAATGTGCATAAAGTGAAACAAACGTGTTCACGCTTGAAACTAGACAGATAATATACCAGATCGACGGCTTTCAAGTCGGAGGACGGCCTGGAGAGCTGCCCACAGTCCTCATCGGCAATATCTTCTACAAGGGTATGCCAGAAGTTTCAAACCACAAGGAAGGAAGTTTCGACAAAGAAGCAGTTTTGAGGTGGGTTAAGCTCACTGAGACCTTTTCTGAAGAAGGCGGTGTACCTCACCTTTTAGACATCATGGCGATGTACCCGGAGGCTATGAACAGGTATATCTCATTTGTTTCTGAGCATACTGACACTCCTTTTCTCATCGATGGAGCCAACCCAGAGACTCGAATAGCAGCTTTGAAGACTGTCAGGCAGCTTGGCCTCGAGGAACATGTCATTTTTAACGGACTCACGCCGAAAACTTCGGCGAACGAATTGGAGGTCCTCCGCGACTGCAGTGTCAAGGCGGCCGTTTTGATGGCATACAATGACCTTGACTACTCTCCAGAGGGCAGAATCAGCATGTTGAAAGGCTCGAAGAAGAAAACTGGACTGTTGGACATGGCGAAAAAAGCGGGGGTAGAAAAAGCGCTTGTGGACACAATAGTTTTCGATGTTCCCAGCATTTCTTATGCAGCAGAAGCCATCAAACTCGTGAAAAAAGAACTCGGTCAACCCGCTGGTTGTTCACCTGCAAACGCTACGTACTCTTGGAGACAAGCGTCCAAAGGTTCTGTTCTGAGCGAAGGCTTTGCAGCAGCAAATACATCTGCCCACACAATCGCCCAATGTTGGGGTGCAGACTTTCTCATCTACGGACCAATCAAGCAAGCTAAGAACATGATTCCCGCGTGC
>JABAOH010048018.1_pt1 | contig 20198 bp, 20 predicted proteins | sample 7062181 | NCBI WGS metagenome assembly JABAOH01 (sample SAMN14538630, study PRJNA623070) | marine sediment metagenome | biome: marine biome [ENVO:00000428]; feature: marine pelagic biome [ENVO:01000023]; material: deep marine sediment [ENVO:00002113]; isolation source: pool of 5 deep marine... | reverse complement strand
ACGGAGCAGTTTAAATGCCCTGATCTTCCCCGAAGAGATCACATGCGGCCCTCTGCAGAGATCGAGGAAATTCCCCGATTCGTAAAGGGATACCTTTTCGTCTTCAATTTCTTCGATGAGTTCTACCTTGTACGTCTCTCCCATCTTCTGGAAGATCTGAATCGCCTTCTCCCGGTCCACCTCCTTTCGCAGAAAAGGAACATCTTGTTGAATAATATCAATCATTTTCTCCTCTATGACCGTCAAATCCTCTGGAGTGAAACCCCTCGAGAAATCGAAATCGTAATAGAACCCATCCTCTATAGCAGGACCTATGGTCACTTTAACCCCTTCAAAAAGCTCCTTTACCGCTGCGGCCATGATGTGAGAGGTGGAGTGCCTTAGGATCTCCAGCCCCTCACTCGTATCGGCACTCACGAAACCGAGGTGTGTGTCTCCCTCCAACGTCGTATTCAGGTCGACCAAGTGATTGTTGATCCGGCCGGCAATAATCCGGTCAAGATCATTCTGTTCTGTCTCCTTCGCCGCTTCCCAGACAGATACTCCCTTCTTGAGCTTCCTTTCAGATCCATCGGATAAATATATCTTGATGAGCGCCATCATCAATCCACAGGCGACCGAATAAAATAGGCATCACTAACAGAACCATCTTAATGATGCCCACAGTGGTCAGCAATTCACATCATCCGGGTAAGAAAATGGTAGGCACGGGCGGTTTCGAACCGCCGACTTCTACCGCGTCAAGGTAGCGCTCTCCCCCTGAGCTACGTGCCTACGTCGATTAATTCCGTATTCCCCTTATCAGGTTTACCGGAGCATGTCAAGAGAAAAACTTCCTAACAACCTAAATTCATTGTCAAACATAAAATAGCAGGTCTAGATTCTAAGGGCAAGCATAATCTCCACAAGAGAAGATAGGAATCAAGAGTCAGCATGGGCTTGAAATCGAGCTTGAGGCGCCCACCCGGTTTTCTCCCTCAAGCATGGTTCCACTCGTTTCCTCAAGGGTCCTCATCCCGATGAGCCATTGCGTGACAACGGCGCCAGATCCAGTGGCGAGTCCTGCTTTTGTCTTCAGGTCTGGCTTCTGACTCCTGACTCCTGTATCCTAATGATTAATTCTCTTGATTTCAAGGCCTCTCCTGCTATACTAATCAGAGGCAGAGAAGGCACGGGGCTCCTTTGCTCTTCTTATTCTTGAGGGAGTCAAAAAGCGTTATGGAATACATCGATCTCGCCTTAGACTACCTGAAAGACCACAAACTCCTCGCAGCTTCGCTCGCCATACTCTTTCTCTACCTCATGCTAAAGAATTTCTGGCTCTTGATTAAGCTGCTCGTGATCCTCGTACTGGGAACTATCGCGGTCTCTCTCTTCCTGTCTTTTGCGGGGAAAGCCCTAAAGGGGAAAAAGGACCTCATCGGACCGGGGGAATCCTCGAGGATCGAACGCCTCAGACCGCTCATGGCAGAATCTTCCCACCTTGCAAACTACGACAGCCTGAAGGCGGTAATTTCGAAACGTCGACATCAGGCTTCCTAATCATCACTCAATGGAGAGGAGAAGTGTTCACCCCCTCTTTGCCCGCTAGGGCGGATGGTTTTCGTTTGCCGTCCTCAACCGGCAAACGAAAAAGCAATTTCATCTCCGTGTACTCTGCGGCTCTGTGGTAGAGATAAATTTTCGAGGTTAATACTTAATGACCGGCGGAAAATTAGGTCACCGTCATGATGAAGCCATGCACTCAGATACTCCGGAGCGGGTGTTGTTTATCCTTTCGGCCCGCTCAGCAGAGAGAAGAGAGAAATCTCTTGTCTCTGGTCTCCACGTCTCGAACAATCCCGCCAAGCAGGCGGGAGAGTGGGCGGTTCATCCTGCCGGACCGAAAAAGGGACTGCCAGTGGAATTGAAACAAATAGAATGCTCTCTGTGCTCACTGGGATTTGCTCGAGGACAAATAGGGGGTCAGGCCCTCAGCCAGTCGCGCGAACTCCTCAAGACTCAGCGTTTCCGCTCTTCTCCTGGGATCGATCTTGAGATTCTCCATGACACACTCAATTTCCCCGCTGAACAGACCCTCGGGGAGAATTGATTTCAAAGCGTTTCTCAAAATCTTCCGACGATGCCCGAAGGAAGCGCGAACAACTCGGCAGAAAGTCGTTTCATCATGGATTCGCACTTTCGGGGTCTCATGGACAGAGAATCGTACCAACGCGGAGTCGACCTTCGGACGAGGGAAAAAACACTCCGGAGGGAGAAACATCTCAATGGTCGGCGTCGTGTAGACCTGGAGAAGCACCGACAGAGAGCCGTAATTCTTGGTGCTTTTCTTAGCCACGACCCTCAACGCCACCTCCTTCTGAAGCATGAGGACCATAGATGAAAAGAGGTGCCGCAAGGTGACAAAACGCATCAACAAGGGCGTTGAAATCTGATAGGGTAAATTCGCCACAACTTTCATTCTTGTTCTCGTTTGACGGTAGATCTCCTCGAAGTCTACACGCAGGGCATCGCCATGGATAACGTCGACGTTTCCCAGAGCCGCCGTTTTTCCCACCAATTCAGATGCCAGGACCCCATCGATTTCTACAGCGACTACCCTGTGGCTTGTCTGAGCAAGGAGCAACGTCATCTCTCCCCTGCCCGGTCCGATTTCGAGAACCACGTCAGTCGAGTCCAATTCAGCAGTCCGGATGATCTTCTCCATGGCATTTCTGTCAATGAGAAAATGCTGTCCCAGTCGCTTTCGGGGGAAAAAGGTCGATGGCTTTCGGGCTGTTTTTCTTTTCATGGCGGTTTTGTTTAACCCTTTGCATCATCCGTGAAAACAACCGTCCGTTGCTCGTTGTCTGTAGTCCGTTGCACACAAATCCGGGTTGGCAAACCCACGAGCATCCCGAAGAGAGGTTCATCCGCCTTTATGACTTACCCAATGAATTGCATAATTCCTCACAATTGACCACTGACAACGGACAAATGACGACTAAGCGTTCTCGAGTGATCTGCCGCCTGACTATTCAAGTACGTGGTCTGGTGGTATTGGCAAATTGGCAAAGGCGTTGAGTGAAAGAGATGAAGTCCACCCCCTTTGAAGAAAGTGGTATCCAACCACACCGATCATTGCGGCATTGTCTGTGCAAAGTCTAGGAGACGGAAAGAGAACCTCGAGGCCTTCACCCTTGGCCATCTCAGAGAATCTCTGTCTCAGATGACTATTGGATGCGACCCCTCCAGAGACCACAATCCTTTCGAGCCTTTCCTGACGAGCAGCCTGTTTGGCCTTTCTCACTAAAACGTCGACGACCGCCTCCTGGAAACCAGAGACGATCCCAATGAGACGATCCTTCTCAACTGGTTTTAAGGGGTGGGCTTTCAGATAGTTGATCACGGCGGTCTTGAGGCCACTGAAACTAAAATCCAGAGTCTTCGAGGACAACAGTGCCCTCGGGAAGTGGATGATCTTCGATGATCCTTGTTTCGACAACTCATCGATGATCGGCCCTCCTGGATAACCGAGACCTAACGCCTTCGCCACCTTATCGTAGACCTCCCCGGCGGCATCATCTCTCGTTTGTCCAAGCAAATGCGTTTTCCCGACTCCCTCGACTCGATAGAGACTCGTATGACCACCAGAAACGACGAGCCCTAGAAAGGGAAATGCCAAATTCGCACTTTCCAGGAGGACCGCACATAAGTGTCCATCGATGTGATTCACCCCGACCAATGGCTTACCTTTCACATAGGCAATAGATTTGGCGACTGAGAGACCGACGAGAAGAGAACCGATCAACCCAGGACCTCGAGTCACGGCGAGGCCGTCGATATCGTCTAACGTCGTTTGGGACTCCTCAAGGGCAGCCAATGTGACGGGAATGATTGTCTCAATATGTCTCCGGGAGGCGAGTTCAGGAACCACACCTCCGTACTTTCGATGAACCTCGATCTGGGACGAGACCCAATTGGAGAGGATTTTCCTTCCATCTTCCACAACGGCAGCGGCCGTGTCATCACACGACGATTCTATGGCCAGTACCAGCATACTCGCTCTTCTCCTTCTTGTCATTGGGCTGTAGGCGTCTTAACTATAACCCTTTCGTCGGTCAAAGACAAAAAACCCGAGGCACGCGCGAAGCGTCCCGACAGGGGCCAATCCGGGCGAAGCGTCCCAGCAGGGACCAATTCGAAACAATCTCGAAATCATAAATCCGAATGTCCAAAACCCTTATTCTGACTTTCTGTCATTCAATATTAGAATTTGTTCACGAGTTCAATATTCGAGTTTCGAATTTGTCCTCTAACGGTGTCAGTCCAAATGTGCTATTTTCGCCCACTATCCAATCGGGACAACAGAGAAGGAAAGGCTGCGAGAGTTGACAGTGTCCTCGAATAGAATATAAGTTCAAGTGTACCACCCTTCTAAGCTTCTGTTTCGAATTTCGGTCCTTTGATATTCGAATTTATTTCGGATGGGTCCCCACCGGGACGCTTCGCCCGAGATTCGAATTTCGGATTTCCTAGCGAGACGGGAGGTTAGGTAATAGACAATGAATTCAGACCCCAGGACTGAACTGCTGGCGCTCGTTAGCCAATTGAAGCGTTACGTATACTACCAGAAGGGGCTCGGCCTAGAGAGATTTCCTCGTTCCACGGCATCGAGTCAGAGCCTCGCAGCCGTAAGAGAAGAGCTTGGAGATTGTCATCGTTGTCGTTTGTCTGGAACAAGAAAGAACATTGTCTTTGGGGAGGGGGACGAAAAGGCCTGCCTGGTGTTTGTTGGAGAAGGCCCGGGTCATGAAGAGGATTTTCAGGGAAGGCCCTTCGTCGGGAAGGCAGGACAGCTCCTGAATAAGATTATTTCGGCCATTGGAATGACACGAGATGGGGTCTACATCACGAACGTTGTCAAATGTCGCCCACCCAGAAATCGCACACCGTTGCCTGACGAGATCGCCTGTTGCTACCCCTTTTTGGTAAAGCAACTCCGGATCATCCGGCCCCGGGTGATATGCACCCTTGGAACCGCAGCCGCCCAAACCCTACTTCGGAGTGACGCGGGAATCACGACCTTGAGAGGGACCCTTCGCTCGTGGGAGGGAATCCCGGTCATGCCAACCTTCCATCCCGCCTATCTTTTGAGGAACCCGGAGAGGAAGAGGGAGACCTGGGACGATATGAAGGCGATTCAAAAAGAACTGGGCGATGGAAGCTGATAATAGACACGGTAGTTGATCGCCCTCATCCTCTCGATGAGTTTCATGAAAAACCTCTCAACGAGAAGATCAAAAACATTCCATCTCTTCTTGGGATAGATAACATTGGGCTTCCCCTTGATACCACTGATACGCGCAGCGATGTCTATCGCATCCTGTAGGTTTCCCATTTGGTCCACTAAGCCAAGCTCCAGGGCCCGTTGACCCGAGAAAATGCGACCATCGGCCAGCTTCTTCACCGCATCGACCTCCATGTTTCTGCCCTTGGCCACCCCTTCAACAAACTGAACATGCGCGCTCTGAACGATACCCATGACAATCTGTTGTTCTTCCGGAGTCGGTTCTCGAAAAGGTGACAGTAGATCCTTATGCTGCCCGCTCTTGAATGTATATGTCTTTAAGCCGATCAATTTCATCAAGCCTTCGACATTCGAAACCTGAATGATGACCCCGATGCTACCGGTAATCGTTCCTGGATTGGCGACGATGAGATCTGCGCCACTCGCCACAAAATAACCTCCAGAGGCTGCGATTCCTCCCAATGAGGCGACGACCTTCTTCTCCTCCCTCGCTTTCATCACTTCCTGATAGATCTCCTGCGAGGGGACAGCAGCCCCCCCTGGCGAATCAATTCTCAAGACAATCGCTTTGACCCCCTTATCCTCACGGTAGGCGATCAACTGGTTGATGATCTTCTCGGAAGTGACGATCATCCCCTGGACCTCAACCACCCCAATTTTGTCTCCCAAAACGAAAACGGGTTTCTTGCCTCCAATTCGAGATAAGGCTAGGACCAGGATAATGAAACCAACAATTAGAACCACGACAATCAGAAGTCCCAACAATACAGGGTGCCTTCTCATGGCTACCTCCTTTAGCTGTCCTCTGAACCACTCAAAACCATGAGGACCCGAAGGTCCTCTTCATCTCTCCCCTGGGGATCGAGGCGGAAGTCCTCAAAATCTCTGGAGAGAAGAGTATACTCAAAGGATTCGATATCGCCTTTAAATAGAACGTCCAGGGTAAATATACCCGGGCTTATCGCATACAGCGACACCTCCTCAACCCCTTCCATTTCATTCTCGATGTATTCCTTCACCGCCGCGAAACAAGGGGAACAGGACACACCGGATATTTCCAACCGGAAGCGAGACTCCTCAATCCTCCATCCCTCCTCGATCAAACCCAAGGTGACAAGGGTCTTCCTCAGCTTCTCCACGACCACTGTACTCTCAAGGGTAACCTCATATATGTTCTCTACTGACCTCTCAGAAAGAATACGGTAAGTATCAATAAAGCGTTCACTCCGCTGGTAGATGTACTGGTTGATCACCTCGTAGTTTGCAAAAACGGCACGCTCAGGAATCAACTCCATGACGGCGACCTCCATGGCATTCCGCTTTCCGTTGGCGATCGCCATATTCCTTGCCCTCGCGAGATTCCCCTCCAGGATAAGTGTGCTTCCAGCCGTCGTCACCGTCAAAACCTTACTGAGAGCCTGCGCGTGAACACCGGAAATAGACCCCACGAGTATCATCAGCATCACGATTCCAGGAAAGCCTCGGCTCACCGCTTGCCAACTCATCCGGTTCCCCCTCATATTTTCCGTATTCTGATCGGACGAAAAGCCTTTCGCTGGTAAACTTTGATCATTCTCATCTTTACCAGCTCCAGCAGAGCGAGGAAGGTGATGATAATGACCTCCTTTATGGCATCTCCCGCAAAGAGACTCATAAATTCCACTTCTCCCCCAGCGGCGGCCAGCTTATCGAGGATTTCGGTGATCTTCTCCTCGATACTGATTCGCTCGAGGGTGATCTCATGGATCAATTCATGGGAGGATCGCCTCAGCACCTGCTGTAGGGCCTCTATCAGTTCAAAAATGCTCAACTCCAATTCCTCATCTTCCCCGTCCTCCGCCACTTTACGAGTAAAAACGTCCCTCTCCAGGATCTCCTTTCTCTCCAGGGACAGCGCTGCGTCTCTGTACCGCTCATATTCCAGGAGGCGGTCGACCAGTTCCTTGCGGGGATCCTCCTCTTCCTCATCCTCCTCGCCTTCCGGGGGGGCCGGCAGGAGCATCTTAGATTTGATGTGAGTGAGTGTGGCGGCCATGACGAGAAATTCTCCCGCAACGTCCAGGTTGAGGGTTCTCATGAGGTCCAACATATCGAGGTATTGCTGGGTAATTTCAGCAACGGGAATGTCGTAGATATCTATCTGGTTTTTTCGGATCAAATAGAGAAGCAGGTCCAAAGGGCCTTCAAACACATCGAGCTTCACCTGGTAACCGGTCGCCTCATCCATCAGCAGCCTCCCCTTTCAAGTCCTCTCGTGTTCTCGAGGGACGACCGGCAGGACGATACGACGGCTTACGGCCCCTCAGACTCGATCCATAGTGACGCTTGACGAATTGTAACTCCTCTTCTTTCGATTTGATCTTTCCGTTGAGCCGCGCTTTGAGCAGGTCGGCCATGATTTCACGGAAGACCGGGCCCGGCTCAAAACCCATCGCGATCAAATCCTTACCACCGAGAGCCGTTCTGACCTTTCTCAGAGAGGTGAAGTACAAGGAGATCTCTCTCTTGATTTCCTCCTCCTCCGTTTTTGCCATCATGAATAGCCTGGCCTCTGTGGGAAGGGGCTCCAGGATGTCATAGATTTCGCTCGGTTTCGGCCGTCTTTTCCCACCTCTTCTTTGGTTGAGGGTCACAAGTGCCTTCTGTCCACTTTGCCTTGCCTCCACGATTCTCCGAAGATTCTTTCCCCGCAAGGCTAGCCGTCCAAGGACGGTTTTCACCTGTCTTTCCGAGAGACCGTCCAACAGACCAAGAAAGTAGACCAGCCACTGATCGTATCTCTCTCTCAGATAGAGAAGTCGGTACCAGGACAGAACACTTCGGATTCTCTCGAAAAGGGTCACTCGCTCTTGATGAAAGATGAGACCCGGATTGACGATCCTGAGGAGGCCATGTTCTTCCAATCGTTGGAGGACTGATGCAGGATTGTCCTCCTTGAGTATCAGAAGCAATTCCGCGAATATACGACCGCCAGACAGTTTCTCAAGAAATCCCATCTTGACCGCATTGCGAAACAGATTCTGAGTGTGCTTGCCTAGTTGGAAGCCCAGGCGCTGTTCGAATCGGAATGCCCGAAAAATTCGCGTCGGATCCTCAACAAAACTCAGGCTGTGAAGCACCCGAATCGTCTTCTCTTTCACGTCCTGCAAAGCCCCAAAGAAATCTATCAATTCCCCATAATGCACCCCGTTGAGCCGGATCGCCAGCGTGTTGATTGTGAAATCACGTCGATAAAGGTCTCTCTTAATGGAGCTCATTTCAACAGTTGGAAGGGCCGCAGGAGAATCGTAGTACTCCAGCCTCGCCGTGGCCACGTCAACCTTTGTGCCATCTGGAAAGGTCAGAACCGCCGTCCCGAACTTCCTGAATATCCGCAATCGGCAAGAACAGAACTTGGCGACCTCCCGGGCAAAACGGATCCCGTCTTCCTCCACAACCACATCCACATCCAAGTTGCTAATACGCATCACCAGATCTCTGACAAACCCGCCCACCGCATATACTGAGCATCCGATCTGATCCCCCACCATCCCTAGGTTTTTCAAAACGGTCTGAATTCTCTCAGGGAGGCGTTCCTCCATGAGCTTGGTAATCATCTTTTTCCGATTCCGAAGTCTTCTCGACTCCTGTTGGGACAAAATATCCTCCGATTCAGACTGCTCGCTTTGGAGAGACCTGAGAATATCGGTCCGAGTAATCGCACCGACCAAACCCTTCCCATTCATGACGGGAACAAGCCGTTGTCGTCGCCCGATAATAAGATCCTGGAGTTCGGTCAAAGGCGTTTCAGGAGTGACTGTAGCGAATTCTGTGGTCATATATTCCCGCACTGGACGGTCTCTTAAGCCATGGAAGGAGGCCTTTTCAACAACCCGACGAGAGATCAATCCGACGAGCTTCCCCTTTTCGAGAACAGGGAGCACATTGACGTCATATCGCGTGAGCAACTCTCCTGCCTCCGAAATAGTCCTATGGGTTTGGATCGACTTCACTGGAAAAGTCATAAGATCTTTCGAACACCTCTCAGGCTGAATATGCTCCTGAAGGAGTCTGAGGAGTTCCTCCTGTGCCTCATAAAGTGTCATGCCCTTGATCGTCGCAGAGGCAGCAGTTGGATGTCCCCCTCCACCAAAGGCCGCGGCTATCTTTCCGACATTCACCTTCTCAATACGGCTTCGCCCGATAAGATAGACCCGATCCTCCATCCTGACAAGCGCAAAGAGCACATCAAGATTTTCCATGTCTTTGAGCTTATGAACGAGAACAGCAATGTCGCCAATGTAGCGATCGCTTGATGCGATCGCGATTACCAAACTGATGCCACTGATCGTGTACGTATTGGCAGACCGGATCAGATCGTTCAAGAGGAAGACCTGTTCAGCCGTCAACTCACGGGTAATCATATCGGAAATGATATTGACACTTGCCCCCCTGCCCCGAAGGTATCCTGCCGCATGGAAATCTTCGGCCGTCGTGGAAGAGAACGTGAGCCCCCCTGTATCCTCATAGAGACCCAACATCATCACGGTTGCCTCATCGCTGCTCACCTCGATACCCTTCTCTCTCAAAATTTCGAGCATTAACGTTACGGTCGCTCCCACCTCTCTCACGACCTCAACTGAGCCACGGATGTCGTCCGATGAGGGGGGATGATGATCATAGATGTGAATGTCGAGACTGGGGCGGCCGATGATCTCACTGAATTTTCCGATTCGACTCAACTGGCGCGTGTCCACCAAGATCAGGCGGCTGATCTTCTCCATATCGATATTCTTGATCCGTTCGGTTTCAAAAACGTAAAGGGTCGAATGGACGAAGAAATCCCTCAGGCTTCTCTCTTGGGAACCCGGGAAGACCAGGGTCGCATTCGGGTAGATCTTCTTGGCCGCAAGCATCGAGGCGAGCGCATCGAAATCGGCGTTAATATGTGTCGTGATAACTTCCATATCCAAAGAGATTGATTCAAGCGCCTCAAACCAAGTCGCTGGCGTGGTCAGGGGTCTGCGCCCTTCCCTAGGAGGTCTCCTCCTGTTGTGTTGCAGTACTGGGGTGAAGAACTAAGGGATAGGACGTCTTGTGACATCTTCCACCACCCCATGACTCCATCATGTCATCACCCCCGAACCACCTCAAATAGTCGCAGCGAATCTGATCTGGGAAAAAATTAATGCCACGTCCTCTGAACACGAGTCCCTCGTCCTATGCCCGGGGATGGTGTTTCTGATGAAGCGACTTCAGCCTCTCCCGGGAGACATGGGTGTAGATCTGAGTGGTTGAAATATCGACATGACCCAACAGGGCTTGGACCGATCTCAAGTCTGCTCCCCGATCGAGAAGGTGGGTGGCAAAACAGTGGCGGAGGGTATGAGGGGTGAGTTTCCCCTTGATCGCTGCACGAAGTCCGTACTTCTTTATGATCTTCCAGGCCCCCTGCCTCGTCAATTTCCCTGCTCGTGGGTTGACGAATACATAGGGGGCGACACGACCCTTCAGGATCTGGCGCCGCCCCTCATTCAGATAGATCTTCAAAAACGCCTGGGCCACCTCACCAATGGGAACGATTCTCTCCCTCCCTCCCTTTCCGAGAATCCTCACACATCCCACCTCCAGGTCCACCTGATCCAACCGGAGGGATACCATCTCAGAGACCCGCAGTCCCGTTGCGTAAAGTACCTCGAGCATCGTCCTGTCACGCAGGCCAAGAGGCTTTGAGGGGTCAGGCTGGTTCAGGAGCCGTTCCACTTCCTTCTCGGAAAGAACATGGGGGAGCTTCTTGGTGACCTTCGGAGACTCGATCGCCTCGAGCGGGTTCTCATCCAAAAGGTTCTCTGATACCAGGAATCGATAGAGGTTTCTGAGAGTGACCTGCAGGCGAGCTACACTCCTTTCAGAGAGACGCTGTTTTCTCAGGGCGATCAGGAAAGAGAGAACGTCCAGCTTCGACACCTTCTCGAGGCCATGAATCTTCGATTTGCCCAGAAAATCGAGAAATCGACGGATGTCTCTGCTATATGAATCGAGTGTATTTCTGGAAAGGCCTTTTTCGACGGCTAGATAATCGAAGAACCGATCGATCCAAAGGTCATTTAGCGAGGTATCGCCCATCGCGCTGAACATCCCAAAGGGTAAATCGTGAAGACTCAAAAGGTTCCCGTATGGCCAAATCCCCTTTCGTTGCGCAGTGTTTCTGGAAGTTCCTCCACCTCTTCCAGATCTGCTCGAACCACCGGCGTGACCACCAGCTGGGCAATGCGGCTTCCCGCCTTCACCACAAACGGCTCGTCTCCCAGATTGATCAGGATAACCTTGATCTCCCCCCGATAATCTGAATCGATCGTCCCGGGCGAGTTAACGATCCCGATCCCCTGCCTTATGGCCAATCCGCTTCTCGGCCTGATTTGGCCCTCATAGCACTCTGGGATGGCCACGGCTATCCCAGTGGGAATGAGTCCACGCTCTCCTGGACTCAGTACCACATCTTCGGCCAGATGGGCAAACAAATCCATCCCCGAGGCGTACTCGCTCATGTAGCGTGGCAGCTTAATTCCTCGACCCTTCCCCAATTTTTTGACCATGACTCGGATTCGGCCCATTTTTAGCATTTGGCCCTGAGCGGCGACCGCTGAGGGTGAAGTGGGAGGACTCCATTTAACCCTATTTCATGACGACAATCTCGTTGGCCAGACTTGAGTGAGATCCCGGTTCACCTGCCTCTGGGTAATCGGACCCAGCATCGTCAGACAGAGGTGGTCTGGAGTGAAGAGTTCATTTGCGAGTTCGTCAACCTGTTCACCGGTGACGCGATCAACCTGATCGATCACCTCTTCGACAGAAAGGAATCGATTAAAGTAGATCTCGTTTTTGGCCAATCTTGTCATCCTATTGTCAGAGCTCTCCAAGGAAAGCAAAAGATTTCCCTTGAGTTGCTCTTTGGATGTCTCGAGTTCCTCCTGGGCGATTGGCGTCTTTCTCAGTGTTTCGAATTCTTTCAAAATCAACTGGATCGTTTGTCCCACGGTCTTCTTCTCTGTCCCTGCGTAGACGACCACCAATCCAGTATCCATGTAGCTGGGCAGATAGGAGAATATCGAGTATGCCAGCCCCCGTTTCTCCCGAATCTCTTGAAAGAGACGAGAGCTCATCCCCCCTCCGAGGACGTTGTTGAGAATGTAACTCGCAAACCGTTTCGAACTCACATAGGGAAGTCCCTTCACCCCCAGACAGAAATGAACCTGCTCTGTTTTCCTCTCAAGAATGGCGGTCTTTGAAAACCCCCTTGGCATCACTCGCTCCATGGCACTAGAACCGCCCTGAATATCCGAGAAAGCCCGGCCGACGAGTTCAACCACCTGATTGTGTTCGACATTTCCAACCACCGCGATGATCATACGCTCGGACCGGTAGTTCTCCTTGAAGTACCGGACAGTCTGTTTCCTCGAAAAGGATTGGATCTGTTCGACTCCGCCAATAACGGGTTGTCCCATGGGGTGGTTTCCCCAGAAAGTCCGATTGAAAAGGTCATGGATGTAGTCATCGGGTGTGTCCTGCACCATTCTCACTTCTTGCAGGACCACCGATCGCTCCCGTTCGATTTCCTGTGCATCAAAAGTCGAATGGAGGAAAATATCAGAAAGGAGGTCGACTGCCAGATCCAGGTGCCGGTTCAAAACCCTCGCATAGAAGCAGGTCGACTCTCGTCCCGTAAAACCGTTCATGCTTCCGCCGACCGAATCGATTGTCCGGGCAATCTCCTGAGCCGTCCTTCTTTCTGTGCCCTTGAAAAGGAGGTGTTCGAGAAAGTGAGAAATGCCGTTTTCGGATTGCTTTTCGTCACGAGACCCGGTGATCACCCATATGCCGATACAAACAGAATCGTAGTGGGGTATCGTTTCCGTCAAAACCCGAATGCCATTATCGAGGACACTTTTGTGATACATGAGCTCTCGTCCTCTTAACTGCTCCCTTCCACGGGGCCGCTCCCCTTGTCCTGCAATGCCGCCTTCCTGCTCAAACGGATTCGGCCGTTGTTTTCGATTTCGAGGACTTTGACAAGTACCTCCTCCCCCTCCTTCAACACATCCGACACAGCTCGGATCCTTTCGTTGGCTATCTGAGAGATGTGAATGAGGCCATCCACCCCGGGGAAAATCTCAACGATGGCGCCGAAATCCAAAACCCGCTTGACTTCTCCCAAATAAAGTCCGCCGACTTCCACCTCCTGGGTAAACCGTCTCACCATGGCGATGGCCTCTTCGACCGCCTCCATACTCGGGGAGGCAATTCTCACGATACCAGAGTCCTCTACGTCGATCTTGACTCCAGTCTCGTCAATGATCGTTCGAATGTTCCTTCCACCAGGACCGATCACATCTCGAATCTTGTCCGGCTTGACCTCGATCGTCCTGATTCGAGGCGCATGGACGGAGATCTCTTTTCTCGGTTCTGCAATCGCTTCCTTCATCTTCCCAAGGATATGAAGCCTGCCATCACGCGCCTGGTGAAGGGCCCTTTCCATTATCTCCCGATAAATACCGGGCACCTTAATGTCCATTTGAAGCGCCGTTATCCCTTTTTCGGTACCCGCCACTTTGAAATCCATATCGCCCAGATGATCCTCGTCTCCCAGAATGTCAGAGAGAATCTCGATCCGTTCACCCTCCTTCACGAGACCCATGGCAATCCCTGCAACAGCAGCCTTCATCGGGACACCGGCGTCCATCAGCGAGAGACTCGCCCCGCACACTGTCGCCATAGAGGACGAACCGTTCGATTCCAGAACCTCAGAAACCACTCGAATGGTGTATGGAAACTCATCGTTTGATGGAAGAACTGGAAGAATAGCCCTTTCAGCGAGGGCACCGTGACCGACTTCCCTTCGACTCGGAGCCCTGAGCATGGATACCTCGCCGACGCAAAATGGTGGGAAGTTGTAATGAAGCATGAAAGATTTATACGTCTCCCCGATCAGGGACTCTATCTTTTGCTCATCCGCGCCAGTTCCGAAGGTTGTGACGACGAGGACCTGAGTTTCCCCGCGGGTGAAAAGCGCAGAACCATGAGTCCTCGGCAGTGTGCCGACCTCACACGAAATGGGGCGGATTTCGGAAAACCCTCTCCCATCAATTCGACGATTGTCTCCAAGCATGACCCCTCTGACCAGCGAACGTTCAACCGCCTTGAAAGCCCCTGCAACGTGACTGCGAGCTTCTTCGTCTTCACCTACCAGTTCCTCGACTGTCTCGTCGTAGATCTCTTGTAAACGCTTTTGCCGTTCTATTTTTGGGCCAATACCGTAGGCATCCCGCAAGGCTTGGGCCGCATAAGCGTTTACACGCTCCACCCACTCGCTCTCATCACTCGGCTCGAATGCTCTTTTGGTTTGACCCACCGAATTCGCCAATTTTTCCTGGATCTCAAGCGTCGGGATCAGCGCCTCATAGCCGAACATAAGCGCCTCAAGCATCTCCTCCTCCGTCACGACTCGGCTTCCACCTTCCACCATGGTGATACCTTCCCGATTACCGGCAATGATCAGATCGATGTCGCTCAGATCTAGCTCGGTGGTCGTGGGGTTACAGATGAGGTCTCCATTCACCCGCCCGACACGCACCCCTCCAACGGGGCCCAAGAAAGGGACATCCGATATCGCGAGGGCAGTCGATGCGCCAATCAAACCGAGAACCGCAGGATCATTCTCCTGGTCCGCAGAGAGAACCGTTGCAATAATCTGAGTTTCATTTTGAAATTCCTTGGGAAACAAGGGCCGGATAGGCCGGTCAATGAAGCGTGAAACAAGCGTTTCTCGGTCGCTTGGGCGCCCCTCCCTCTTGAAAAACCCTCCCGGTATTCTTCCAGAAGAGTAAGTCATCTCCTGGTAATTGACCGTGAGGGGGAAAAAATCGATCCCAGGCCTTGTCTTGTCTACTGATACAGCCGTGACAAGCACCACTGTTTCTCCGTACTGGACGAGGACAGCACCATTGGCTTGTCTCGCAACTTTTCCCGCTTCAATGCTCAGTGTTTTCTTTCCTAGCTCGATGTTCATCTTTTCTCTCATGGTTTTCCTTACCCCGTTCAATTTGAGAACGATTCCAAGACCTATTTCCGAAGACCGAGCCTTGCAACCAGTTCCCGATATTTTTCAATATCCTTGTCCTTAAGGTAGTTGAGAAGCCTTCTTCTCTGACCCACCAACTTCAGGAGGCCCCGTCGAGAGTGGTGGTCTTTCTTATGTGCTTTGAAGTGTTCAGTGAGATATTGGATTCTCTCTGTGAGGAGTGCGATTTGAACCTGAGAGGAACCAGTGTCCTTCTCATGGGTTCGATAAGCCTCAATGATCTCCGTTTTCTTCTCTGCCTCCAAAACCATTTCATGATCCTCCTTGCCTATCAGCCGTCTAACTTTTGGAGAGGCGACAACCACTCACTGAACCGAGAACCCTCAGAAAGGACAGGGCTCGGCCCTCTAGAATCTCACCCCTCGGGTCACGACTCGGCAGACGGGTCTCAGCAATAGCCAGAACCTCGCCCTGGTGAAGTATTTTGATCCGTTGGTCTCCCTTCAGACGGGGCATTGAAAGCCCCTTGAAGTCCTCAAAAAAAACCTGCCCTCCAGCGATGATCCTGCTGCACAACTGCTCACCGACTTCAATCTCTGGCATGCCCCTCAGTGCCTCTCGAACGGGAATAATCTTCCGGTCGATTTCGCCCTCCTCGACCAGCTTGTCGAATTCTGCAAGATCTACCGAATGACGCAACGTGAATGGGCCACTGTGGGTCCTCCTGAGCTGACAGAGATGAGCCCCTACACCCAGGGCATCCCCAATTTGTCGGCAAAGGGCCCTCACATAGGTGCCCCGAGAGCATGAGACCGTAAAATCAACCAGAGGCAGATCGATCCTCCTCATCTCCAGGGAGAAAATCTCTACCTCTCTTTCACGTCTTTCGACTTCGATACCCTGCCGAGCGAGCTTGTACAGCGGTGTCCCGCGGTATTTGGCAGCAGAAAACATGGGAGGGATCTGCTTGAGTTTCCCGACAAATCGGTCGAAGACTCCACGAATCCGGTCCGCCGTCAGTGCTGCCGCATTCAGCGGGACATCACTCTGGACCCTCCCACTGCTATCATCCGAATCCGTCACGACACCGAGTCGCAACGTTCCCTCATACCGTTTTACCCTCTCGTCTAAGAAAGGAATCACTCTGGTTGCGCCATTGATGACGACGGGCAGAACTCCGCTCGCCAGCGGATCCAGGGTCCCGGTGTGCCCAATCCTCCTGGGACAGAGACGTTTTTTGACCGCACGGATCACATCGTAAGAAGAGATCCCCGAGGGCTTGTCGACGACGAGAAACCCCTCAAGAGGTCTTTTGCGGCTTGACGATCGGCTACAATTCCTCACGGGTCTTCTTTTCTAGACCAATCTCCTTCATCAGGCGGTTTATGTGATCAGCATATTCGAGGGAGGGATCAAATTTGAAGATAATCTCGGGCATATATCGCAGATGGATTCTTTTCCCCATTTCTCTTTTGATAAACCCCTTGGCACTGTTGAGTCCCCGAAGGTTTCTCTGGCGATCTTCCTCCTCTCCCAAAACGCTGAAGTAGACTTTGGCAACTCTCAGGTCATCCGAGAGACTGACCCGGGTGACCGTCACGAGACCGATGCGAGGGTCTTTGATCCCACGGATCAGCATTTCGGAGATTTCGCGTTTGATCAAATCCGCAACTCTTTCGGCCCTTTTGAAATGCAAATTCCTACCCATGGCGGTTATGAACGTGAATGATCTCGATGTCTGAACGGATAATCTCGGCAACGTTTAGGCCATCGATGAAATTGATAATCTTATCCAGGCTCGAATTGATGTATCGAGAGTCATTGCCGACCACACTGAGACCGAGCTGAGACCTCTGCCAAAGGTCGTTATCGCCAACCTCGGAGATTGATATGTTGTAACGGTTTTTCACCCGATCGATGATCTTTCGAAGGATCTTGCGCTTCCCTTTGAGAGAGGCATTGCCGGGGATAACGAGATCGATTTGACAGACTCCGACGATCACATATACCCTCTCTGTGCGGAGGCTACAAGGTGGGGGCGACTTCCTCCTTGACGTACGTCTCTATCACATCACCCTGTTTTATGTCATTGAAATTCTCGATTTTGATACCGCACTCGAGGCCCTCCCCACATTCCTTGACGTTCTCCTTGAAATGCTTCAAGGAACCGATCTTACTGTCATAAATCACAACATTGTCACGGACAACGCGTGCATGACTGCCTCGAACGATCTTCCCATTCTTCACATGACTTCCCGCCACGACCCCCACCTTCGGAATGCTGAACAGTTGGATCACTTCGGCCTGGCCAATGAGTTTTTCGGTGTAGATTGGTTCGAGCAGGCCTTCCATGGCTTTCTTTACATCGTCAATGGCCTCATAGATAACAGAATAGGTGCGGATGCTTATCCCTTCCTGCTCAGCCAGCGCCGAGGCCTTTATCCCGGGCCGGACATTGAACCCAATGATGATAGCATCCGAGGCTGAAGCCAGATTGATGTCGTTCTCTGTGATTCCACCGACCCCACCGTGAATCACATGGACCTTGACCGCATCAGTCGATAGCTTCACGAGGGATTCCCGAACGGCCTCAATGGATCCCTGCACATCGGCTTTGATGATCACATTGAGTTCCTTGACCTCCCCTTTTTGCATTTTGTCGTAGAGATCTTCCAGACTGACAGTACTCAACTCGGAAAGCTGATCTTGACGCTTTTGTTCTTCCTTCGTCGCAACCACATCCTTCGCAACCCGTTCATTATCCACGACGATCAAAGCCTCTCCGGCCTCCGGTACCCCCGAGGCCCCTATCACCTCAACCGGCATGGAGGGCCCGGCCTCTGATACGGCCTTGCCCTTATCGTTGACCATCGACCGTACACGACCGTAATGCGTCCCAGTCACAAAATAATCCCCATTTCTGAGCGTCCCTTCCCCGACCAAAACAGTGGCCACAGGGCCACGGCCGCTGTCGAGTTTCGATTCGATCACGACCCCACGCGCCGGCTTTTCCGGATTGGCCCTCAACTCTAAGAGCTCGGCTTGAAGAACAATGAGCTCCAAAAGCTCTTTGATCCCAGTCTTCTTCTTGGCCGAGATCTCGGCAAAAAGCGTCTTACCTCCCCACTCTTCGGGCACCAACCCAAGATCAGCGAGACCCTGCCTCACGCGATCTGGATTCGCATTGGACTTGTCGATCTTGTTGATGGCCACGATAATCGGCACATCGGCTGCTTTGGCGTGATCGACGGCCTCAACGGTCTGAGGCATGACACCGTCGTCGGCTGCGACGACGAGGACGACGATGTCCGTCACCTTTGCACCTCTGGCTCGCAGCGCCGTAAAAGCCTCGTGACCTGGAGTATCGATAAAGACAACATGCCCACCATCTAGATGGACGTCGTATGCACCAATGTGCTGCGTGATGGCTCCTGCCTCCCCCTCCGCGACATTGGTTTTACGAATCGCATCCAGAAGTAGGGTCTTTCCATGGTCTACGTGGCCCATTACGGTAACCACGGGAGGTCGCGCCTTGAGTTCCTTAGGCTTGTCCTCCCTCTTCCGGAGGACCGCATCGACATCATAGGCCACATTCTCCACCTCATAGTCGAATTCCGAGGCAATCAGCGAAGCGGTATCAACGTCTACCGTCTGATTGATGGAGGCCATGACACCCATGTTCATGAGCTGTTTGATGATTTCATTGGTCTTGATTCCCATTCGCTTAGCCAGCTCACCCACGGCGATGATATCTTCGACGCGGATTATCCTCTTAATCGCTTTTGGAACGGTAATCTCCGTCTTTTTCGCAGGCCTGACCACGACCTTCTTTTTCATAGGTCGCTTGACCGGGCGAAAGACTTCATCTCTCCGCACCTGCGGTCTTTCCTCTTCCTCCTCCTCAAGCTGCTCAATAACGACACGCTTCCTCCTGGACTCCTCCTTCCGCAGGGCTACCCGCGGCCGTCGCTTCTCAATTTCCGCTTCTTCTCTTTCCTTCCTCTTTACTCGCTTCTTCTTTTCTGCCACCTCTTCGACCGCCTCGGCCTCAGCCGCAGGGGGCACCTCCTCGGTTTCAGGCAGAACCTCCTTTGTCACCTTTTCCGGAACGGTCGGTTCAAGGCCCACCTCGGGTGTTTGTGGCTCTTCGGGAGGAATCTCTGCCCTCTTCTCGGGGACGCCCACCTCTTCCTGGGGCTCTACAGCAACCTCTTCCTCGACCTTCTCAACCGCGGGCGCAGCGACTTCTGGCTCCTCTGCTTCAGCCGGAGGTGCTTCGGGCTTGACTCCCTTGGGTTCAATGGTTCTGACCCTTCGGCGGATCACGGTTGGCTTCACCCGCTTCTCCACGACTTCACTGACTTCATCCCTCTCGATCACTCTCTCGTCGGGAGCCAACCCCTCGCGGCCTTCGGCCTCCTCTTCTTTCTTCTCTTTGACCTTGACCCCCATGCCTTTCAGCTTGGAGAGGAGTTTATCCTCTTCCATCCCAACTTCCTGAGCCAAATCGAGGACCTTTATCTTTGACATTCTCTTGCCTCCTGAAGAACTCTCAAAACCTCCTCAGGTTTTCCCTGATGAAACCTTCCACGAAAGGCTCTGATAAAGCCCTTTTTCTTGACCGCCAACTCTAGACATTCTGGCTCGAAGCACACGTAGGCGCCCCTCCCGGAAAGGATTCTCTCTCTATCTTGAACCAACTTGCCATGGCTATCCAAAACCAGCCGAAGGAGTCCCTCCTTGGGACGTCGCTTACGGCACCCGGCGCACATCCGAACTGGAACATGTTCCCGCTTACGCATCCTGCCTCTGTTCTATCAGTTTCTTGGCAGACTCGATTAGCCTCTCTGC
>JABAOH010134433.1_pt2 | contig 20209 bp, 20 predicted proteins | sample 7062181 | NCBI WGS metagenome assembly JABAOH01 (sample SAMN14538630, study PRJNA623070) | marine sediment metagenome | biome: marine biome [ENVO:00000428]; feature: marine pelagic biome [ENVO:01000023]; material: deep marine sediment [ENVO:00002113]; isolation source: pool of 5 deep marine... | reverse complement strand
AGGCGTGTATCCCAGTTGAAATGGAGCGTGCCGTTGTCACCCTCGCGCCACGTCGCGCGTGCCTCTTCCAGCAGCGTCTCCCGCGATTCGCCGGCCATCGTCGGGAACATGCGTGCCAGCTCGGCGACCGCGGCGTCCCAGTCTGCCTGCGGGTTGTCGGTGCCGATATAACCGGCAATCCGTCGCATCCCCCGGTCGGAAACCTTCGGCCCGACGTCGTTGAGGACAACGGCCCGCAGGCTGCTCGGCGTAACGATCGCAAGGCCCATGGCGAGGAATCCGCCGAACGAGGTCCCGATCACCACCGCGCCCTCGAGACCGGTCACCGTCATGAGGTGACGCGTGTCCAGGAGGGTGATCGTCGGGTGGTAGTTGCGCGGGTCGCTGTCGTACTCCGAGAGGCCGCGACCCCGGTAATCGGGGCAGATCACCCGTCGCGTCGACGCAAGGCGGCTGGCAAGGCCATGGAAATCCCTCGCGTTCCGCGTCAGCCCCGGCAAGCACAAGACGGATGCCGCCGTGGCGAGCGGGTCGCCATACTCACGGTAGTAAAGGGTCCGCCCGTCCTGGGACAGAAAGCGGCGTTCCCGGAACGCATTCATGCCCTAGCCCAGCCCGACCAGATCGGGCAGCGACGAGAGGTCGCCGATCTGCCTGTCCGGCATGCCGGGGATCCGTTCGGGCGGCTGGTTGAAGCGGTTGACCCAGACCACGCGAAAGCCGAAATGCGAGGCCGCATAGGCGTCCCATGCGTTGGACGACTGAAAGCAGATTTCCCGAGGCGCGACGCCGAGCCGGTCGGCCGCCAGCTGGTAGACCCGGGGATCCGGTTTGAATATCCCGACATCCTCGACCGAAAGCACCTGGTCCAGTGTATCCGCAAGGCCGGCCGATCGGACCGCCGCATCGAGCATCGCCGGCGCGCCATTGGACAAGACTGCGGTCGCGATGCCGCCGGCCTTGAGGCGGCCCAGCATCGCCGGAACCTCCGGATAGGCGTCGAGTTCGAGGTAGAGATCCATCAGGCGCTGCCGGATGGCCGCGTCGTCGAGACCGGTCGCCGCCATCGCGAAATCGAGCGCATCGCCCGTGACCTGCCAGAAATCGGCATGGGTACCCATCAGGCTGCGCAGCCAGGTGTATTGCAGCTGCTTCTGTCGCCAGATGTCCGACAGCGTGCCCGCCTTGTCGCCAAGGTCGTCACGGCATCGCGCAGCGGCTGAGTGGACGTCGAAAAGCGTACCGTAAGCATCGAACACACAGGCTCGAATGCCGGGAATTGCAGCGTCGGCCATCACGCACTCCCTCGTTCACACGTGTCAATTGGCGCCGGCGCCGGCGCAAGCGGCCCATGTGCGCCGCACCTCGCTGGCTTATAGCATGGCGGAAATCAGGTAAAGCGTCGACGCGGGCCGCATCAGCGTCAGTCGGCCTCAGCGCTCCTCGGGAGCAAGGTATCCGGGAAGGCGCCCGGCGATATCCTCGGCCCGCAGAACGGCGATCTGGGCGCCGTGCAGTTTCTGGCGGTAAATCGGCAGCGCCTCCATGACCCGCTGCACGTAATTGCGGGTTTCGGAAAACGGAATCGACTCGATCCAGTCAATGGCATCGTCCAGCCGGCCCCTCGGATCACCGTAGTCTTTTAGCCACTGGTCGACGCGATGTGGACCTGCATTGTATGCGGCGAGAGCCATGACCATTGACCCTTCGTAGCGGGCGAGCATGGAATCGAGATATGCGCTGCCCAGAGTGACGTTGTGGTCGGGATCGCTGGTCAGCCGCGCCGTCGAGTGATCCCTGACTTTGAGATTGCGTGCGACCCGCTTGGCGGTCGCCGGCATCAGCTGCATCAGTCCGCGTGCACCGGCCTGGCTTCGAGCCGCGACGTCGAAGGCGCTTTCCTGCCGGATCAGGGCATGCAACAGCGCCGGCTCCGGCGGCAGGTCCGCCGCGAAGGCTATTGTCGGATAGCCGAGTTCGCCGAGCATGACCCCGTCGCGCGCGGCGCGCCGCGCGATATAGACGGCGATGTCCACGCGGCCGGCATCGCGGGCGAGCTGCGCCGCCAGGTTCCACTGCGCCTCACTCTTGGACTGCCAAGCGATCTGGCGCAGGAACGGCTTCAACAGGCGGTCGTCGTCCTGACGCGCCAGGAGGCGCTCCGGCTCAACGCTCGGGTCCGGATCGGCCGTCGTGTTGGCAGCGGCGCCACCGGCGGTGTTGCGCAGGGCCATGAGCAGGCGCACCGCGCGTACCAGCTCGTTGCGATCGAATTCGGCACGAGCTGCGACCGACACTTCGGGCTCCGGCGGCGGCAGGTGGTCGGCGACGACGCCGATCCGGCGCGCCGCCAGCTGGCCATAGAACGTGGTGGGGTATCGGGACGCGGTGCGGAACCATTGCCGGGCGATCTGCTCCTCGCCGGCGGCCTCCGCGGCCCGGCCCGACCAATAGGCCGCGCGGGCTTTACTGATCGGATAGCGCACGGTCTCGTAAAGGTTCGAGAAATGGCTGAACGCGGTGCGCGGATTGCCGAGAAAGCGCAGCGCGATCCAGCCGGCGAGAAATTCCGCATCGGCGCGCGCGACACCGCCATCCAGCCCGTGCTCGCGTACCAGCCGATACGCCGTTGCGGCATCGTCGTTGAGCAGGGAGCGCCGTGCCAGAATCTGCCGTTCGGTCCACCATCGCGTGGGATGACGGAGATCGCCCTGATATTCCAGGAGCGCGGCAATTGCGTCGTCGTCCCTTTCCTTGCGCCGGTTCCATCTCACCCACTCGTAGATCAACCCGGGATCCTTCGACAGCCAATCCGGGACGGATGCGAGTGCCGAACGGGCATTGCGTTTGCGGCGCATCATCCGCAGCCGCGCATCGGCCACCGTGGCGTATTCTCCGCCGGCCCGCTTGGACTGCCGTTTCGCGGCAGACCTGCGATTTTCCCACAGCAGCCGGTCAAGCCGCGCCCAGTGGTGTTCCATCTCGAGATGGTTGGCGAACTGATCAAGAAAGGCCATTTCTTTGGCCGCATCCATGTCGAATGCGACCCAGGCGTGGCGTACGATTGCGACCGCCTCGTCCACCGCCCCGCTGCGCTCGAGCGCCGAGGCATAGGCCGATGCGCCCTCCACGGTCCGCGGCGGGTAGGACCGGAACCAGGCGAGAACGGATCGGTCGTCGTCGGTGTCTGTGACGGCACGCTCCGCCTTGTTGCGAAGCGCGCCGAGGCGGGGCCAGTCGGGATTGGCCGTGATGAAGCCCGTGATCTCTCCGAACGACGCTTCTTCGTCGTCATTGATCAGGCGAACCCAGTCGACGAGCAGGACCAGCAACTGCTCGTCGGTGGGTGGGGCCGACACGCCTGTATCCGGCTGTGTCGCCGTTTCCGGCACCGGTTCGACCGCCTGCAGTTCGAGACCGGGAGAGACGGGGCCCCACGGGGCCGGGTTGACCTCGCGCTCGCGTTCCTCCAGCTCGACCGCGCGCGCGACGAGCGCGTCCCGTCCGTCAAAGGCGCAGGAGACGGAATACACAGAGGAACCGAACCAGCCCGCCGCGGCGACCATCAGGGCGCGCGGCATGACCTTGCGCCCGGCCCGGCCCGTTTTGCCCCAACTCTCCATCGGGATGTTTCTCCAGAGTCGCAATGGCCTGACCCATCCTATCGTATCGCTGATACTACCAAGAAACGGTAAAGTCCGGCTACGTTGATCCGGTCCTGTGCGCTTGCCCCATCCGGTCCGGGGCGGTATGGTCGCGGCGAACGCGCCCGGCCGCGGAGACACGCACCGCGGGAACCGGCGCCCACAGGGCAACGTCGAGGAGTAAGCGATGTTCAGCGGCTCTATCACCGCGCTGATCACCCCGTTTCGCGACGGCGAGGTGGATGAGCGTGCGTTCCAGGAGTTCGTCGACTGGCAGATCCGGGAAGGGACGAACGGTCTCGTGCCGGTCGGGACAACCGGCGAGTCGCCGACACTGAGCCATGACGAACACAAGCGCGTGGTTGCGCTGTGCCTCGAGGTGGCCAAGGGCAAGGTGCCGGTCATCGCCGGCACCGGATCCAACGCGACCGCGGAAGCCATCGACCTGACCCGCCATGCACGCGAGGCCGGCGCCGATGCGGCCCTGATCGTCACGCCCTACTACAACAAGCCGACGCAGGAAGGGCTCTATCGCCACTACGAGGCGATCGCGACGGCGGTCGACATTCCGATCATCATCTACAACATCCCGGGCCGCAGCATCGTCGACATGTCGGTCGACACGATGGCGCGGCTCGCCGAGCTGCCGAACATCGTCGGCGTCAAGGATGCGACGGCCGACCTTGCGCGGCCGCTCGCCACGCGGGTCGCGATTGGCCCGGATTTCTGCCAGCTGTCCGGCGAGGACGCGACCATCGGTGCGTTCCTCGGCCAGGGCGGACATGGTTGCATCTCAGTGACCTCCAACGTTGCGCCGCGGCTTTGTGCCGACATGCACAAGGCCTGGCAGGCCCGCGACTACGAGGGGTTCGCGACCATCCGCGACAATCTCATGCCCCTGCACGCGGCACTGTTCTGCGAATCCAGCCCCGGGCCGGTGAAATATGCGGCCAGCCTGCTCGGCAAGTGCACGGCCGAGACGCGGCTGCCGCTGGCGCCGATCGCCGAAGGCAGCCGGGCGCGCGTCGAAGGTGCGATGCGGAGCGTCGGGCTCCTGAACTGATCCCATGGCGAAAACCAAAGGCCCGCGTGCGGCTGCGGAGAACCGGCGCGCGCGCCGCGACTATCTGATCGAGGACACGATCGAGGCCGGCCTCGTGCTGCTGGGCAGCGAGGTCAAGTCGCTGCGGGCCGGCCAGGCCAGCCTCCAGGAATCATGGGCCGGCCCCGCAGACGGCGCGATCTGGCTGCTCAACTGCCACATCCCGCCCTATGAACAGGCAAGCCACGCCAACCACGAGCCGCGGCGGCCGCGCAAGTTGCTGTTGCGCAAGCGCGAACAGGCGCGCCTGCTCGATGCAGCCAGCCGGCAGGGCTATACCCTGGTGCCGCTGAAGATCTATTTCAACGAGCGCGGCATCGCCAAGCTGCTGCTCGGCCTCGGCAAGGGCAAGAAGCGGCACGACAAGCGGCAGAGCGAGAAGGACCGGGACTGGAAGCGCCAGAAGGCGCGGCTGATGCGCGAGAAGGGCTAGGGCGCAGCCACCGCGCCGTCCAGCCGGTGTCGCAAATCTGCAAACACGGCGTGGAACATCGCCTCGGTCAAGCGACCCGTGTTGGTGTTGTAGCGCGAGCAGTGGTAGCTGTCGGCCAGCGTATGGCCGGTCGGCAGCTCGTGGATGGCCCCGTGCGCGAAGCGATAGCGGGCCGCGACGAGGCCGAGTGCGCGCAACACCGCCTTGTGGGCGACGAGCCCGAGCGCCAGGATGGCCCGGAGTTCGGGCATGGAGGCGATCTCCGTCTTCAGGAAACGGTTGCAGGTGTTGATCTCCGCCGCGGTCGGACGATTCTCCGGCGGCACGCAACGCACGGCGTTGGTCACACGGGCGTCGATCATGCGAAAGCGGTCATCCGCCCGCGCCTCGAACGGGCCGGAGCCGAACCCGAAGGCTGCGATCGCCGGATATAGAAGGTCGCCGGCGTAGTCGCCGGTGAACGGCCGGCCGGTACGATTGGCGCCGCGCAGGCCCGGCGCCAGCCCGACGATCAAGAGCCGCGCCTCGTGCGGTCCGAAACTGGGGACCGGGGCGTTGTGCCAGTCCGGGAACTCAGCGGCATTGGTACGCCGGAAGGCGGCCAGCCGGGGACACAACCGGCAATCTGCGTCCGGGCCATCTTTTGCCATGTTTCGCTAAGAGCGCGCGAGGATCGGCACACCCGTCACGTAGCGAGATCGTATTCGGGTTCGTCCTCGTCCTCGGTTACGTCGACCGGCTCAGCGGCGTCGCGCGGAGCATGCTCCCTGGCGATGTCGTCGGCGATATCCTGCAACTCGATGAAGTTGTCGGCCTGCCGCCGCAATTCGTCGGCCACCATCGGCGGCGACGATCGCACCGTACTGACGACAGAAACACGAACCCCCTTGCGCTGGGTTGCCTCGACCAGGCAGCGGAAGTCGCCGTCGCCGGAGAACAGAACGACATGGTCCAGCCGCTCGGCCATCTCCATGACGTCGATGGCCAGCTCGATATCCATGTTGCCCTTGATCTTGCGCCGCCCCGAGGCGTCGGTGAACTCCTTGGTCGGCTTGGTGACCATGGTGTAGCCGTTGTAGTCGAGCCAGTCGACCAGCGGGCGGATCGGCGAATATTCCTGATCGTCGATCAGGGCGGTGTAATAGAACGCGCGCACCAGGCGCCCCTGCTTCTTGAACAGGGCAAGCAAGCGCTTGTAATCGATGTCAAACCCAAGTGCCCGGGCGGCGGCGTAAAGATTCGCGCCATCGATGAACAGCGCGACGCGTTCATCGGGATAGAAATTCATCGGCATTGCGTTAAGATCCCAAAAATAATTTCAAAGATGGGTAGTCGATTACTACTACGCAATTCGTCGATTACCCTGACCGGCCGTGATAAAGGGCAATCTGCCACCCATGGACGCACCGGGGAATTGCCTGACCCATGTGCATCTAAACCAAATATTTACCCTCTGGCGCGGCATCCGGCAAGGGTCGCAGCCGGAAAACGGAAAAAAAGCGCCGGCGCGGACGTTTTATGCAGGCCGCCAGCGGACCCGCGCGGCCGGCAAAGCGCTTGCAAGCGGGCCGAGGCGACCCTATATTCCTGCCCGAATTTCAGGCAACCCGCAGGATCGGAAGACATGGCGCGTGTGACCGTCGAGGACTGCGTCCTCAGAGTACCCAATCGCTTCGACCTCGTAATGCTGGCCGCCCACCGCAGCCGCGGCATTTCAGCCGGCGCCGGCCTGAGTGTCGACCGCGACAATGACAAGAATCCCGTTGTTGCCCTGCGTGAGATCGCCGACGAGTCGATAGGCCTCGAGGACATGCGGGATTCCCTGATCCGCAGCCTGCAGCGCCACGTCGAAGTCGACGAGCCGGAAGAGGAGGATACCCTTGAACTCATGGCCGGCGCGATCATGGCGGGCGACGAAGCCGACCCGGCCCAGTACCTGAAAGAGGGGGAGCTGGTCGAGCAGAACGGCGATGAGATCGGCGCCGGAAATGATGACGATGGCTCCGAGGGCAAGCCGGAGTCCGAAATAACAGGGTAAGGCGGCGCCCAGTTCACCCCGAAAGAAGATTGCCGCTGATTGGGGGTTAGCGCCGGATGATGCGGCAATACGAGCTGGTTGAGCGGGTCAAGAGCTACGATCCGGCAGCGGATGAGGGAGCCCTCAACCGCGCCTATGTGTTTTCGATGAAGGCGCACGGCTCGCAGCTGCGCGCGTCGGGTGATCCGTACTTCTCGCACCCGGTCGAGGTCGCAGGCATCCTGGCCAACATGAAGCTCGATGCCGCGTCCATCATCACCGGCCTGCTGCACGATACCGTCGAAGACACCGTTGCGACTCTCAAGGATATCCACGAGCTGTTCGGAGACGAAATCGCGCGCCTCGTCGACGGCGTTACCAAGCTCAGCCAGATCGAACTGCAGTCCGACAAAACGCGACAGGCGGAGAATTTCCGCAAACTGCTGCTGGCGATGTCGGAAGATATTCGGGTGCTCCTGGTCAAGCTAGCGGACCGCTTGCACAACATGCGGACCCTCCATCACGTCAAAAGCGAGGAGAAGCGCAAGCGCGTCGCACGCGAGACCATGGAGATCTACGTGCCGCTGGCCGAGCGCATCGGCATTCGGGACTGGAAGGACGAACTGGAGAACCTGTCGTTCCACGAGCTGAACCCCGATGCCCACGACTCTGTGGCCAAGCGCCTGGAGTTCCTGCGTGCCCGCGGCGGCGACGTGATCGGCCGCGTGATCAAGGAGCTGGGCGCGACGCTGACGGAATCGGGCATCACCGCGGAAGTGTCCGGGCGCGAGAAGACGCCGCACTCGATCTGGCGCAAGATGCAGCGCAAGAACGTCGCTTTCGAGCAGCTGTCCGACATCATGGCGTTTCGCATCATCGTCGGCACCGTCGACGACTGCTACCGCGCGCTGGGTGTGATCCACAACACCTACCGTGTGGTGCCCGGGCGCTTCAAGGATTACGTCTCGATTCCCAAGCCGAACGGCTACCGGTCGATCCATACCGGCGTGATCGGCCCGGAGAACCAGCGGATCGAGATCCAGATCCGGACCCGGGAAATGCACGAGATCGCCGAGCTGGGCGTCGCCGCACACTGGCTCTACAAGCAGGGCAAGCCGCAGACCGAGGGCACGCAATACCGCTGGCTCCGGCAGCTCCTGGAGATTCTCGAACACGCCACCGAGCCGGAGGAATTCCTCGAGCACACCAAGCTCGAGATGTTCTCCGACCAGGTCTTCTGCTTCACGCCCAAGGGCGACCTGTATGCGCTGCCGCACGGCGCGACCCCGGTTGATTTCGCGTACGCGGTGCATTCGGAGGTCGGCAACACTTGCGTCGGCGCGAAGATCAACGGTCGGATCGTGCCGCTGCGCTCGCAGCTGCGCAACGGCGATCAGGTCGAGATCATCACCTCGCGGGCCCAGACGCCGTCGCCGACCTGGGAGAGCTTCGTCGTCACCGGCAAGGCGCGCGCCTGCATCCGCCGCTTCGTGCGGAGCCAGCAGCGCTCGCAATATGTCAGCCTCGGCCGCGAGATCATCACCAAGACATTCCGCCAGGAAGGCTACGAGCTGACGGAAAAGGCGCTGAGAGGCGTGCTCAAGAGCTTCGACTGCCAGGAGGTGGAGGACCTGTATGCCGTCGTCGGCGAGGGCCGCCACACCGGTCGCGAAATCCTTTGGGCCGTATTCCCCGGCGCCAAGAAGGCGCGGCCCCAGAAGGTTGTGCCGCTGGCCCGGCGGGGTCGCTCGGAGAAGAGCCACGCGGTGCCGATCCGTGGCCTGATCGCGGGCATGGCGGTGCATTTCGCGGGCTGCTGCCATCCCTTGCCCGGCGATCGCATCGTCGGCATCGTGACCACCGGCAAGGGCGTGACCATTCACACCATCGACTGCGAGACCCTCGAGGGGTTCGCCGACATGCCCGAACGCTGGCTCGACGTGTCCTGGGACGTGGAGAACGTCGAGGAGTCGGTGCATGTCGGACGGATCCACGTCATCGTCAATAACGAGCCTGGTGCGCTGGGCACGATCTCGACGGTCATCGGGCGCGACGGTGGCAACATCACCAATCTGAAAATCGTGCATCGGTCGGTCGATTTTTTCGAAATGCTGATCGACATAGAGGTTGCCGACCTCCGTCAATTAACGGAAATTATGGCAGCGCTCCGCGCCACGAGGGTCGTCAATACGGTTGACCGGGCCAGGGGCTGACATCGGCCAGTCGATTCGGTTGAGACGGTTCGCGGCCGGTCGTTGATTGACGGTACGGGTCGCCAATGCTGTTCAGACGCCGCACACGGCAGCCGGTTCACCACCGGGTCAGCAACCTGATCTGGCCCCGCATGGGATGGGGTCGGGTGTTCGTGTATCTGTGGCACCGGGTCGGCCGCCTGCACGGCACGCCGCACAGCATCGCCGGCGGCCTGGCGTGCGGCGCTGCGGTCTCCTGTACGCCCTTCGTGGGCGCCCATTTCATCCTTGCCGCGCTGTTTGCGTGGTTTACCCGCAGCAACATCGTCGCCGGGCTGATCGGCACCGCGGTCGGCAACCCGTGGACCTTTCCGTTCATCTGGTGGTGGACGTATACGCTCGGCCTCAAGATGGGGGCGGGCGCGGCACTCCATGGCCGGCAGCCCGACTTCCTGTCGATCTTTACCGATCTGTTCGGTGTGCTGGGAAAGGCCGTCGTCAAGTTCCAGCTTGATGCGACCTATTTTGAGAATGTCTGGACCGTCATCTGGCCGATGATAGTCGGCAGCGTGCCGACCTTCATCCTCGTCTGGCTGGCGACCTATGTGCTGCTCAAGCCTTTGGTTACCGCCTATCAGGCACGCCGGATCGCGCGCCGCCGGCGCAAGCTCAAGCGGCAGCGCGAGGCCAAGGCCCGTGCCGAGGCCGAAGCCGAAAACCCGGAAGTTGCAACACTGCCGCTGCGGCCGGACGCCCCCTTCGCCGACGGTCTGAAGGCGAACCGCAAGACCGGCGGCTGATGCACCGGGAAGTCTCCCGCCGCCGGCCAGGCCGGGCGTTCAACGAATTGCTGGGGTTGCCTGCCCGGCCCTGCTAGACTTCGCCGGCGACCGGCGGTCGCGACGTCGGCACGTTGTGGTGGCGTGCGACGTGACCGCGGTCCTGGAAGGAGAGAATCGATGAAGCGGACATTACGGCTCGGCGTCAACATCGACCACGTTGCCACCATTCGCAACGCTCGCGGCGGACACGACCCGGATCCGGTTCGCGCGGCCATCCTTGCGGCGCGCGCCGGGGCCGACGGCATCACCGCCCATCTGCGCGAGGACCGCCGCCACATCACCGATGACGACATCACCCGGCTGACCGACGAGATCGACCTGCCGCTGAACCTCGAGATGGCGGCGACCGACGAGATGCTGGCGATCGCATTGCGCCACAGCCCCCACGCAGCCTGTCTCGTGCCCGAAAAGCGAGAGGAACGGACCACCGAGGGCGGCCTCGACGTGGTCGGTGGGTTCGACAAGCTGAAGCCGTTCGCCGATCGCCTGGGCGCGGCCGGCATCCGGGTGTCGCTGTTCGTCGAACCCGACCCGGCACAGCTCGAAGCCGCGGTACGGTTGGGCGCTCCCGTCGTCGAACTTCATACAGGCAGTTACGCGAACCTCCACGGCAAGGCCCGCGAGGCGGAACTCGGCCGGCTGCGTGCCGCCGCCGCGCACTGCGACGAGCTGGGCCTGGAATGCCATGCCGGGCACGGCCTTACGTTCGGCAACGTGGTGCCCGTCGCCGCGATTCCCCAGGTCGTCGAACTCAATATCGGCCACTTCCTGATCGGCGAGGCGATCTTCGGCGGGCTCGACAGCACCGTCAAGCGGATGCGGGCGCTGATGGACAAGGCCCGCGCCGCCGCCCACGGTGAGCAGAGCGCCTGATGATCCTGGGAATCGGCAACGATCTCATCGACATCCGTCGGGTTGCCGCAACCTTGGAGCGATTCGGGACCCGCTTCGAGGAGCGGATCTTCACCGATGTTGAGCGGCGGAAATCGGACCGGCGGGCCAACCGGGCGGCCAGCTATGCCAAGCGGTTCGCCGCAAAGGAGGCCTGTTCCAAGGCGCTCGGTACCGGTTTTCGCCGCGGTGTGTTCTGGCGCGACATGGGGGTCGTCAACCTGCCGTCCGGCAAGCCGACCATGGTGTTGACCGGCGGCGCGCTGATCCGGCTGCAGGAGATCACGCCCGCCGGCAAGGTGGCGCAGATCGACCTGACCATCACCGACGATTTCCCGCTGGCCCAGGCGATCGTCATCATCTCGGCCGTGGACGGCACGGCGGCGTGACGAAACGGGCCGCGTTTCCGGTTTTCCAGCGAGGGATCCCGCAGCCGGCTNNGCCTATCACCGCCGCGCGCGCATTACAGTAGGGATGTACGGGACCGCATGACATCAGACAACGGCAAGACCGAGACAGGAAAGCCTGTCGCAACGGCGGCGGGGGATGCCGGCACCGCTGCGGAGCCGGGCCAGCTGCGGCGGTGGCTGTGGAACGATACCGTCCAGACAGTGTTCTATGCGGTGCTGATTGCGCTCGCCGTGCGCATCGTCGCCTTCCAGCCCTTCAACATCCCGTCGTCGTCGATGTATCCGACGCTGCTGATCGGCGACTACCTGTTCGTCTCGAAATACAGCTACGGCTACAGCCGATACTCGTTCCCCTTCGGCATGATCCCGTTCGAGGGGCGGATCTGGGAGGACCCGGTCGAGCGGGGCGATGTCGCGGTGTTTCGCAATCCCACGAACCTGTCGGAGGATTACATCAAGCGGATCGTCGGCGTGCCGGGCGACACCATACAGGTCAAGCAGGGCGTGTTGCACATCAATGGCGAGCCGGTCAAGCGGGAGCGCATCGAGGACTACGAGATCCGGCCCGGGCGCATGGTGCCGCAGTATCTGGAAACCCTGCCCAACGGGCGGGTGCACCGGATCGTCGAGGAGNNTCGACAACACGCCGGAATACACGGTCCCCCCAGGCCAATACTTCGCGATGGGCGACAACCGCGACAACTCGTCCGACAGCAGGGTCATCGGCTTCATTCCGGCGCAGAACTTCATCGGCCGTGCGGAGATCCTGTTCTTTTCCATCAACTGGGGCCACGAGCCCGACAATTTCTTCATCCGTTTCAGCCGGATATTCGACGGCATCGAATGACCGGCGCGACCGGTCGCCGCGATGGATGAACTGACGGACATCATCGGCCATACGTTCCGCGACACGGAACTGCCGCGGATCGCCCTGACCCATCGCAGCGCTGCCGGACGCGACCAGCCCACCTACGAACGCCTCGAATTCCTTGGCGACCGTGTGCTCGCCCTGGTCGTCGCCGACATGCTGTACGACGCGTTCCCGGACGAGGACGAGGGTGCGCTCGCCAAGCGGCTCGTTGCCCTGGTGCGCCGCGAGACGCTGGCCGAGGTCGCCCAGCACCTTGGCGTCGGAGCGCTGATCCATCTCAGCCGCGGCGAGGAGGAGGCGGGCGGACGCGAGAACCCGGCGATCCTCGCCGATGTGTGCGAATCCCTGATTGGCGCCGTCTACCGCGACGGCGGGTTGGAGGCGGCGCGAGCGTTCATCCTGCGGCACTGGTCGCCGCTGATGGAGGAGACCGAGATGCCGCCGAAGGACGCCAAGACGAGCCTGCAGGAATGGGCCCAGGGCCGCGGGCTGGCGCTGCCGTCCTACCGGCAGGTGTCGCGCAGCGGGCCCGACCATGCGCCGTTGTTCACGATCGAGGTCCGGGTCGGAGATTTCCCGCCGGAGCTTGGTGAGGGTCAAACCAAGCGGGCCGCCGAGCAGATCGCCGCGGAGCGGCTTCTCGAGCGCCTCGAGGAGAGCGGCGGCAATGGCTGAGAGCGCGCCGAGCTGCTGCGGCTTCGTCGCGCTGATCGGTGCGCCGAACGCCGGCAAGTCGACGCTCCTCAACCGGCTGGTCGGCGCCAAGGTCTCGATCGTCACGCCCAAGGTGCAGACGACCCGCACCCGGGTCCTCGGCATCGCCCTGCGCGGCGCCGCCCAGATCATCTTCATCGACACCCCCGGGATCTTCGAGCCGCGGCGACGGCTCGATCGCGCCATGGTCGCCGCCGCTTGGTCGGGCGCCGCGGATGCCGATCTCGTGGTGCTGCTGGTCGACGCCGTAAAGGGGGTGACCGGCGACGTGCGGCGCATCGTCGAGGGGCTCACAAAGGCGGGCCGCACGGCAATGCTTGCGCTCAACAAGATCGACCTGGTGCGCCGGGACTCGCTGCTGGCGCTCAGCGCCGAGCTCAACGACAGCGGCGTCTTCACCGATACCTTCATGATCTCCGCGACCACCGGCGACGGCGTCGACGACCTGATGGAGACCATCATCGGCCGCCTGCCGGAAGGGCCGTGGCTCTATCCGGAGGACCAGCTCTCCGACATGCCGGAGCGCCTGCTGGCGGCCGAGGTCACCCGCGAGAAGCTGTTCCTGCAGCTGCACCAGGAGCTGCCCTATGCGCTCACCGTCGAGACCGAGGAGTGGGAGGACAGGCCCGACGGCAGCGTGCGAATCGGCCAGGTCGTCTACGTCCAGCGCGACAGCCAGAAGGCGATCGTCCTCGGCAAGGGCGGCCAGCGCATCAAGTCGGTCGGCGCCGCCGCCCGCGCGGAGCTGGAGGAGATGCTCGGCTGCAGGGTGCACCTGTTCCTGTTCGTCAAGGTGCGCGAGAAATGGGGCGAGGACCCGGAGCGCTACCGCGACTTGGGCCTGGATTTCGACGTCTAGGGGCGGCGCAAACGAACGGAAATCGCGGACGGAGGACACGTAACATGGCCGATACCTACCAGATTTTTGCGATCAAATATGCGCGGCACGAGCGCCTGTCGCGCTACAACTTCATCGGCGGCGACCCGCACGACGTGATGATGCCGCTCGACTATTTCGTGTGGGCGATCGTGGGCGAGGACCGGACCTTCGTCGTCGATAGCGGATTCGCCCCGGACATGGCCGAGAAACGCGGGCGCGAGATGCTGAATCCGCCGGCCGAAGGGCTGAAGGCGATCGGGATCGACCCGGCGCAGGTCGAGGACGTGATCCTCACCCACATGCATTACGACCACGCCGGCAATCACGACCTGTTCCCGCGCGCCCGCTATCACGTGCAGGATCGCGAGATGGCGTACTGCACGGGGCGCTGCATGTGTCACGAGGCGCTCAGCAGCGCGTTCGAGCCGGAGGATGTCGCGGTCATGGTGCGGCGCGTATTCGAGGGACGTGTCGCGTTCCACGACGGCTCCGTCGAGCTTGCGCCCGGCATCAGCGTGCATTGGGTCGGCGGGCACACCGCCGGCATCCAGGTGGTGCGGGTGCGCACCAGGCGCGGCTGGGTGGTCCTGGCCTCCGACGCGACGCACTTCTATGCGAATATCGAGCAGGAGCGACCGTTCCCCATCGTCTACAGCGTCGGCGACATGCTGGAAGGCTATGCGACGATCAAGCGGCTCGCGGACTCGCCCGGCCATGTGATACCGGGGCACGATCCGTTGGTGATGGCGCGCTATCCGGCGCCGAACCAGGCGCTCGAGGGCTGGGTCGCGCGGCTCGACGCGCCGCCGGCGGAATAGCGGGGCCAAGGGCAGACAGGAAGGCAGGGCGATGGCAGCACAGACACTGGGATTCGTCGGCGTCGGTCAGATGGGCGGGCCGATGGCGGCGCGGCTCCTCGATGCCGGGCACAGCCTCGTCGTACACGACACCAACCCGGCGGCGACCGAACCGCTGGCGGCGCGCGGGGCGCGGATCGCCCAATCGGCCGCGAAGGTCGCCTCGGCTGCCGAGATGGTGCTGGTCAGCCTGCCGACGCCGGCCGTGGTGCAGGCAGTGGCGCTGGAGGAGGGGGGCCTGATCCACGGCAAAAAGATCCGCTGCGCCGTCGACCTGTCGACCACCGGGCCGACCGTCGCCGGGCAGGTCGCTGCCGCCATGGCCGAACGCAACATCGTCTGGGCCGACGCGCCGGTCAGCGGCGGCGTCGCCGGCGCCGTGGCCGGCACGCTGGCGGTCATGCTGGCCTGCCCCGCGGCCGAGCGGGCCGCGCTCGAGCCGGTGCTCGCGGTGTTCGGCAAGGTGTTCGACGTCGGCGAGCGACCCGGCATGGGCCAGGTCGCCAAGCTCGGCAACAACCTGTTGTCGGTGGCGGCGCTGGCGCTCACCTCCGAGGTCGTCGCCATGGGGGTTAAGGCCGGTCTCGACCCGAACGTGCTGGTCGACGTCTTCAACGCCGGTACCGGGCGCAACAGTGCAACGCAGGACAAGTTTCCGCACCGCATCCTGACCCGCCGCTTCGATGCCGGTTTCGCCACCGGCCTTGCCTACAAGGACGTGCGCCTGTGCATCGACGAGGCCGAGGCGCTCGGCGTGCCGATGCTGGTCGGCGCCGTGGTGCGCGAGATGATGGCGGTGACCAACGCGAAGTTCGGGCCCGACTCCGATTTCACCGAGATCGCCCGGGTGATCGAGGAGTGGGCCGGCGTGGAGATGCGCGGGTGACGGCTTGAGGTATAGAAATTCGTCATTGCGAGCGGAGCGAAGCAATCCAGGGTGGCGCGAGATGAGCCGCCGTTGCTGGATTGCCGCGGCGCTGCGCGCCTCGCAATGATGCAGCTCTTTGATGTGTTAGAAAGACGACTGATCGCCGCCATGCGAAATCGGAAGGAAATAACATGACCCGCATCAACATCCAGTTCACCCGCTTTTCCGCCTTCTACAGCCCGCTGATCGCGACCGCGGCCGGCGGCTTCCTGGCCGAAGAGGGGCTGGAGCCGGACCTGTCGGTCTCGCCGCCCGGCGTCTCGGCGATCGCAGCGCTGCTCGACGGCTCGGCGCATGTCGTCCAGTCGGCGCCGTCGCAGGGGCTGGCCGCGCTGGCCAAGGGGGAGGACCCGCCGGCGGTGCATTTCGCCCAGGTCAACGAGAAGGACGGCTTCTTCCTCACCGCGCGGGCGCCCGACCCCGATTTCAAATGGTCGACGCTCGCCGGCAAGCGGGTGCTGGTCGACCACGGCGGCCAGCCGCTGGCGATGTTCAAATACGCCTGCAAGAAACAGGGCCTGGACTACGATTCGATCGTCGCGGTCGATGCCGGCAATGTCGACGAGATGGACGCCGCCTTCCGCGCCGGCGAGGGCGACTACATCCACCAGCAGGGGCCGGCGCCGCAGCAGCTGGAGCATGACGGCGTCGGTTTCGTGGTCGCGGGGCTGGGCGATGCCATCGGGCCCTGCGCCTTCTCCAGCCTCGCGGCGACCCGCGAGTGGCTCGCGACCGACATGGCGCGCGCCTTCATGCGCGCCTACCGCAAGGCCCGCAAATGGATCAACGCGACACCCCCTGAGGAGATCGCCGCCGCCGAGCAGTCGCATTTTGCCGACATCGACCCCGCGGTGCTGGCCAGCACCATCGCCGCATACCAGAAGCTCGGCAACTGGTCGGAGCACGTGGAGATCACCCGAGAGGCCTTCGAGGTCACGCTCGACGTGTTCCGCAACGTCGGCCGCATCGTCGAAGGCGACGCCTACGCCAAGGTGGTGGCCCCGCCGCCGGAGTGAAGCGGAAATCTGCTAAACTCCCCCCATGGAATGGCGTGACGAGGGCATCGTGCTGGCGGTGCGGCGGCATGGCGAGGCGGCGGCGATCGTCAGCCTGCTGACCGCGGAGCACGGCCGCCATGCGGGGCTGGTGCGCGGCGGCGCGTCGCGGCGCCTGCGCGGGGTCCTGCAGCCGGGCAACACTCTCGCGGCGACGTGGCGGGCGCGGCTCGAGGAGCATCTCGGCGCCTTCACCGTGGAGCCGCTGCATAGCAGTGCGGCGCTGTACGACCGGCCGGGGCCGCTGGCGGCGCTCACCTCGGCGACGGCGCTGCTGGAGACGGCGCTGCCGGAGCGGGCGCCGCACCCCGAGCTATACCGGGCGCTCAGCGGCCTCCTCGAGGGGCTGGAGGCGCCCGACTGGGCCGAGTCCTATGTCCGCTGGGAGCTGTTCCTGCTCGCCGATCTCGGCTTCGGGCTCGACCTTTCGTCCTGTGCCGCGACCGGCAGGAACGATCAGCTGGCCTACGTGTCGCCGCGGAGCGGCCGGGCGGTCTCGCTGTCGGCGGGCGAGCCCTGGCACGACAGGTTGTTGCCGCTGCCCGCCTTCCTTGCCCCCGGGGGCGGCGCGGCCGACGTGCAGGAGGTGCTCGACGGGGTGCGACTGACCGGATGGTTCCTCGAGCGCCACGTGTTCGCGCCGCACGGCCGCAAGACTCCGGACGCCCGCGAACGGCTCATCACCCATCTGCGCGGGCTCGACGCGGACCGGCGAGACATAGTATAAGGCCAAACAACAGACACCATATCTGGTAGGAGATTCCCCGATGGCCAGCCGTCCCGCGGCCGACGACAACGGCGCCCAGCCGGCGCAGCTCGCCGACGTCCTGCAGGAGCGTTACTTGTCCTATGCGCTGTCGACGATCATGGCGCGCTCGCTGCCCGACGTGCGCGACGGGCTCAAGCCCGTGCACCGGCGCCTGCTCTACGCGATGCGCGAGCTGCGGCTGAACCCCACGGCCGCCTTCAAGAAATGCGCCAAGATCGTCGGCGACACGATGGGCAACTTCCATCCGCACGGCGACGCCGCGATCTACGACGCCATGGTGCGCCTGGCCCAGGACTTCGCGGTGCGCTACCCGCTGGTCGACGGGCAGGGCAATTTCGGCAATATCGACGGCGACCCGGCGGCCGCCTACCGCTACACCGAGGCGCGGCTGACCGAGATCGCCGAGGCGCTGCTGGACGGCATCGACGAGGACGCCGTCGATTTCCGCGAGACCTATGACGGCGAGCGCGAGGAGCCGGTCGTGCTGCCGGCGGGCTTCCCGAACCTGCTGGCCAACGGCGCCACCGGCATCGCCGTCGGCATGGCCACCAACATCCCGCCGCACAATGTCGGCGAGATCTGCGCCGCGCTGCTGCACCTCATCAAGTTCCCGAATGCCGGCTTCGACAAGCTGCTGTCGCTGATGCCGGGCCCCGACTTCCCGACCGGCGGCGAGCTGGTCGAATCGCCCGAGGCGATCGCCGAGGCCTACCGCACCGGCCGCGGCAGCCTGCGCCTGCGCGCCCGCTGGGAGGTCGAGAAGCTGAAGGGCGGGACCTGGCAAATCGTGGTCACCGAGATCCCGTACCAGGTGCAGAAGTCGAAGCTGCACGAGCGGATCGCCGACCTCTTGCTCAACCGCAAGCTGCCGATGCTGGCCGACGTGCGCGACGAATCGGCCGAGGACATCCGGCTGGTGCTGGAGCCAAAGAGCCGCAATGTGGATGCGGCGCTGCTGATGGAGTCGCTGTTCCGCAACACCGACCTGGAGGTCAAGTTCGGCCTCAACATGAACGTGCTGGACGCCGACCAGACGCCGCGGGTGATGAACCTGCGCGAGGTGCTGCAGGCCTTCCTCGATCACCGGCACGAGGTGCTGAAGCGGCGCACGGCGCACCGCCTGGGCAAGGTCGAGGCACGCATCGAGATCCTCGACGGCTACCTCATCGCGTATCTGAACATCGACGAGGTGATTCGCATCGTACGCGAGGCCGATGATCCCAAGGCCGGGCTGATGGCGCGCTTCAAGCTGTCGGAGACGCAGGCCGACGCGATCCTGAACCTGCGCCTGCGCCGCCTGCACAAGCTGCAGGAGGTCGAGATCAGGGGCGAGCACAAGGCGCTCGGCGCGGAGCGCAAGCGGCTCAAGGCGCTGCTCGGCGACGAGGAAGGCCGCTGGGAGGCCATTGCCGGCGAGATCCGCGCGATCCGCGACAAGTTCGGCAAGGAGCCGCGCTACGGGCCGCGCCGCACCGTGCTGGGCGCACCGCCGGCCGCGGTCGTCGTGCCGGTGGAGGCGATGATCGAGCGCGAGCCGGTGACCGTGGTGTGCTCGCAGCGCGGCTGGATCCGGGCGCTGCGCGGCCACCTGCCGGCGGACACCGACCTGAAGTACAAGGAAGGGGACGGCGCGCGCTTCCACCTGCATGCGGAGACCACCGACAAGCTGGTGGTGTTCGCTACCAACGGGCGGTTCTATACGCTGGGGGCCGACAGGCTGCCCGGCGGCCGCGGCTTCGGCGAGCCGCTCAACCTGATACTCGATCTCGGCAGTGAGAACGACGTCGTCGCCATCTTCGTGCACAGGCCGGGACGGCGCCTTCTGGTCGCCGCCAGCGACGGCCGCGGCTTCGTTGTCGAGGAGGATGGCGTGCTGGCGCAGACCCGCGCGGGCAAGCAGGTCCTCAACGTCTCCGGCAAGGTGGAGGCCGCCACATGCGTGCCGGTCGACGGCGATTCGGTCGCCGTTATCGGCGAGAACCGCAAGCTGCTGATCTTCGGGCTCGACGAGGTACCGGTGATGACGCGCGGCCGCGGCGTCATCCTGCAGCGCTACAAGAATGGCGGGTTGTCGGACGTGAAGGTGTTCCGCCGCGCGGACGGCCTGTCCTGGAAACACGGCGGCGGCGAACGCACCGAGACCCGACTCGACGGCTGGCTCGGCAAACGTGCCCAGGCCGGCCGCCTGCCGCCCCAGGGATTCCCGCGCAACAACAAATTCGGCTAGGGAATCGCCGGGCGGGCCGTTATAAAACGACCGGAACACGAACACGAATTTGAGAGGCGATCGCGATGAGCAGTTCGACGACCTTCCCGCAGCAGACCCTGATCGGCGCCGTCTGGCCCGAGGGCAGGCTTTCGACGCCGCTCCGCCTGGTGGTCCTGGCGCTGGCCGGAACTGCGCTCCTGGCCCTGTCGGCCAAGGTCCAGGTGCCGTTCTATCCGGTGCCGATCACCATGCAGACCTTCGTCGTGCTCGCCCTCGGCATGGCCTATGGCTGGCGCCTCGGCGGCGCGACATTGCTCCTTTACCTCGCCGAGGGCGCGGCCGGCCTGCCGGTGTTCGCGGGCACGCCCGAGAAGGGCATCGGCCTTGCCTACATG
>JABAOH010087297.1_pt2 | contig 20209 bp, 22 predicted proteins | sample 7062181 | NCBI WGS metagenome assembly JABAOH01 (sample SAMN14538630, study PRJNA623070) | marine sediment metagenome | biome: marine biome [ENVO:00000428]; feature: marine pelagic biome [ENVO:01000023]; material: deep marine sediment [ENVO:00002113]; isolation source: pool of 5 deep marine... | reverse complement strand
TCCAATTCCAGATGTAACAATTCCTTCAGGTCCGAGTATTCGTTGTGATACCTATCTATTTCCAGGATGTTCTGTATCACCATTTTATGATTCACTTATGGCAAAACTTTGTACATGGGGTCAAACATTTGAAGAATCTCGTTTAAGAATGCTTAATGCATTAAATGATTTTTACATTGAAGGTGTTGAAACATCTATTCCATTATACAAAACAATTCTAAATACAGATGAATACAAAAATGGTGAACTTTCAACTGATTTCTTAAAGAGATATGGAATTATTGATAGATTAAAAGAAGATATCAAAAAAGATCAAGATGCAAATAAAGAAGCAGCTTTAGCTGCTGCAGCACTTCATTCTGAATTTTACAAGAGTAGAGTAAATTCAACTCCGGAAATTGACATGCACTGGAAAAATAAATTGGGTAGTTCTTAATGGAATACAAAATAGAAGATATAGAATCAGTTTTTAATGCTGAAATTTTACAAAAGCTAGGTAATTCTGAATATTCAGTTAAAATCAATGACAATGAAAGAAATTTAAAAATTCTTAATATGACTTCTAAGGGAATTGAATTTGTCTTAGACCAAGAATATCACAAAGTAAAGTACCTAGATAATTCTACATCCCAAATGAAAATTGTAGTTAATGGAATTCCTTTTACACTAAATATGCATCAAAATCTCAATAAAATTGTCTATAAGAATTCTGGAGATGAAGGTGGCGGAGATTCACAATTAGCTTTGCGCAGTCAAATTCCAGGAAAAGTAATTAAAATTTCAGTTTCTGAAGGTTCTGAAATTAAAAAAGATGATCCTATTTGTGTTCTAGAATCAATGAAAATGCAAGTCTCTGTAAAGTCACACAAAGATGGAGTAGTTAAAAAAATAAAAATCAAAGAAGGCAATACAGTTGCAAAAAATGATGTTATTGCTGAAATAGAATAACTAAATTAATTTCATTTCTTTAGAAAATCTTTAATTTCTTGATAATTTGGTTCAACAAGTGGATCATCTGAAACCCATTTGTATGCTATTTTTCCATTTTCATCAACAATAAAAATAGAACGCTTTGCCGCATCATAATCTTTTACATGTAATAAATGAGGCATAAGTACATCGTAGTCTCTAATTGTTTTACTCTTATAATCACCAAGAACTGGAAATTTTAAATTATTTTTTTCTGCAAAAGCTTTGTTTGCAAATGGTCCATCATTACTAATAGCAATTACTTGTGCTCCAAGATTTGATAATTCATCCCATGAATCTCTAAAAGTACACAATTCAGTTTCGCAAACAGGAGAACTTGCTGCTACAAAAAATGATAAAATTATTTTTTTCCCTTTGAATTCGTCTAAAGTTCTCATTTTAAGCTCTGTATCGACTAATTCAAAACTTGGAGCTTGGTCTCCAACATTCAAAGTCATAACACACTTTGAAAACATATCATATTAAGAATTTTGCGAATTTTGGTTTTTAGAAACCTTGATCGAAAAAAAATTGTGGATAGCTTTTTATATCTTCGGAAGGGTCTCAAAGCTACTTTGGTAGGAGAAGCAGTCGCAGATTATAGTCAAGTGATGTTGATGTTTGGTTTTGCCATAGTCGCAGTTGGCCCTGCTTTGCTTATTTCAAGAATGATTTCTCCTAGAAAACGAAGTAATCCAGTAAAATTCCTACCAATGGAATGTGGTCAAGTCCCATCCGGGGCCGGAAGAACTCATTTTATGATGCAATACTATGCTTTCATTTTGATGTTTGTAGTCTTTGATGTAATGGCGATTTTCTTGTATGCATGGGGAAGTGTATTGCTTCAACTCGAACAATCTACAATACTTCCAATCATTGCATTTTTAGGAATAATGTTTGGAGCCATGGCTTACGCACTTTATCAATCTAAGAGGAGAGATATTTGGTAATTATCTACTTACAACATTTTTTCGTAGGAGGTTGGAATTAGCATGTTTAAGGATCTAGTAACTCCACAAAACGCAAATGTTTTTGTTGGAAAATTAGGAGATATTTTAGTTAAAGCAATAGATCAACCACTTGGTTATGCAATTAATTGGGGTAGAATCTGGTCCTTATGGCCAGTGCATATTGAAACTGCTTGTTGTAGTGTTGAATTTGGAGCAGCTTCGAGTCCTCGATATGATGTTGAACGATTTGGGATAATTGAAGCGTTTGGATCATTGAGACAATGTGATTTAGTTGTTGTTCAAGGAACAATTACAAGAAAAATGGCTCCTAGACTTCGTTTAGTATATGATCAAATGCCTGAACCAAAGTATGTAATTGCAATGGGAGCTTGTGCTATAACTGGCGGATTATATTTTGACTCATATAATGTTCTTCCAGGAATTGATGGAGTTCTACCAGTTGATGTGTACGTACCAGGTTGTCCCCCTAGACCTGAAACTCTTATCCAAGGATGTATTCTCCTTCAGGAGAAAATTAAGAGGATGAAAGCTAGGTAAGAAAGGAATGAGCGATACTGATTCTAATAAACCCGAAGAAGCAGCTGAAACTAAACCAGTTGTAGAAGAGAAAGATAACTTACCACAATTTGAAAAAGAACAATCAAATAAAATTACTGAAAAGTTTGGCGCTAAAGCTGAAATTGCTTTTGTAAAACCTGACAGAATAAGAGTTAATGTAAAAAAAGAAGACATTCACGAAATTGCTTTGTTTATTCGTGATGAAATGAACTATGATCATGCAGAGTCAGTAACTGGAGTAGATTTTCCTGACGATAAAGAAATTGAAGTAGTGTATCATCTAGGTTCATACACTGACCCTAAACTTAATCGCCAAGTTTTAGCTTTGGCAACAAGAGCACCACGTGAAGACAATCCTAATCCCGGAAAAGATTCAACAAAACTTCCAAGTCTTAGAGATGTTTTTTACAGCGTAGAATTTCATGAAAGAGAATGTTTTGAAATGTTAGGTGTTTTCTTTGAAGGTCATCCAGATAATAGACGATTATTATTACCAGAAGATTGGGCTGACATTCCACCACTACGTAGAGACTTTGCAATTAAAGGTAGATAGAAATGGCTGCAAAATTACCCCCAGGACTTCAATTAGAAAAAGTAGACGAGAGAATAATGACTCTCAACGTGGGACCTCAACACCCAGGTTCAGGTCACATGCGAATAATTATCCAAGTGGACGGAGATAGAATCGTTGCCTGTGATCCTGACCCAGGTTATGTTCATAGAGGCGAAGAAAAGATGGCTGAATATCGAAATTATATCACAAATATTCCTCATCTAGAAAGACCAGTCATTCATGATTCATGTAATATTTTATATCCATATTGTTTGGGTGTTGAAGAACTTTTAGGAACGGAAGTTACAGAACGTGCAAAATACATTAGAGTAATTTCGGCTGAATTAAACAGAATTGTTTACACTCTTTATTGGTTAGCAATCTATGGAATTTTCTTAGGTCACTCAACTATGTTCATGTGGCCAGCAGGAGACAGAGAATTTGCAATAGATCTTTTAGAAAAATTAACTGGCGCAAGAGTGACACATGCTTTCTTTGTCCCAGGTGGAATACGAAATGATGTACCTGCAAATTTTGAAGATGTATGTTTAAGACAAGTAAATTATTTAGAAAAACGACTAAAAGCTTATGGTGACATTTTCTACGATAATCCTATCTTAATTGCAAGAACAGAAAAAACAGGAATTTTATCTAGAGAAGATGCAATTAGACTTGGTGCAACTGGTACCGTTTTACGTGCAAGTGGTGTTGACTTTGATATTAGAACAAAAGAACCATACGATGTCTATGACGAACTTGATGTTCACACAAACGTTTTGAAAAATGGAGATTCATATGATCGTTCAAAAACTCCTTGGCTTGACATTCTTGAGAGTTGTAATATTATTAGACAAGCTTTAGAAAAAATGCCAAAGTCTGGAAAAGTTAGAGCAAAGCTAAAACCAAATCCAAAAGGTGGAGATGATGAAGTTTTCAAAAGAGTTGAATCAGGAAGAGGTTCTCTAGGAACTTACATTGTTTCTAGAAGTAAACCTGAACCATATCGTCTTAAAATGAGTGTGGGTTCTTTTAGAAATCTTATTTGTATGCCACATTTGTTAAAAGGCGAAAAATTAGGTAATATGCCAGCAGTTTACTGGAGTTTAAACTATTGGCCTGTGGAGGCTGATAGATAATGTCAGTTATTGCACCAAAATTCAAACTAAGTTATTTCATAAAGTCACTAACAGACAATATTTTTTGGGCAATACTACTTGTAACACTAATTGGAATCCCACTAATTCAAATTCTTCTATTTTATATTGACTTACCAGTTATTGATGGGGAACTTCTTACACCATTTCTTGCGTTCACTTGGATGTTCAATCCACAATTAGCCGTTCCACTTGTTAAATCCTTAATCCACTCTGATTTTTTTAGAATAGCCGCATTTCCTGGCTTTGGATTTGCAGCATTGATAGCTGCTGCAACAATTTTTGTTGAAAGAAAAATGCTAGCAAAACTTCAGCTTAGAGTAGGTCCATTTTATTGTGGAAAAATTGAAGGAATTTTACAATTAATGGGTGATGGTCTAAAACTAATTTCAAAAGAAATTATTATTCCTGCAAAAGCTGATAAACCAATTTTCTGGGCAGCGCCTGTGTTGTTTGTTGCAACTGCTGCTGCATTTGTTTCATTGATCCCTGTAGCTCCTGGATGGGTAGTTGCTGACTTAGACATTGGTTTAATAGCTGTTTTTGCAGTGATTGGCTTTTTCCCAATAATTACAATTCTTTCAGCTTGGTCTGCAAATAGTAAATTCCCATTCATTGGTGGAATTAGAGCACTTCACCAAATGGTTTCATTTGAAATTCCATTGATTCTTTCTCTTCTTGGTGTAGTCATAATTACTGGAACTTTGAATTTATCTGAAATTGTTCATGCACAAGCAAATTATTGGCTAATTGCTTTTCTGCCAATTGGTGCAATAGTTTTCTTTATTTCCATGTTAGCAGAATTAGAAAGAATTCCTTTTGATTTGCCAGAAGCTGAAAGTGAAATAGTCGCTGGATGGTTAACTGAATTTTCAGGAATGATGTATGGTCTTGTTCAGTTAGGAACTTATCTCAAACTGTATGCGTTTGCAGCATTGTTTGTTGTTTTGTTTCTTGGTGGTTGGCAAGGACCTATGGTTGTACCTCCTTTCCCTGCAGAAATAATTACTGAAGGAATTGATGCAGGTCCAGTTAATGTCCAAGTTCCAGGATTGCCTATAACAACTCAAGAAATGCTTAATGGAACTCTTTGGTTTACGTTAAAAACAATTGCAGTAATATTTTTCATATTACTTCCAAGAGGAGTTTTCCCAAGAATTCGAATTGATATGCTATTGAGTATTGGTTGGAACAAATTGATAGCTTTGGCATTTGTTAACATGTTTATTGCAGTAGCCTTGATCTACGGTGGAGTATTGGGACCAGGGGGTATTTTGTAATGGGTACAGCATCAGGAATAGTTCGGGCTCTAAATTCAGGCATAAAACATCTTGCTGTAAAGCGATTCACCTTGAGATATCCAGAAGAAAAACTCAAGTTTGTAGGTGATGGCTATCAGTTTGATCCTACCACTGGCGTAGGAATTGCAGGATACAAAGGAAGACATATGCTATTTCATGATAAATGTACAGGCTGTCAACTATGCTCAATTGCATGTGAAGGTGTTGCTGAAGCAATTGCAATGGTAAAGGTTCCTGAAGAATGGAAACATAACAAAAAATCTATCATGCCTCAAATTGATTATGGTAAATGTGTTTTTTGTGGTCTATGTGTTGATGCTTGTCCATTTTATGCTTTGTACATGACAAATGATTATGAGCTTTCATCATTTTCAAAAGAAGGACTAATCTACACTCCATCACAGCTTCAAGTAAAGCCCAATATTTCACAGGATGTAGACATTGTAATTGACGATAGAGGTGCAACACATGGTTGATGCAACATTTTTAGCTTTATCGGTATTAACCATTGGTTCTGCAATTGCTGCACTTGAAATGCGTTCTTTGATTTATGGTTCAATTGCTTTAATGGGAACTTTAGGTGGTATTGCAGGTTTTTTTTTACTTCTTGATTCTCCATTTGTAGCGTTATTTCAAATTGCAGTTTACGTGGGTTCAATAGCTGTTCTTATTTTATTTACTGTAATGCTTGTGAGAAGAGAATTAATTTTCAAAAAAATTGAAGATAAAAGACGAAAGTTTGCAGGAATTGGACTTATGTTAATTTTAATGGTTGCATTAGGTTCAGTAATAATTGATTCTGGTTTAAGATCAATTCAAACAGATGAACCACCAGTTGACTTTAGAGATATTGGTGAAGACTTTGTTACATATTATTGGCCAGCTTTGGTTTTGATGGCACTAATCTTAGCAGGAGCAGTCACAGGGGCACTTGTTTTAGCAAGAAGGGAGGACGTCGAAGATGAGCAACGAACTAATTGATTTTGTAATTGTATCTATTGCACTTTTAGCTATTGGAATTTACGGTCTTTCAGTTAAACGCAATGCAATTAGAATGCTATTTGCTATTGAAATAATTATCAATGCAGCAAATCTAAATTTAGTCGCATTTGCAAGATTTATTCCTGATAGTGGAGGACAAACTCTTGCATTATTTTCAATCGCGATTGCTGCAGCAGAAGTTGCTGTTGGACTTTCATTAATCATTGTTGCATATAGAATGTACAAAAACATCGACATTGCTGACTTTAGGAGCCTCAAAGGATAATGGAATATGCCTTGTTGCAGGCAGTTTTCCTGCCTCTATTACTCTCACCAGTGGCCTATGTAATAGCTAGAAAATCTGGACCTAATGCAGCTACCTGGTTTACTTTTGGAGTTTTACTATACTGTACTATTCTAGTAATTCTAGCATCACTTAATGGAACATACGAAGAGCACTATTATTGGACTGAATTATTTGGAGAGTTTGGATTTTTACTTGATGGATTAGCAAGTCCATTTGCAATAATCATCTATGTGTTATCAACAATACTTGCATTGTACTCAAAACCATACATGATACATAAATTCAAAGAAAATTTTGAAGAATTACAAAACAAACAAAATCAAGAAACTTCTGGCCAAACAACTGCAGTAGTTAGCTCTTCTGGAGTTGATGAATATGTAAACAAACAATCTGCTGTCTACTTTGCAATGTTCCTTGTTTTTGCAATGGGAATGTTGGGTACAGTTCTTGCAACTAATCTAATTGAATTTTACATTTTCTTTGAGGTAATGCTTATTCCAGCATTTTTCATGGTAGCATTTTGGGGTGATGGAAATAAAAGAAGAATAGCTTTAATGTTCTTTTTCTGGACTCACGTTGGAGCTGTCATTTTACTATTAGGCTTTTTAACAATAGGTCTTAGTGTTGGAAGCTTTGATTTTGCAGATATTCAAGAATCTGCAATACCTGAAGATGTAGTACTTTTGTCTGCAGTTGCAATAATTATTGGACTTGGAGTAAAACTTGCTGCTTTTGTATTTCATATTTGGTTACCATATGCACACGGAGCTGCTCCTACACCAATCAGTGCTCTGTTATCACCAGCTATGATCGGTATCGGTGCTTATGGAATCTTTAGATTAATCATAGAATTTTTGCCAATGCAGTATGCGGATCTTGCAATTTGGTTACACATTTGGGGATTAGTTACAATGCTATATGGTGGTGCAATGGCACTAATGCAAAACGACATCAAACGTCTCTTAGCATATTCTAGCATAAGTCAAATGGGTTATCTTTTGTTTGGAATGGGTTCACTTTCTACTTTAGGTCTTGCAGGAGCTGAAATGATGTATGTAACTCACGGTCTAGGAAAAGGCATTCTCTTCATGACCGCAGGAATTTTAATTGTAAATGTTGGTACACGAAAGATCTCTCAATTAGGTGGTTTAGCTGGCAAGATGCCTATAACTGCTGTTTGTGCGGTAATTGGAGCGCTTACGATTATGGGCGTTCCTCCAACCAGCGGTTTTATGGGTGAATGGACTCTATTTTATGGAGCACTTGAGACTGCTATAGAGCAAGGCTCTGAACTTAGAATGGTAACATTTGGTCTTGGTCTTGTTTCAACAGTTCTTACCATGTCGTATATTCTTTGGATGTTAAAACGAGTTTTCTTTGGAAAACTTCCTGAAAATCTATCAAACGTCAAGGAAGCAAGTTGGTACATGTTAGGACCAATGATGGTACTAGCAGGTTTTACAGTTGTTTTAGGAATTTATCCAGACATTTTCTTTGATAAAATTATTCCATACATGAATGGAGTGTTGGGAGTATAGACTATGGCTACTGATATTTTTGGATTAGATGTTGGACTAAGTGCTTGGATGATTTGGATTGTACCATTTATTGCAGCATTGATAATTCCTGCAGTTGGTAAAGGTTCTAAAAAAGCAACCGGATATGTTGCAGTTGGATTAGCACTCGTCAGTGCGTTATTTGCAGCATCACTTTTACCTGGTGCATTAGAAGCGCACGAAGTTCATAATCAAGTTTCATGGATTTCTTCAATCGGTATTGAAGCAGGAGTATTAGCAGATCCTCTTGCAGTTATTATGGCAAATGTTGTAGGTTGGATTTCCTTCTTGATCATGGTTTACAGTACTGGATACATGAAAGGTGACAAAGATATTGTAAGATTTTGGTTCTGGATGATGTTTTTCATTGGTTCTATGCAACTAATTGTTCTCTCTGATAATTTACTTCAAATGTTCTTTGGATGGGAAGGTGTCGGTTTAGCATCTTATGCATTGATTAGCTTTTGGTATCGTGACAAAGGTCAGCATCATGTTGGTCGAGAAGGATATTCAGCTCTTGGTCTAATGGAATATTATTCTCCAACACATGCTGGAATGAAGGCATTCATCATGACAAAGGTTGGTGATATCATGATGTTAGCCGGAATGTTTTTGATTTTTGCATTTGCAGGAACGTTTGGATTCAAAGAACTCATTGGTGAAACTACTTGGGCAACCAATATGGCAGCTGAAGGTCTTTTGATTCCAGCTGCAGTGTTGCTTTTCGGAGGAGCAGTTGGAAAATCTGCACAATTCCCACTAAATGAATGGCTATTAGAAGCCATGACTGGTCCAACAGCAGTTTCAGCTCTTATTCACGCTGCAACAATGGTCAAAGCAGGAGTATTCTTAGTTGCAAGATTAGGTCCTCTGTTCTTTGCATTAGGCGCTGCAGGAATTTTAGCAGAACAATTCTTTGAGATAGTTGCATGGGTTGGAGCATTTACCGCATTATTACTTGCAACACAAGGAATGGTTAATCCTGAAATTAAAAAAGTTCTAGCATACTCAACAGGTTCACAAATTGGATACATGATGATGGCACTTGGAATTGCAGGATTATCCGAACAATTTGTTGATGGTTACACTGCAGGATTTTTCCACTTAATCTCACACGCAATGTTCAAAGCATCTTTGTTCATGGCTGCAGGTTCTTTGTTACATGTAGTTGGTTCTCGATTTATGACAGACATGGGTGGACTGCGAAAACAAATGCGGAAAACTTATGCGTTTATGTGGGCAGCCGGTCTTGCACTGATGGGTGCTCCGTTCATTACTACAGGATTTTGGAGTAAAGATGCAATATTTGCAGCAGTTTATGAATCAGGGAACACTTGGGCTTTACCAATTTTCATTATTGCAGTGTTAACTGCAGTGATTACAGCATTTTACACAACAAGAATGATTGGAATGGTATTCTTTGGCAAAAATAGTAAACACATTGAAAAGATGGAAAGTGAAGGACATCATATTCATGAAGCTCCAAAATCAATGTGGATTCCTTATGGTATTTTAGCAGTTCTAACAATTGGAATAGGAATAATCGGTTTATCTGCAGAAGAAGGAATTCATAAGTTGTTTGAAGAGTATCTTGATGAATCATTTGGAATTCATTCAGTTTATCATGAATCTAAAGAATCTATGCTACCAGGATTCCTATCTGGACTTAATCCAGTTGCTTTAGGTGCTTCACTGATAGCCTTTGCAACAGGATTTGGATTAGGATACATATTCTATATTGGACGGTGGGTAGATCCTGTGAAATTTATCAATTCAAACATTTTCTTCTATGCACTTCATAAGATAATTCTTAACAGATGGTATCTTAATGCAATGATTTATTGGGTATTTGTAGTTGCACCTCTCTGGTTAGCACGTGGAATTTGGCGATACTTTGAGAGAACAGCAATTGATATGGGAATGAATATGGGCTTTGAGAGAGCAGTTGCTTGGAGCGCTAAAGTTGTTCAGGGAACCCAAACAGGTGTTGTACAATCATATCTTTACATATTTGGAGCAGGACTTCTCTTCGTTGTCCTGATATTGCTAATTTAGGTGATTATTGATGATTGAAATTTCTTCTACACCATTGATTCTATTAGCAATACTTGGAGTTGTAGGTATTTCCCTTCCATTAATTAACATTGCAAGAAAAGAACAGGGCTCATCATCATTTTATGGCGCAATAGCTTTTGGAGCACTCATAGCTTCCATTGGTTATGTTATTTACCAATTTGCAAATGGAAGTATTGCTCCTGCAGCAATTTTCTCTCAAGATGTTTTAGCTGATGATGCATTTGGTGGTTTGTTTGCTATTGCAATGTTAATTGTTGCAATAATGACTACTGTTGGCTCATTTAATTATATGAAAAAACAGAAAAATTCCGCTGTATACTTTTCGTTAATTCTCTTATCTGCAATTGGTATGGTCTTTGTTGCATATTCAACAGACTTGGTGATGCTTTTTATTGCATGGGAGTTGATGAGTATTCCAACTTACATTTTAGCAGGTTACATGAAAAAAAATCCATCCTCTAATGAGGCTGCTCTAAAATACTTTTTGTTTGGAGCACTATCTTCAGCAATTATTATTTATGGAATTTCATTAGCCTATGGTCTTACTGGTTCAACAAATATTGGAGAAGTGATTCATGGCTTTGCAACTCTTGATGCAACAATGACTCCACTTGCTTTGTTAGCAGTTGGAATGTTTATTGCAGGATTTGGATTCAAGATGGGATTAGTTCCATTCCATATGTGGTTACCAGATGCGTATGAAGGATCACCTCCAACCATTGCTGCTCTTTTGGCTGCAGGTACAAAGAAGGTAGGATTTGCAGCTGCAATTAGAGTTGTTATAATGGGAGCAGTCGCTCTTAGCGTTGATTGGACATTTGCATTAGGAATAATCGCAGTCATTACTATGACTGTTGGAAATATCGCAGCTATAATGCAGAAAAACCTAGCACGAATGCTTGCTTATTCTAGTATAGGACATGCTGGATACATACTAATCGGTCTGTCAATCGCACCATTCTCATCAATTGGACTTCAAGGATCACTCTTTCATATTCTAAATCATGCAGTGATGAAAGGTGCTGCTTTCATTGCAATAGCTGGAATTGTTACGACTCTTGCTGTAACAAATCTAGATAAGATGAAAGGACTTGCAAGAAGAATGCCAATTACTTCGTTAGGATTAATAATTTCACTTTTGGCGCTTGCAGGTGTTCCTCCACTAAATGGATTTTGGAGTAAACTAATGTTATTTGGTGCTGCACTTGATGCAGGACCAATTGCAGCATGGGGACCATGGCTTGCAATAGCTGGTGTTCTAAACAGCGCACTATCACTAGCTTACTATGGTTGGATTATTAGGAAAATGTACTTTGAAGGAGAACAAGAAAAACGAGTCAAAGAACCTAGATCTATAATTGCTGTAATGATATTTTCAATTATATTCATAGTTGGAATTGGTGTCTACCCAGATCCAATAATTCAATTTACTGAAACTGCAGTTCCTAACTTGGCTGCACTTTCGCCTTAAACATAGTGAATTTAATTAAATTTTCTAAGTGAGATTTTGCATCTCCTTCTTCTATTTTTCTTAAACCACTCTTTGCTTTTTCAGAATAACTTTTTAGAAGTTCTTCCATTTTGTTAAAAACATCTCTTGGATCAGAACTTTTCTTAATCAAAAAATTAAACAATTTATCTTCATTTTTCCAATCGTTAAGATCATCTTGAATTTGATAAGCAATTCCAATATTTTTTCCATACTCTGATAAAGCTTCTATTTGTTCTTCAGTACCTCCTCCTAAAATTGCACCTAATCTTGCTGCAGTTTCAAAAGCAGTAGCTGTTTTGTATTCAATTACTTTAAGATAATCATCAAAAGTAGCATCTTCACTTTCTTCTAATCGTCCTTCAATAATTTCTCCTTCACTCATTAGCATTGCAGTGGTGGATAGATCTTTTGTAATACGTGGATTGTTTAATCGTGAAGAGATGTTAAGAATTAAACCTAAAACAAAATCTCCAGTTAGAATACTCGCATTATAGCCATATTTGATATGAAATGGATCCTTTTGCCTCCTCATAGTTTCATTGTCGATAATATCATCATGTATGACTGATTCAGTATGTAAAAATTCAACAGCACAGGATGCTACATATGCATTTTCATCTGCTTTACCAATGCTTTCTGCAGCCAGAATTAAAATCAAAGGTCTGATTCTTTTTCCGCTTTCCATGGCATACTTTAATGGTTCAATAAATTCAGATTCTGAATATAGTGCTAATTCTGATTTTAACGACTCATCAATTTTTTTAATGTATGTTCCATAGATTTCTAACAGAGGATTGATCTCGATGTTTTTTCTACCCAAAAACAGCCCTTGCTGTCATACTTTTGATAGTATATTAAAAGTTGGTGCTCCCGCCGGGACTTTCATCTTTTTTTGATTTTGAACCCGGGATCACCGCCTTGAAAGGGCGGTATGCTTGACCGGTCTACACCACAGGAGCCCGTTTGCATCCGGTAATTTTATCCATAAAATCTTTTGGGAACTGCAAAGATTTTTTTATCAGAATTTTAGGATTAAACTCATGAATTCTCTAATAAAAAGAATTGATGAAATGATCGAAGAACGAAGTTTACTTAAACATCCATTTTACCAAATGTGGTCAGACGGAAAACTATCATTAGAATCACTTAAGGGATATTCAAAAGAATATTTTCAAATTGTTAAAGCCGTACCATCATTTATGTCTCCAATAATCGAAGAGGCACCTGATTATCTCAAATCCGAATTAACATCTAATCAAGAAGAAGAAACCCAACATATCAAACCCTGGATGAGATTTGCTACCTCATTGGGAGTTGACCAAAAAGAACTAGACAATTATGAAGGACTTCCTAAAACAATTCAGGCAATTTCACAACTATCTTCGCTAATGAATTCATTTGAAGGAGGTTCATGTGCAATGTATGCGTTTGAAAAAGAAATTCCAAAAATTAGCCAAGTAAAACTTGAAGGATTAGCAGAATTTTATGGAATATCAAGCGAACAAGCTACAGAATATTTCAAATTACATACTGAAGCAGATATCAGACATGCAGCTTCTTGGAGAAAAGCTTTAGAACAAGCTTCATCACCTAAAGAAGAATTATTCGAAATTGCTGAAAAATCAATTTCTGCACAAAATTTGTTACTTGATAGTTGTTACGAAGCTTATTGTTAATCTCTATAACATTTTATACTGAGGATAGAACCATTTTTGCGTGGGGCCCGTAACTCAGCTTGGTAGAGTAACCGGCTCATAACCGGTGAGCCAAGGGATCGAAGCCCTTCGGGCCCATTTAATTCCAATAGTTTTAAAATGAGCAAATCCAATTTTTATTGGCTGCAATGAAGAATCAGAGTTATATCTGAATGATGATTGGAAGGCATTTGTCTGAGCTGCCAAAAACTCACTTATTGATTTGGTTTTTTACCTTTTCTAAAACAGTTTTATCCACTAGATTTTCTTCAAACAATGCTTCTGTAATTTGTAAAATATTTAGAATTGAATGCATCCTTACTCCTAATCCAGATAAAGCTTCATCAGCTCCTTCCATTCTATTAACAATAACATATGCGTCACTAATGGCAATATTTTCATCTTTTAGTGACTTTATGGCATTAACAACTGAGCCACCAGTTGTTGCAACATCATCAATCATGAGAACCTTCATTCCCTCATGAATTTTTCCTTCAACTGATTTTGATGTACCATAATCTTTTGGTTTACTCCTAACGTAGATAAGTGGTTTGACAGTTTCTATTGCCAGTGCTGATGCAATTACTAGACCTCCTGTAGGTACTGAAACAATGGAATCAAATTTATCTAATCCAATATTTTGAGCAATCTCATTTTCAAGAAATTTCACCATCTTTCTAAATTCATGAGGATAGCTTGGAACTAGTCTTAAATCAACATAGTATGAGCTCTTTTTTCCACTTGCAAGAGTAAAATCTCCAAATTTTATAATGCCATTTTGATGCAAAAAGGTTGCAAACTCTTTTACAAACTCCATACCAAAATTAACTAAACTGGATTTATTTTGGTTTGTATTGAGTATTAATCATGCCTGAAATTTGGTTAAATTATGGTATTACAGACGTTGTTTTAGATATTCAACAAGAGAATTTAGACCAAAAAATTGATTCTGAAGGCACAATTTTGGAAGATTCAGCGATCAATGAAAAGCTCAACTCACTTGATTTATCAAAACCAATGGAACTAGTAGTTTTACACAATTCAAAATCTGTTCAAAAAATCATCTCATCGCTATTTACAATATGTGAGCAAAAATCAAAACCCTTCCCAAAAATTTTAACTGATAAAAAAATCCTGAATTTAGTAAAAGCTGGACTTCCTGAAGGAAGTTCAATTAATGAATTTGATGATGTTGGAATCTCAAACTCAAATCTTGTATTTTTAGCAGAAATGGAGTTTGATGGATTATTTGGTTATGAAACCATTTCTACTCGCCTTATCAAAAAATTTGGCGAAGAGTCTATGCTTTCAGCATATGCCAAAAGACAAGGAAATCTACCCAGCCCGGGACAATATCCTGAAAGTCTAGAAGAGGCAAAAAAATTTGCTAACAACTTTGAAATTCAAGGAATTGAAATAATTGCAAATTCTCAAGGAATAATTGATTTTTCTATAGGCCATCCATCAGAGACACTTTCAACAACAAAAATTCTTGAATCTAATTCAATCAAGGATGTAGGACAACATAAAACAATGATAATTAGTACAGGTAAAGATTCAAGCAATGACAATCTTGGAAGATCTTTTTCTTCTCTTTGGAATTGCTCTAATGCAATCAAAAAAGACGGCCTTGCAATTTTAGTTGCTGAATGTAAAGGTGGTCTAGGCTCTGATGCAATTCAACAGTACATTGAAGATAGACTAACTTTAGAACAATTACGAAATCCTGCTAAGTACATTAATGGAATGGAGGATTTGTTATTTCTTTCAGAGGTTCAAAAGAATTTTCAGATTGGATTGGTATCCATACTTCCTGAATTTTACGCAAAGAAATTAAACATGATTTCTTTGCCTGGCATAAAATATTCAATGGACTATATTCTAAAAACACAAGGCCCAAGACAAAAGGTTGCAGTAGTAACAGATGGTGCTAGACTTTTGTTAAGATAAGAAGTTTGGAACAAGGTCAGATGGTAGTGGAGCACATAAAATTGCTAACCCTATAATTCCAATATATGCTAGTTTTCTGTTTCTTGAAAGTGGAGAAACATCATCTAACGGTGTTGCACCAGGATTTCTTGCACTCATTATCAGAATTAGCATTGCCATTAACCAATAATCTAACAAAACAAGAATTGCCATACTTCCAAAAGTTGCATATCTATGAAGTTTTGGACCTAATAATGTTCTTGCCATGTGACCTCCATCTAATTGCCATGCAGGAAGTAAATTCAAAAATGTAATTAAAAATCCAATCCAAGCTGCAAACATTACTGGAGTCATTATGACTTCTTGTCCTGGCCCTCCTTTGCCAAAAATTGCCAAGCTAGCAGTCATTAACAATGGTTCTCCTTGATTCCATTCTATTAGTCTTGAATCTGCAAAAAAATCCGCAGCAACATCTGTTTCTAAAATTGGTGCAGTGTATGCTCCGTAAATTGAAACAATTACTGCAATTACTAATCCTGCAATTGGGCCTGCAATTGCAACATCAAATAAAATTTCTCGATTAATTGTTAGCCCTCTTGATTGAATAAATGCACCAAATGTTGGAATGCCAAAAACTGGAATCCCTGGGATAAAAAATGGCCATGTTGTCTTTAACCTGTGAATTTTTGCAGCAACAATATGTCCTAACTCATGAATTCCTAAAATTCCTAATAATGATAGAGTATAGACTCCTGCCATCTCTAGTGGATCCCCAATCTCTACAATTGTATTTGTTCCAAGTGTTCTATAGTATCCATCAATCATAACAAACGAAATTACTAATGCAAACAAAACTCTAGGAGTCCATGAGGATGTTAGCCATCTCCTCTGCTTTATTGCAAATTTCTGAATGATGATATATTTTCCATCATCCCTTTTTTCTAATCTGCAGGCATAACTCAAATTTTCTAATTTTCTTGCAAGTTCTTCAAATTTTGATTTAAACTCAATATCATCAATTCTAAATACTAAAGCAAATTCTTCTTTTACAAAATGACTTACTTCAAAAATAGAATTTACTAAGGAAATAATATTTTCTTGTGATTCCTCCATCACTATATGGCTAAACCTTTCCATTAATGGTCTTTTGGTTTAAAATTAAATATTGATACACGTATACTATTGCATGCAAGTAATACTAAGGCAACTTGGAGACTGCAACATTAGACGAGCAGAACTAAGCGATCTCATATCTGTCATGGAGATTAATTTGAAAACTCTTCCTGAACACTATTCTGATTATTTCTATGAAAGCTTACTTGCAGAAATCCCTGAGGCATTTATTGTAGCAGAAATTGGAGGAAAGCATGTTGGCTATATTATGTGTAAAACTGAATATGGGTTTTCAAATTTTAAGAAATTAGGATTTGTCAAAAAAGGCCATGTAGTATCAGTTGCAGTTCTTGATGAGTATAGAAAGAGAGGAATTGGCAAAGTACTAGTTGAAGAATCTATCAAAGGCGTAAAATCAAGAAACTGTGACGAGTTCTATTTGGAAGTACGATGCAGTAATAATGATGCTGTTAGATTATATGAAAAACTTGGATTTGTAATAAGACAACAACTAAACGCCTATTATCGTGATGGTGAAGATGCATATCTTATGGCAATTGAATTAGATTAGTTCAAAACAATAAATAACTCACAAAAAAATTCCCTGCCATGAACAAGCGTAAAGGAATGGGCATTACCATTTTTGTTCTTTGTATTGGTGGATTCTTTCTTTATGCATACTTATTGATGTTATCTGAATGGAGTCCAATTGTTTTACAATTATCAGTATTAATGATTGCAGGAGGAATTCTAGGAGTTATTGCTTGGATTGGTTATGTTATGGCAACCACAAAACCTTCACCTGCATCAATTACGTCAGATGATTAGCTTATTTGGTGATTCTTACATCAACTACTGTTTGATAGTACCGTGGTCCTACTGGTCTAACTATTTTTGAGTCTAAAATTTCTGATTTTACTGGAGTCACTTGAAGGTAATGCTCCTCAGAAAGTTTTCCAGCTTCAGATTTTTTGTCAGCATGAATATGTGAATAATAATGAATAATACCTCCACTTTTTGTTGTACTGATTGCAGACTCTAAAAACTCATCAGATCTTTCAGGTAATAACATCAAAGTTCGATCTGATTTGTCAATCAATTGTTCTTTGATAATTTCAGATGCATCACCATTAATTGAAATGACTTTTCCTGCAAGTTTGTTTAGTTGAATATTTTTTTCACACAACTTTGAAGCAATTGGATTGATATCTAGACTGTAAACTGTGCATTTTTTCTTTTTTGCAGCCATAATAGAAAACATACCAACTCCTGCAAACATGTTAGTTACTACCTCACCATCCTGAATCAAATTTGCAATTCTCTCTCTTTCTGTAGAGAGTCTAGGTGAAAAAAACGCATTTTCAACATCTACAATGAATCTACAGCCAAATTCCTTGTATTCTGTTTCAGTATTGTCTTCTCCTGCAAGAATCTCTAGATTTCTTGTACGAAAATCTCCTTCTACAGCGGATGCCTGATAAAATACGCTTCTAGCAATTTTTACCTCTTTTAGCAACTTTTCTCCAATAATCTTTTTCTTTGATAGTAAAGAATCAGGAATTCTTACAATGATTATGTCTCCAATCTGATCAAATGCTGATATTAATTCATCACTTTCTTCAGATGTGAGCACACTTTCTAGTGCTTTTTTTAGCATTCGAGTCAATTCTTGTAGTAGAAATTTCCAGATGCCTTTTGGTCTTTATCTAGTCTGCTTTCAAGCTTGTTTACACGAGGTCTAAGACTTTTTTCATCTCTTCTAAATGACATGTCAAGTGATTTTAGGAATCTATTCATGGCATCAGCTTTTGGCATTGGAGATGTAGCATGACCTGTAGCCCCTGATTCTCCTTCAAAAATTACCATGGTATCTGAAATCAAATCCATTAACTGTAAATCATGATCAATTACTATTGCTGATTTTCCAAAAGAGCGAACAAATTTTTGTAAAAATTTTGCTACTGCAATTCTATCTTCTACATCCAAGAATGCTGAAGGTTCATCTAGTGCATACAAATCCACTTTTTGTAATAGGCAAGATGCTACTGCAACTTTTTGCAATTCCCCTCCAGAAAGATTCTTGATAGATTTATTGTAAAGTTTTTTAATCTTTAAAGGATCAAGTATTTGCTCTTCTTCAAGACTTCCTTCTACTGGACTTCCATTTGCTTTATCTAATACTGAAACAACTTCTGCATCAATATCATTTTGAAGATATTGTGGTTTGTATGCAATCTTAATTTTTTTATCAATGCTTCCAGAATCTGGCTTTTCAACACCAGCAATCATCTTCATCATAGTTGTTTTTCCAAGAGCATTTGCTCCCATGATTCCTAAAACTTCACCTTTTCGTACTCGCCCAGGGTCTACTGTTACTGAAAATGAAGGATATTTCTTCTCAAGTTTTGGATAATTTACAATCTCACTTCCTTCCTGAAATTCTTCAGTAGATGAAGATGAAACATCAAAAGAAAATTTCTTGTCTCTAAATCTGACGTTTTCATTTGGTAAATATCCATCTAAAAAGACATTGATTCCCACTTTAGTCGATAAAATACTGGAAACAATTCCATATGCTGCAGGCTCTCCGTATAATACTTCAATGTAATCGCTAAGAAAATCTAATAAAGTTAGATCATGTTCTACAACCATCACACTCTTGCCAATTTTTGCTAAACTTTGAATTACACGAGCAACTCCTGTTCTTTGAAAGACATCATTATATGATGATGGCTCGTCAAAAAAGTAAAACTCAGTATCTTTTGATGCAGCTACTGCTACTGCTATTCTTTGTAGCTCACCACCACTTAATTCTTTTAGACTTTGTTCCATTGAATTTTCTAATCCCAATTCTTTGATTAATTCTCTTGAAACTCCTCTCTCATCATATTTTTCAATGAGTTCTTTTCCAGTTCCATTAAATGCTTGAGCAACATGGTGAACCTGTTGTGGTTTTATTGATGCACGAATTTTATCTTGTTGAATTTTCTCAAAATGTTGTTTTAACTCAGTTCCACTATAATATTTTAGAATCTCATCCCATTCAGGAGGATTTTCATATCTTCCAAGATTTGGTTTTAGATTTCCTGATAGAATGTTTACTACAGTACTTTTTCCCATTCCATTTCTACCTAACAATCCAACAACTTCACCTTTCTTTGGAGTAGGTAACTTGTATAATCGAAATGAATTTGGTCCATATTGATGAATTTTATCAGTTGCAAGTTCACTTGCTAGATTTACAATGGTTATTGCATCAAATGGACATACTTTGACACAAATTCCACAACCATTACAAATATCTTCATCAATCTGAGCCTTTTTGGTCTCCTCATTTAGAACAATACAATCTGCACCTGATTTATTGACGGGGCAGTACTTTATGCACTCCAAACCACATTTTTTTGGTTGACATAATTCATGGTCTAAAACCCCTACTCTATGTGTCATGCCGTTATGCCTTATTCTCTTTGCTTTATACCTATTTTGAGACTTTTCTCAATATGGCGTTACGTTAATAATTGAGAATCTGACATAATTGTTCAAGCCGGCCAT
>JABAOH010012507.1_pt2 | contig 20215 bp, 18 predicted proteins | sample 7062181 | NCBI WGS metagenome assembly JABAOH01 (sample SAMN14538630, study PRJNA623070) | marine sediment metagenome | biome: marine biome [ENVO:00000428]; feature: marine pelagic biome [ENVO:01000023]; material: deep marine sediment [ENVO:00002113]; isolation source: pool of 5 deep marine... | reverse complement strand
TCCATCGGGTCCTTCTCCATTCATAACCGATTCTTCGACATCTGGGTGCTCTTTATCTTCGGGCTTCTGGGCTACCTCATGAAGAAGTACGAATTTCCCCTTCCCCCTGTGATCCTGGGCGTGATTCTTGGGCCGATAGCGGAGAGCAATTTCCGAAGGGCGCTGATGACGAGCAGCGACTACACCCTCTTCTTTACGAGGCCCATTTCCCTCTTTTTCCTGATTCTCTGTGGCCTCTCCCTGCTCTATCCATTCTATCAGAGATACAGGGAGAAAAAGAGAGTTTCAAATCAAGCAAAGGCATGACTTCTCGGTAATCCTTTTCCGAGCATAGAGCTTAGGAGAATTGTGTCCAAAGGAGAGCCAATAATGAAAGCCGCATTCACATCGCATCGTCCTATCGTTATGGGGACAAACTGGATGATCACCTCCGGGCATCCGCTGGCATCCCAGGCCGGGGCTGCCATTCTGGACAAGGGGGGGAATGCCCTCGATGCTGCCATCGCTGCCAACGCTGTCTTAGGCGTTGTAAGACCCCATATGTGCGGCATCGGGGGTGATGCCTTCATCATCCTCTATGTGGCAAGCCAAAACGAGATAAAAGTCCTCAACGCCAGCGGAAGGTCTCCGTACGGGGCGGAAAGGGATTTCTTCCGGAATAAGGGCCTGAAAAAGATCCCTGGCAAAGGGATTTTGACGGCCACCGTTCCCGGGGCCGTCGATGGGTGGGTCACCGCGCTGGAGGCGTGCGGTACGATGCCTCTGCATACCCTGCTCCAACGGGCCATCGAATATGCCGAGAGGGGGTTCCCCGTCTACAAAGAACTGAGCGACGTCATCGCAAGCGAATCCCCACTCCTCAAGAGCTTTCCGGCTTCGGCCAAAATATTCCTGCCAAACGGCAGGGCGCCGAAACCAGGAGAACTGCTCGTACAACGTGACCTGGCTGAATCCTTGAAGAAGATCGCAACGCAGGGGAAGGACGCCTTCTATCAGGGGGAGATCGGTCGGGCCTTGGTCAAATGCTCCCGGGAGAGTGGCGGCCTTTTTGTGGAGAAAGACCTGGAAGATCACCGCTCAACGTGGGTGCAGCCCATCGAGACGACATACAAGGGCTATCGAATCTGTGCCATACCCCCGAACTCCCAGGGAATTGCCCTCTTGATGCAGGCGAATATCATTGAGCATTTTGATCTGGCCAAACTGGGACACAACGGCACGGATTACGTCCACCTTTTTGTTGAAACAAAGAAACTGGTGTTCGCCGATCGGGATAGGTATGTCTGCGACCCGGATTTTCATCCCGTTCCCGTGGGAAAGATGCTTTCAAAAGGCTATGCGAGAGAACGGATGTCCCGGATCGATCCAAATAGGGCGGCTTCGGATGTCTCGCCGACAGATTTTTCCAGTGCAGGGGAGGACACCATCTATCTGGCCACGGTGGACGGAGAAGGGAATGCCGTCTCCATGATCAACAGCCTCTATGAGGCTTTTGGCAGTGGGACGGTGGTAGAGGGAACGGGCATCATGCTCCACAACCGGGGGAAGGACTTCTCCCTGGAAGCCTCCCATGTTAACTGCATCGAACCGCATAAGCGGCCGTATCATACCTTGAGCCCCTGCATGGTATTGAAGGGAGAGCGCCCCTGCATGATTCTGGGCACGCCGGGTGCCGATGGCCAAACGCAGACGCTTCTCCAGGTCATCGCCAATATCGTCGACTTCAAGGCCGATGTTCAGCAAGCCATCGAGAGCCCCCGTTGGAGGAGCAACCCCGGGAACAATCTTCGCATCGAAGGCCGCTTTCCCGCCGAAGTAGTCGAAGGGCTCAAGGCCAAGGGGCATCACATCGAACTCCTTCCAGACTGGTCGACAGTCTGTGGTGGCGCTCAGGGGATCATCATCGATAATGAAACGGGGGTCCTCATGGGCGGCGCCGATCCACGCCGTCAGTCGTATGCCATCGGATGCTGAGCCCCATATACCGAATTCATTGAGAGATCCCCGAAAAGCTCGTTCTTCGCAGCTCAGAAATATTTACGTATAGGAGAGAATACACGCAAATGCGAAATCCTAATTTCTAAACCCTAAACAAATACAAAGCCCTAATGACCAAAACGCTTAGGATTTGGGCATTTGGATTTAGATATTGTTTAGTATTTAGTGCTTCGGCCCGCGACGAGCTCGGCCGAGTCAATTTAGGATTTATTCCTTGTTTGACTGCGACACTGCAGCACTGTAAGACCGCACCACTGTGTAATGTTCCGCTCAGCGCTCGTTTTTCTAGAGATCTCAGTACTCTCCAAGGGAGGAGCGGTAATACATCACTGACATGCTCCAAGGCCATTTCTGGAAATAAAAAGGGGTGGGGATTCCCTTTTGGAAAACTTCCCACCCCTGAGTGGTAATATCGGATTACCCTAGGCCGTTACAGCTTCGACCGGGACCTTGATGCCCAGCAATGCCAGCTTTTGGTTGACGAAATTCTGGATTTTCGCTTTGTGCTCCGCTGTCAAATGGTTGAAACGATCCTGGACTTCCAGGTATTGGGAAACGGGTTTGAGTTTCTTGGGTTCGATATTGATCTTATACTCCCCGCTTTCGAACTCCCACATGGTCCACATTCCGGTTTGGACCGCCAGTCTTGCAATCTCAATCGTCTTATTGGCCGGGAACCCCCATCCTTTGGGGCAGGGAGCATGGATGTGCATGAATGCAGCTCCCTCTACATTCAGGGCCTTCCTGACCTTGTTCATCAGATCGATGGGATACCCGATCGATGCCGTCGCCACGTATTCGACCGAGGGATGCCCTCCAACAACCAACTTTGCCAGGTCCTTCGGCCAGAGTTTTTTCCCCTCTGGGACGACCGGTCCTGGGGGTGTAAAGGTGGTCCTGGCCCCATATGGTGTGGTGGGGGAGACCTGAATCCCCGTATTCGCATAGGCTTCATTGTCGTAGGCGATGAAGAGAAGATCGTGATTTCTATACATCGCTCCCGACAGGGCTTGGAGACCGATGTCAGAGGAACCCCCGTCACCCGCCATCACAATGACGTTGGGGAATTTCCCGTCATACTTCCCCTTCCTGATTCTCGCCTCGTAAGCCGCAGAAATTCCGGAGCCAATTCCGCCACCATTGGTGATCTGGGCATGGATCCAGGGAACGGCCCAAGGCACGCAGAGGTAGCTCGTGTTGGCCACATACATGCACCCGGTCGGGCCCACAAAAATTGTGTCTTTTCCCGCCGCTTTTGCAACCATACGATAGTTGATGGCAGGACCACAACCCGCACATGTCCTGTGTCCCGAAACATAATAATCATCCATCGGTGCTTTCGCCAGCGATCTGACTCGATCAAGTTTAGTTTTTTCTACCCTTTGAGTCGCCATTGAACTCCTCCTTGTTTATACCGTAACTTTCCGATGAGTTTATTCTTCGAAGCCGAGCCAATAAACGGGTTTCTCAATTTTCCCCGATTCGGCAATCTTTTTGAGCTTCTCGGCTATGAAATCGAACTCTTTCAACGTGATAGGCTCCCCGCCAAGTCCGCTCATAAAAGAGGCAATCAAGGGCCTTTGGGGAGCATCGTAAAGGGAGCCACAGACCTCAGGGGCCAAAATTCCTCCACCCCTGGCGATACCAAAGGAACTATTGGTCTCCACAACTCCCACGGCCTTGAATCTGGAGAGGCTTTCACGCAAGGCATCTGTGGGCCATGGCCTGATAAACCGAATCTTCACCAGACCGACCTTGATCCCCCTTTCTCGGAGATGCTTGATGGCATACCTTGCCGTATGCGCGTGGGCTCCGTTGATAAAGAAGGCCAATTCCGCATCGTCGGTCATGAATTCCTCAACAAAGGGCGCATATTTTCTGCCGAAGATCCTGCCGAAATCGTCGATGGCCTCCTCAATGGCAGGCATGGCAGCCATCATCGCATTGTGTCTCATTGCCTCTAGGGCAGGTCCCTGATCGGGAAAAATCTGAGGCCCGTGCCCCACCGGTTTTTGAGGATCTAGAGGATCCACGGGTCGATAGGGTGGAAGGAATTCATCGACCTGGGATTGCTCGGGAATTTCAACCTCACCGGGGATGTGGCTGACGAAATAACCGTCATGACAGTTAAACTGGGGCAATCTTACCCGAGGGTCTTCCCCGACTCGGTAGTATATCAGCGTGTTGTCAAACGTCTCTTGCGGCGTTTCTGCCCAGCCCATAATCCACCCCTGATCACGACAGCCCAGGGCGTCGGTGTGCTCGGAACCAAAGTCCCCGGGGGGATCCAGCGTCCGATCGGCAATGAGCATTTGGACGGGACAGCGTCCTCCAGAAATGGGGGAATAGGTTTCAAATGCGTAGGTGACCCCCACTCCAGAACTGCCGGTAAACGTCCGGGCTCCTGCTGCCGAGGCCCCGTGGCAAATGGACAGTTGGGCATGCTCTCCATCTGCGTGAATGAATTCTGCGTCCAGTTCACCGTTCGCCACCATTTGGGAAAGTATCATCATGACCCCCGTATAGGGACGAATGGGAAAGGACGTGATGACATCAACATCGGCCATCTTGACAGCCGTTGCGGTAGCGCCTAGACCTGTCAAAAATTTCTTCGTTCCCATTTCATTCACCTCCGACTGTGTTTAGAAAAGCTTTTCCAACCGTACCACGCCATCTTCAAAGTCCAGTTCAGGGACTCTCTCGATGGCGCCGACGGGACATACTTCCGCACAGATGCCGCAGCCTTTGCAGTATTTCAACTTGGTCGACATTTCCTCTCCGATGATCTCAATGGCCTGGTCGGGACAGAAGATCCAACAGCTCCTGCACATCGTGCATTTCTCACGATCGACAACGGGACGGAGGACCCTCCAGCACCCAGTAATCATAGCTTCCTGTTCCCCGTTGGGTGACGGGGCCTTTACGATTCCCGCCTCCGGGAGAAGTTTTTCCTTAGATATTTCGACTTTATAAGATTTCATCTGTTTCCACTCCTTTCCTCAACGGTTAGAGTTCCTTGATGGTCACCTCGTCAAATCCCCTTTTAGCGGCTTCCGGATTGCCCACCTCAGACATTAATGAATCGATTGTCACACATCCGGATACCTTGGCCGTTGCGCCCGCGAGGACGGCTCCGATCCCTACTCCAACACCCGCCGCCTCAACTGCTCCTTCGGATCCGGAAAAATCGATCACCGCCTTTGGGCAGATCTTCATCGCATCGACGCAGGCAATCTTCTTCAGGGGCTTCTTGTCAGGGATGAATTTAAGGATTTCCTCCGGGCTGCGGCCAGTGTTCACGATGAGACATCCGTTGCCTTCCATTCCCCGCAAGACGTCTACACCCTTTACCAAGGTTGGCTCCACCAATACAACGATTTCGGGGTTGTAATTCTCGTACAGGTATTTCTCCTCAATTTCAGAATCGCTAATTCTGGCATATTTCCTCACCGGGACATTAACCCGATCAGGCAAGTCCACATAGTTGTCGAAAGCCTGAACAAACTTTCCTTCTTTGGCGGCAGCCGCTGCCAGACATTGTGCCACATCTCTGGCTTCTTTATCCTGGACAACACCTGACGCCCAGACGGTTATTTCTTGAACTTTTCCCATCTGATAATCCTCCCTTCAGAAGACAATTGTCTCATTAAGTAGTAGACGTGATCGATTATCAATCCATTTCCCACCTCCCTTCTTTCTTATTCATTATCAATCTCCAACCGAATGACCGACATTAATCCGCTTTCTCACTTCCTCCAGCGCCGCTTGAAAATCCTCCATATCTGCGCGTGGAACATCGCCACCCTGAGCGGATCTTTTACCAGTGGAAAAATGGTTCTGCATAACTCCCAACCGGACCCTTCTGCAAACACTCTCGATGTCCGACCCCACAAATCCCTCGCTCATCCCTGCCAGCTTCCGCAAATCGCGTGTCTCGATTCCCAAGTCTATTGCATGGATCCTAAATATCTCGAGGCGTTCTTTCTCGTCGGGCGCGTCAAATCTTACGACGTAGTCAAAGCGGCCTGACCTGATGAGGGCAGGGTCCACCAGGTCAATCCGGTTGGTTGTGGCAATTATTATCAAGTCTTTGAAATCCTTTGCCTTGTCGATTTCTCTCAAGAGCTGATTGACGATCCTCTGCGATACGCCCGAATCATTGGTTGCCCTTCTGATCGGAGCGATTGAATCGACCTCGTCGAGTAACAGAATACACGGAGCGACCTGCTTTGCCCTTCGAAAAACCTCCTCCAGTTCCTTCTCAGACTCCCCAACCCAGCGAGAGAATAGGGCCGAACTGTAGATGCTAATGATGGGTAACTCCAATTCCCCTGCAATCGCTCTTGCGAGGAGCGTCTTTCCTGTCCCAGAACCGCCGGAAAAAAAGAACCCTCTTGGCAACAAACCGTTGATATCCTTTCCGTTGGCCGGCGGTTTTAAACAGAGTTCGATCAGGGAAATCAGGTTTTTCTTGATCTCCCTGAGCCCCCCTACATCGGCCAATCTAATCCCAGGCCTTTCAGGGAGGAACTCTCTCAGAGCACTGGGCTCTGTCTCCCTGTAGGCGGTCAAAAAATCCTGATTCTTGACATGGAGTTCCAACTGATCCGCTCTTGAGAGGTCCTCACCACGGCTGCGCATTTGGGAGAGGATTCGACGAAGGGCCACCATGCCTGCCTCTTTAACGAGGGCCGCGAGATCTGCTCCCACGAAACCGTGGGTGAGTTCGGCCAATTTCCCGAGGTCGACATCCGGATGGAGGGACGTCGATCGCGTGTGGATTCTCAGGATCTCCAAGCGTGCGAGCCTGTTCGGCGGATTGATCATAATCTCGCGATCGAAACGCCCGGGCCTTCTCAATGCTGGATCCAGTAAGTTCGGAGCGTTAGTCGCCCCAATCACCACAACCTTGCCTCGGGTCACCAAACCATCCATGAGAACCAATAGCTGGGCCACGACTCGTTTTTCAACATTTCCAATGGCTTCCGTCCGTTTGGGCACAATAGCATCGATTTCATCAATAAAGAGGATGCTCGGCGCGTTTGCATTGGCCTCATCAAAAACCTGCCTCAGCCGGGCCTCGCTTTCCCCGTAAAACTTGTGCATAATTTCGGGGCCGTTCAGATTGATAAAGTGGGCTTTCACCTCATTGGCAATGGCCCTGGCCATCAGTGTCTTGCCCGTACCGGAGGGGCCGACGAGGAGAAGGCCCTTCGGAGCTTCCATCCCCAGTTTTTTGAACAGTTCTGGGTATTTTATCGGGAATTCAATGACTTCCCTGACTTTTTGAAGCTCGGCATCCAACCCTCCGATATCTTCATAAGACACCCTGTATGCTCTTTCCCCGGAGATGTCTGGCTGTTTCACCTTGACCAGGGTGTTTGGATTGATAACAACCGCCCCTTGCGGGACCGTTCCCTCGATCACGAAGTATTGGCGGCCGAAACCAAAGATGGAGACCTCCAATTTGTCCCCCACAGTCACGGGCAATCCCGCGAGTATCGTCGCCAGTTGCTGGGACTCATCTTCCTGTGGAAGGGGTCTGGTGACGTCAATGGGAGAAATAAGCAGGGTCTCCGCTGGGTGATAGTCCGTCTTCCTGATCGCAACGAAATCGTCCAGGCCAACGCCGGCGTTTTCCCGTGTGATCCCGTCTATCCGAATCATCCTCCTATCCCGCAAGGATTCGGTTAGGGGCATCACCTTGGCCACCGTTTTGTTGATGCCAATGATGTCCACGATGTCAGTGACGGTAAGATCTAGCTCGGCCATATCGTGCTCGTCGATCCTCGCAATTCCCTTCCCCACGTCATCGACCAGGGCTTCGTGGACAACGAGGGTTTTCCCTTCAGATATGGGCCTTGGTTTTTTCTCGTCAATCATCTTCGGCACCAGACCAGAATGAGGAGACAGCCGACCGATTTCAGGATATGCAAATCAGCTTTTCCGGCTTGCCCTCAGAGCCTCTCGCTCGATATTTCTCAAATGGCTCGCCATGGTTTTCTTAGCAAGGGCTGGATCCCTTCTCTCGATTGCCAAGAGAATTTCTTCGTGACCCTCAATCGATTTTTGAGGCCGATCGCCCTCCTGGAGAAACTCTTCCCTCGTTTGGTTGATCAGTTCTGCCAACGTGTTATAGAGTCTTAGGAAGACCTGACTTTTGGCCATCTTTGCCAAAGAGAGATGGAACGAATAATCTATCTCGGTAACGGGTCCCGGACTTCCCATTTTTGTTCTCTGATGGCCCAGAATTCTTTTCAATTCTGAGATTTCATCGGCTGTTGCCCTTTCCGCAGCGAGGAAAGCGAGTTCCGGTTCGAACATCTTTCGCAGCGAAAAGATCTCCATCAGGCTTTCTCTCCCCTTAACTACAACCGCTGCCAGGGGTTCAACCAGATTTTCAACGGAGCCCGTCTCCACATAGGTTCCGTTGCCCACGCGTGTCTTTACCAGTCCGGCTGACTCCAGGACTCGGATAGCCTCGCGCACCGAAGCCCTAGAGACCTTAAAGGCCTGTGCCAAATCCCTTTCGGGGGGCAACTTGTCTCCTACCTTGAGCCTTCCCTTTTTGATCAGCCGCCGGATTTGCCTAACGATATCCTCGAATATCTTTTCTTTTCTCACTTCTTTTAACAAACGATGCACGGCCAAGCTCCCGGACCTATTGAGGGAAATTCGATCGGACTAAAGGTTAGGTTGTCATACCAATTATCCAATTTTTTCCCTTCTCTGTCAAGCTGCTTTTTCTATTTAACAACAACTTCATCTATCACCCGGGAAGTGACTCAGTCATCACCAGTCTCGAGTGTTATTCCAGCGAACCCCTTTCTTGGGGACGTCTTCGGTTCGCCAAGGCGACCCGGGCCCGATCCATTCCGATCCGTACGGCGGGCAGTAAGAACAGGAAAAGGGCGAACGACATGACCACGGCCGAGATAGGTCGGGTGAAGAAGATGGTCATGGACCCATCCCCCATGATGAGGCTTTGCCGCAGGGCCCTCTCCGTCATATTGCCTAATACGAGGGCAACGGCCAAAGGTGCGAGTGGATATTTCAGCTTCTTCATCCCGTACCCGACCAGCCCGAAGATAAGGGTAACCCACACGTCGAACATCACATTCCGCATCACATAGGTGCCGATGAAGCAGGCAATAACGATTAGGGGGGTGAGGATTCCCCAGGGGATCCGCATGATGGCCGCCAGAAGCGGTGTCCCAAGGAGGCAGATGAGTAAGACAACCACATTGGCCGCGAACAAACTGGCAATCAAACCCCAGACGAAGACGGGCTGCTCGATGAATAGCCGGGGACCAGGCCACAGGCCCCACATATAGAGACCCGCCAGGAGGACGGCGGCGGTAGGGGAACCAGGGACGCCCAGGGTAACCATGGGCAGCAGCGCACCGACCCCCGCCGCGTTGGCAGCTGACTGGGGAGAAATGACCCCCTCGATGGCCCCCTTGCCGTACTTCTCAGGGTTCTTGGAGTACTGCCGGGCGATGCCATAGCCAAGGAAGGAAGCGGGGGTTGCACCTGTGCCCGGGAGGATTCCGACAAAGAAGCCCAGGGCGCTTCCCAATAACGTGATGACAGCCCGCTCCTTCATCGTCCTCACCGCGTCCCGTAGGTCCTGTAACCCCACTCGGGCCGACACCTTCTTGATCGCGAGGGCTATCCGCTCTTCAGCGTTTACCAGGATCTCCCCCAGGCCGAAAAGGCCGATGGTGACCGGAACGAAATGGAAGCCGCTGAGGAAAGCAATGGAGCCGAAGGTCAGCCGCGGTTTGCCAGTAACGATGTCCAGTCCTACCACAGTCAACACAATTCCGAAGGCGGTGCTCATGAGGGTCTTCCAGGGATCGCCCGTGCCCAGGCCTACGAAGGTGCTGAAGGCCAGCAGCATTATCGCCAACATCTCCGGGGGCCCGAAACGAAGGGCGAAGAGGGCCAGTGGCAGGGCGGCCACCGTAAACAGGATGGCTGCTACCAGCATCCCAACGAAGGAAGACAGAAACGCCGCCGTCAGGGCCAATCCCGCCTTGCCTTGCTTGGCCATGGGATTCCCATCGAAGATGAGAGCAACCGACCATGGCTCTCCCGGGATAGCGAACAGGATAGAGGTGATAACACCGCCGAAGAGGGCGCCCCAGTAAATGGCGGCAAGGAAGATGATCCCGACTTCGGGGGGGACGAGGATGGTCAAGGGCAATAGCAGGGCTACTCCGGCAGTGCCCCCCAACCCGGGCAAGACACCTATGGTCAGGCCGAGCACGAGCCCAATCGTCATCATGATGAGGGCCTGTGGTTGAAGGCATACCGTAAATCCAATCATCAGGTTAGACAGCGTCTCCATCGCTACCTCCTCGCATTATCTGGTTAGATCGCGTCTCCACGCTACCGCTTGGAAAGGAATCAGAATGGAAGCCACCCTTTGGCATAGGCAGGGCTTTTAGGCAAAGGGATCGTCAGCCCTTTTTCCATTCCATAGAAAACAGATAGGGCCATAATAATAGCAAACCCTAGGGCCACATACCACGGGTGTCGCCCCAACCAGCAAGCAAAGAGGACGGCGAAAACGACCGTGGCAATGTACATCCCCAGGGTCCAAATCATGAAGGCGAGAAGGGTCGAGGTCAGGAATACCCAGATCATCGCCCACATCGCCGGTCGGCTCATGAAGAAGCTCTCCTGCACCTTCGTGAGGAGGCCTCGGAGGAAGATTATGCCCCCGCAAATTACCATAACTATAGCTAGCCAGAACGGAGCAAAGCCTGCCTGAGGTCCGTGTTCTTCCCAGCCAAAGCCGAGCCGAAAGGATTCACCAATGACAACAACAGCTACGACGAGGAAAGCCGCAGCCCAAAGCAATTCAACTCTTCGCATAACTCCCTCCGTGGGGTGCAGGACTCCTTTTCGAGCCCTGCACCCGCCCTAATCGAGAGAATCTTCAGAAATGTTACCCGCTGCGGAGTTATCCTATTTGATCCAGCCCTGCCCCTTCATGATATCCTTGTGAACTTTCTCGAAATCCTCGAGGAACGACATCAGTTTGTCGCCCGTCATGAAAGTCGGCTTCAGGCCGGCTTTGTTCAAAAATGCCAGCCAATCTGCATCCTTGGAGATCTTCCTGAACAGCTCAATGAGTCCATCCCGGGCCTCGGCGGGGATGGCCGGAGGGGCAAAGATGCCCCGCATCATGTTGTAGCTGAAGGGAATGTCCACCTCCTTGCCAGTACGCACGTCCTCGTAACCCTTCATGTCGAGCCGCTCATCCTGAAAGACGACCAGGGGTCGCACATGCTCTGGATAGAAGGGTCCCGCCTCGCTGACTTGGTTCACAGTGGCCTCCGAGTGTTTGCCCACCAGGGATTTAGCCACTGCACCACCGCCCTTGTAGGGCACGTACTTAAAGGACTTGGTCTTGGCGAGTTTCTCAATGGCCCGGAAGACAATCTCGTCCTCCTGCTTCGATCCCGTGCCCCCGACCGTGATGCTCCGCTTCCTTGCCTCCTCTATGAACTCTTCAATGGTTTTCCAGGGACTATCCTTATGGACCCAGAGGGGAAAATTGTCCAGGGCCAGCAGGGAGATAGGGGTGAAGTCACGAAATGACCAGGGCAGGCTCTGGAACAGAGGGGTGGTGATGAAGCTGTTGAGGGTGATCAGTATCACGTGGCCGTTTCCCTTCTGCTTGAGGACATAGTTCATAGCTACAGCCCCAGCACCGCCGGTACGGTTGACGGGGAGCATGGCCTCGGGGATGTACTTGTTCTTGATGTTAAGGCCCACCATGAAGCGGGCATAGCGGTCTGCCCCACCCCCGGTGCCGGCCGAGATGACGAACTCGATAGGTCTCTTCGGCCAGGCTGCGCGTGCAGTTCCCCCCAAGAGGAAGACCACAGCGATTACCAAGACCAAGGTAATAAAAACCCACGTCCTCAATAATAAAGATCTTGTCTTCATGACCGCCTCCTTCCAAAAAAGTTTTTAGCATCATCTTTAAACCTTTCCCATCTTTCCTTGAATATCCACCTTCCTGGCATCCCCCCTTTCCTTGTTGGAATTAGTTTCCCCGGTGGCTCCTCTCTCTAAGAGAAGTACAGGAATATATGCCGGTGCCCCAGGAACTTTCTACTTTGCGTGCCCGAAGGCCCGCATCGTGGTTATGTGCTCCTCGGTGAGGAATGACAAGAATGACGATCATTACTCGTTCTTGAAGCGGAAAATGTGCCACGCGGTGGCTCCTTACTTACCACCCTGTGTGTGCTCTGGCCTGACAGTATAACCAATTTTCTCAAATGTCAAGCAAAAAATACCACAATGTGTTACTTTATTGTCAGCACCCATGAGGTGGCTCCTTCCTTTGGAGAAATCGGACTCCTTTTCCAATTTCAGGGAACCATTAAATGTCCTTTCCCCGTAGTCATTTCAAGGATTTTTTTCTTGTAAAAAGAATCGGTTTTTAATAAGATGATCCGGCTGGTGACCGATCATTCTTTTTTACAGAAAATGAGGGCCGACGAAAGTGGACATCGATTTCAGAAGGGAGATCGCTTCACTGGAGGGTGAGATGATTCGGATGAGGAGGGATTTCCACCGAAGACCCGAGCCCGGTTTCCAAGAGGTTGAGACCTCCAAGGTGGTGGCGAAAACGTTGGAGGAATGTGGTTTGGAGGTTAAGAGGGGGATTGCCAAAACGGGCCTGGTGGGCCTGCTCCGCGGGATGAAGAAGGGAAAGACCATTCTTATCAGAGCCGACATGGACGCGCTAACGGTTAGGGAACAGACGGGGTTGAAGTTTGCCTCCGAGAATGAGGGGGTGATGCACGCGTGTGGTCATGATGGGCACATGGCCATTGCGCTTACCACAGCGAGGATCCTTTCTCGGCACCGGGATGCGCTTACAGGGAATGTGAAGTTCGTCTTTCAACCGGCCGAGGAGTGGCCGGGGGGGGCTAAGCTCATGATCGAGGAGGGAGTGATGGAGGATCCCGAGGTGGATGCCGCCATTGGCCTCCACCTGTGGAACTACCTTCCCATCGGAAAGGTGGGGGTGCGGTCCGGGCCCATCATGGCCAGCATGGATTCGATGAAGATCAAGATCAAGGGGAGGGGAGGCCATGGTGCCATTCCCCACGATTCGGTGGATTCCATTGTGGTGAGTAGCCATGTGGTGACAGCCCTTCAGACCATTGTAAGCAGGGAGATTGCACCCATTGCACCATGTGTGGTGACGATCGGGACGATAAAGGGAGGGTACGGTTTCAACATCATAGCCGATTCCGTCGAAATGGAAGGCACCGCCAGGGCCCTCGATGTTGAGTTACAGAAGACCCTTCCGGAACGAATCGAAAGGATCATCGAAGGGGTAACCTCGGGGATGAGGGCGAACTATGAGTTCGAGTATACCTTCCATCACCCGGTGACCATTAACGATGAGAAGATGGCCCGGTTGATAGAGGAAGTTTCAGTCGCAGCGGTTGGCCAGGAGAACACCGTCGTTGCCGAAAAAACCATGGGTGGGGAGGATATGGCCTTCTTTCTTCGAGAAGTCCCGGGCTGCTACTTCTTCCTGGGCTCCTCGAATAAGGAGAAAGGGCTGGATCAGCCACACCATAGCCCTCAATTCAATTTCGATGAAGACGCCATGCCCATAGGGGTGGAGATCTTTGTACGAGCAGCCATGAATTACCTGGGGTCACCTTAGTCCGGGGAGTTTGCCAAGACTTCTGCCGGGAAATGGTATTCGGCAAGGAGGCTCTTAAAAAATTCGAGGGAATTGGAAATGTCGTCGAGACCATCCAGTCAACAGAGGCCGTTGGATTTAGTGAGGCAAAGGATCGTTCTTTTCGACGGGGCATTGGGGACCACGTTGATGGCCCGGGGACTATCCAGCGGGGAAGCACCCGAGAAGTGGAACCTGGAGAGACCAGAGGTGGTGAAGGAAATTCATGGAGCCTATTTCTCAGCCGGTTCCGATGTCGTCCAAACCAACACATTTGGTGGGAATCGTTTCAAGCTCCGGAGTAAGGGTATGGAGGGCGATCTGGTGCGAATTAATCAGGTGGCCGTCCAGTTGGCAAGGGATGTCTGTCCTCCTGGAGGGTTTGTAGCCGGAGATGTAGGTCCGTCGGGAGAACTCATGGCTCCCTTTGGTCCCTTGGCCGTAGAGGAGCTGGAGGAAGCTTTTGCGGAACAGGGAAAAATCCTCGCCGAGGCGGGCGTAGATCTTATCAGCATCGAGACCATGTTCAGCCTCGAGGAAGCCCTTGCAGCCCTGAGGGGAATACGAAGGGTCACCGGATTACCCATCTTCGCTTCCATGAGCTTTGATCTGAAGCCGGGAGGATTTTTTACCCTCATGGGAGAGACCCCGGAAGCCTGTGTGAAGGCTCTGGAGGAGAACGGCGCCGATGTGCTGGGGTCCAATTGCCAGCTTGGGTCAAGGGAAATGGTGGATTTAACCCGGGAGATCAGAAGCTGGGCAAAAATCCCCATCGTCGTCCAGCCCAACGCTGGTTCTCCCGTTCAAAGGGAAGGGAGGACGGTGTATGAACAGTCTCCCGAGGAATTCGCCGAAGACATCGTGAGGATCGTCGAAAGGGGGGCCAATGTGATCGGTGGCTGCTGTGGGACAAATCCCCTTTTTATCAAACAGGTGAGGCAACGCCTCTCAAATCGGCAAGAATAGATCCTTCTTGAGGTTGATCGCGCATGTGGTACTGTGTCTGTGGCCCTTTTCTGGCCCTTGGACTTCTCAATGGCAAACGGCGAAGAGGAGGTGGGATCCATCGGGTTTTCAGAGAAATCCCGAGATCCAATTGGCATAGAAATTGCTCGAAATCCTGATGGTTCAATATACCTGAGAGAGTGCGATGCAAAAGAAGAAGAGGACGGCAAATCTCGAGCTTATCGAGCTTTACTCAACGCTGTTGAATGAGATCTGGGGAAAGGTCTCGGAGCTCATTGGCGAGAGCTTGTTGGCATTCTTAATGCAATTGACTATTGATCGCGTTTCAGACAAGGTCTCCCTCTTGAAAGGAATCCAGGTATCCGAGGCCGGCATTTCACTGGAAGCCATAAGAGATCAATCTAAGGATACTTCTCCGGAAGATATCCACCGTGCCTTCCAAGGGTTCGTGAAGAACCTATTGAATGCATTCACGGCAATTACCGAAAATGTGATCAACCGGGAGTTATTTTCCACAGTGATTCCTAAACTTCGGGAGGCGGAGAAGATGATTTCCCAGTAAACGGGGGAGGGGATACTTGAGGATCGTCTTCAAGAACCTGAGGATTCTCTGGTCAATTATCAACGCCATCAACGCCAGCGCGGAATTACCGGATATTATTGAAGCGGCGGGATCCAGGCTTTCGCAATTGTTCGATCTTTTGGCTTTTTCCATCCTCTTAAAGGAGGATTTAGGTCTCTACATCTACTGCGACGAGTCAAGCAGTCGTCTTTTTATCGACGAGGTGACCATAAATACGATCAAAACCTTTTCCTTTATCACCGGGGAACGGTTAAATCGTGAACAGGTATACAAGCGTCTTGCAATGAGGAGGTTTGAGTCCCGGTGGAAGGGTACCTCAGATGGGAGGCTGAAATCCTTCATCAGCCTCCCTTTGGTCAGTGAGGGAGAGGTATTGGGATGTGCTTCGTTAAATAGCGACCACCCAAACGCCTTCGATGCCCAAGCCCTTCAGTTCTTCTCCCTGATCACCTATCAAATGATTTCGTCCATGAAGCACTCTCAAGTTATGAGCTCGATGAAGGATATGGCAATTTACGACACGCTGACCCACCTGCACAATCGCAGGCACCTCGAACACGTTCTGGAGGAGGAGTTCAGGAATTCTGCCCTCAAAAAAGACCCCCTATCCATTGTTATGGTGGATATCGATCACTTCAAGGCGATTAACGACCGATATGGGCATGACGAGGGCGACAGAGCCCTCATCCATATCGCTTCGCTTCTGAAGGCAGCCTTGCGTGAGCACGATATCGTTGCCAGATTTGGGGGGGAGGAATTTTTGGTGGTCCTCCCGAGAACGATAATGAAGGATGCAGTGATCATCGCCGAGCGAATTCGGAGATCCGTCGAGGTGACACCGCTTTCCGCGGGCGATAAAAAGATCCATCTCACCGTGAGCCTCGGCATTGCGGCTATTCCAGCCGTCTGGTCCGACTCCAAGGAGGATTTGATCAAATTTGCGGACACGGCCCTGTACGAGGCTAAGGATAAGGGGCGCAATAGGGTCTGCTTCTACGTTCCCACAAAAGATCCTCCGGCAAAGGGAATATTGTCGAAGTGACCGTCAAAGAGAACGTATTTTGCGACGGTCTCCTAACCAACCATCACATCCCCTGGAGTGAAGAGTCTTTTTGGTAACCATTCTTGGCAGAGCGGAAGAACAGGAATTTCCGCTGTTTGGAACTGGAACGGCGAATGTGGACACGAAATGGTGCGGGAGCGCCCAATTACGCGGACAAAAGAACTCCTACCAGCGAGCAACAGAGGATTGGGGAATAAACGGTGGGAGTATTGATGAGGGGGTCCAGGTAGAGGATATCCAGCCCCTTATTTGCTTCCCGAATCGCTGAACTTCGCCTCAGCGAGGCTCAAAACGAAAGATGGGGCTCACGGTTTAAACGATTTCCACTCTTTTGGTGTCTAAGGGTTAGTCATGATATCGGATTTCGACCTTCTTGATCGCTTTGAAGATGGAGATCAAAGGGCACTTGAGGAGATTGTATCGAAATATCAGAAACCCATTTTCTTCTTTATCCTTCGGATGGTTTGGAATGAAACGGATGCGGCAGACTTATTACAGAAAACCTTTATCAATGCGCTTCGGAATATCCGGCGTTTCGATCGCCGATCCAATCTCAGGACCTGGCTTTATCGAATTGCCATCAACGTGTGTAAGAACCATTTCAGGGACGACCCGAGACGGAGAGAGGTTAACATCGAGGGAATGGTTTTCTTCGATGAGAAGAATCCATTGGACCACATCATCTCTGAAGAGGAGAGAAGGGGGGTATCCTTGGCCTTGAACGAGCTTCCCGAAAAACAGAAGTATGCGGTCATCCTCAAGGCCTATCAAGGCTTAACATATCGGGAGATAGCCACAATCACCGGAAGCTCAGAAGGAACGGCGAAAGCAAATTTTCACTTTGGAGTCAAAAAATTGAGGGAGATCCTTAAAAATTGAGGGGTGGGAAACGATGGATTGCCATGAAGTTCAGGATCAATTGATTGAATTCTACGAGAATCAACTCCACGGAAGAGACGCTGAGCACATCAGAGATCACCTGGAGATATGCCCCCTTTGCGGGGAGGAACTGCGTTCGATTGAGAAGGTAATAGTTAGGTTGCAATCCCAACGGCTTCGTGATCCGGGAGAGATTTTTTGGAGGGATTTCCCCGCGCGAGTGAGGAAGGCCTTTTATGAGGGAGACATACACATTCGAATTTCAATGCTCGCGAGGGTATGGGAAAGGATCTATGGGTTCACCACGGGGCTCCCCTTCTCAAAACCGGTCTATGCAGCAGTATCGATTGCGATGCTTGTACTCATCATTGGAGGGTTACTCTCTCTCAAAACAGGGTGGTTTTGGATGGGATCGAGGGGGATAGGGGAAGAAATTGTCGAGGTTTATCCTGACGGGATGGAAGTACTTGTCTCCCCTTTCACCGATGGATCATTGGAGGGCCTCTCGTTATACCAGTTGGAGGATATTTCCAAGGGCTTGAGGGGATGGTTGAATGGCATGGGAAGTTCGGTAGAGGAAGTGCTTAAGGGGGATCGGTTCGCCCAAGGAGAAGACGTCTTCGCCCAACTGGAGGAACTCAGTTCCGAAGAGTTGGACTTCGTGTCCGATGCACTGAAGACGCGATACCTTAAATCCTCTACCTCTCTCCATCCCAATAGTCTAGGAGGAAGAAAATCATGGGAAGGGAGAATATGGTATGAAGTGTAAAAGGGGACTTTTTTCGATGGTTTTTACCTTGGCAATGGCGTTGTTCATCTCGGGCTTTAGTCTGCCCTGTTTCTCGCAGCCACCGGCCGAAGGAAGATCCCGGGGGCCGGGGAGCCCGGTTGCGTGGGATGATGAATCTCCTCAAGCCATTGAGAAGAGGAAGAAGGTTCGCGAGCGGATTGAACTGATCAGAATGTGGAAGTTAACGGAGGAGCTCGATTTGAGTCAGGAAACGGGAGCCAAACTGTTTCCCCTGCTCCGTAAGTACGATGAAAAGTGGATCAATCTGCAGAAGGAGCGTCGGGACCTCATGCAAGAGTTGAGAAAGGCCTTGGAAGGTGAGGAGATTTCGGACAAGGAGCTTGAAGGGACGATGGAGCGCGTGGAAACCAACGCTGGGGCCATTTCCGATTTATTGCGGCAGCAACGCCAGGAACTCAAGGGGATCCTTTCACCACGGCAGCAAGCGAAATTTATCCTCTTCCAGAGCCAATTTCATCGAGAGATAAGGGAGATTATCGCCGAAGCAAGGCAAAGGAGGGTGAAGGAGCGGAGGGATGATCGGCTGAAGAGGGATTGAAATACTAACGGATCTGGGAGAGGAAAGCCCATAGTCCGGAGCATGGAGGATTTTAAGTAAGGGGTTATAGCATAATGGGCTGTTGCCCAAATAGGCTTTCGCTCTCCGAAAAGAATGTTTGACCATTCTGGAGTTCGCTTCACTGAGAATGGTTAACAAAAATTCTTTAATGTGCGCTCCAGGGATTTCGGCAACACCCCGATACGGTTGAAACTGCCCACCTCAACATTTATGAGAGATCCTTTTCCGTTTGAGTTGGAAAACCCGGAAAAACAGGCCAGCCGCGATCCCCAACATGCCCAAAAGGAGCATGATGTTCCCGGTATGCACGAAATAGAGCCCGGTATAACTGAATCCAGCCAAGGGAAAGAGACCAACCCTTACGGCAGCTCTTAACGCCTCGTTTTTCGCGATGAAATCAGCTAGGGGCGGACTGAGCGTGTAGTAGAGGGAAACGAAGGCATTTCCGATGGGAGTGGTGAGCAGATATCGGTCCCTGAAATCCCGCAAAGCCTGAACATGATGTTCAAGGGGCGACCCAAAAGCCGCCGTCGCGAGGAAACACCCTCCGTCAACAGGACCAGGGAGTGGAGGAGTAGCTTCATTGGAATAAGAAGAATTTCCCAAACCATTATATGCCCTGACTCGATAGTAATACGTCCACCCGTCACCCAAGACATCGCTGTATGTCGTCACGTCCTGCCCGACGGTGGCTAGTTCCGCGTAATTCCCTGATGTTCCATTTCTTCGTTCTATCGTGAACCCGTCCTCAGGGAATTCGGGATCCGAGTTATCGGACCAGCTGAGGTCGATCTGAGTTGCAGACACTTTTGTCGCGGTTAGATTCGTTGGCCCTGCCGGAAGGGCGAGGGACTTATAGGCGTTTATTCTCCCATTTGTCAGTACCTTTCCGTACAAGCTGCCTGGATTATTTTCGTCTCCAACATCTACCCCATTGAGGATTCGATCTTCCAGTTCATTCAGGGTTATCCCGGGGTAACGTGCCAGGATAAGCCCGGCCAAGCCGGAGACATGGGGGGCGGCCATGGAGGTACCCTGAAATGGCCAATAGCTGTATCCGGTTATGACCCAATCCTGAGCCGTTACCACCACATCATCGATATAAACCCCGTCATCGTTATTGGAAGAATTGGAGTACAGATTGAACCCGATATTGATTGTGTTGGAGAGATCCCCCAGTGGAGAGAGATTAATGGTATACTGATTGAACGAACCACCTGTACTGCCGCTGAACCGTCCACCCCCGGTTAAGAGGTAGACGGGGAGGAATCCGTTCCCGCCTCCCAGATCACCTCCAATGAATAACCAATCAACTGAGGGTTCGAGGTCGTCTCTGAGCTGAATGTCCATCAACACGATTTTATCGACCAGATTGAAGGCCGTATTATAGGTGATATAGGAATCGGTGTTATCCAGGTAATTTCCCGAAGGTGAATCCGCAAGGCTATGAGTTGGGCTAAATGAAATTGGATCTTTTAGGTCCCAAAAATCGTTGGTCCCCCAATGAGTCCAATTTCCCAATCCCGATTCAAAATCCTCACTCAAGAGGATATTCACCGTCGGATCTATCCCACGGAACGGGATGGAGCTGAGGATATTAACCCCGGGCGCCCCGACATCCACGGAAGTGG
>JABAOH010018987.1_pt1 | contig 20235 bp, 16 predicted proteins | sample 7062181 | NCBI WGS metagenome assembly JABAOH01 (sample SAMN14538630, study PRJNA623070) | marine sediment metagenome | biome: marine biome [ENVO:00000428]; feature: marine pelagic biome [ENVO:01000023]; material: deep marine sediment [ENVO:00002113]; isolation source: pool of 5 deep marine... | reverse complement strand
AGCGGTACTGATCGGAGCGCTGTGAGCGGTGCGCGGTACGCGGTGAATCTTCAAATGGGAGCAGGGAGAGGGGAGCGGGGAGCGGTACTGATCGGAGCGCTGTGAGCGGTGCGCGGTACGCGGTGAATCTTCAAATGGGAGCGGGGAGAGGGGAGCGGTACCTTCCTCCTGCACGGGAGCCGCCGGTTCACCAGCAACTCCCGCTCCCCGCTCCCTGCTCCCCACACCTGGACCACCAGACCACACACAACTAGACCACAGACCGCAGTACGTCACCGCCGGATGACGAGTCCGGTGCCCGCGGCAGCCTTGATCCCGGCCCCGATCGACAATTCCGGATTCCCCGGATCCGTCTGATAGCTCCAGTCGAAGATCATGTAGTCCTGACCCACGTGGGTGACCCGGATGGCGCCGAAGCGGGCGAACTGATCTCCGGCCTCCATCTGGAACACATAGCCAAACTGTGGGAGTGCCTGCAGCGCTGCTGGGCTGTACCCCGTCACAGGCGCGAGATCGATGGAGGTCAGGTCCGCGATGGCCTGCTGGCTGTACAGGGCGATCTCCGTCCCCGTGCGGACCGGCACGAGGAAGAAATTGCCATTGGAGTCACGGGTGACCTGGAAGTCGATATCGGTCCGAGAGCCATCCGCCACGATGCCGAGTTCCAGGGCTCCCACCTCGCCATCACCGTTCACGTCTTCCCAGAACCGGAATCCGGCAGTCTGCGGATCCGCCTCGAAGGCGGTCATCACTATGTTGCGGGCATCGGGCCGCGGCGTGTCGCCCCAAAGATCGGACCAGCGGCTCTCGAAGCCTTCGATGCTCTCCGCCGAAACGGCAAAGCAGCGCGACACCCCGTTTGCCAGCATGCCAACCAAGAACTCGGGCGCTACGGTAGTGCCTTCCAGGCTCCAGTCGGCGCCGCACTCGACGTCGTCTATCGAGTAGGACGCGCCGTAGACGCGATATTGCTTGAAGCCGTCAGGTTCGTTGATGAACGGGTTGTCTCCCCACGCCAGGTAGACAGCCCCATCGAGGCTGGTTCCCACGATGAAGTCCGGCCTTTCAAGACGCAGCCGCTCATCGATGATCACGCTCTCGCTGGGTGCGCTCTCGTCGCCGTCGAGGTCCACAGCCACCACGAAGTACTCCAGATCGGGTATGCCATTGTCGTGAAACGTGATGGAGGTGGTCTCCCCTCGGAGCCCGAACACTGCCTCGAGATCGGGCCGAGAGTACACGCGGTACACCTGGAGATCATCGTCCAGCACGGCGTCCCAAAACAGCAGAACGCCCAGCGGCTCTTCGGGATCGCCGCTCGGCTCGAGCTGGTAGCTGAGATTGGCCGGTGGCGCTACGTCGGGCCCTGTGACGCTGTCACACGCTATGATCAATCCCAACGCCGCGAGTACGACTATATGGCGTCGCATTGCCGCTCCCCCCGAATGGATTCCGTGATACCACAAGCGCATGGAACGTGCCGCAGCGGGCCGGAGGGACGCAACTGCTTAAATGTAAATAGGTTAGGGAACTCGCGCTGGAGGCACGACTTGTCCACAGGAGGGGACAATCGGAGCAATTCGCGGTTCGCAATTAGCAGTTCGTGACAAGCTGCCAATGGCTAGTCGCAGATTGCTGGTTGCTCCCCTCCACCGAAGGGGACAACGGGAGCAACTAGCATTTCGCAATCAGCAATTCGTCATTAACTGCTAATTGCAGATCGCTAGATGCTCCCTTGCCGCACCGTCCGCTGATCGTACTGGAACTTGATCTCTGGCTGGTCCAGCAGAGAGATGAAGAAGTTGAAGGCGAAGTTACCGTTTGGCGCCCTCACGAAGGAGAACGTGGCGCGCCAGCGGTGGAGGTCACGGTCGAACCGAAGGACGTGCTGACCGAACTCCTTGCGAGTCAGGTTGTATTGCGTATTCCACGATACCGACCAGTTCCTGGTGGGGGAAAACGACAGCGTGAAGCCGAGGGTACGATTGTTCGTAGGTCTTAGGCGGGTATCGGCAGTGTCCGCAACCGGCCTCGTCCGCTGATCGTCGTAGGTGAAGGACGCCTGCAGGCCGCGGCCCCTGGGAGCGTATGGCGCCATCTGGTCGATGGTCGGATCGAGCCCTCTCCGGGGCCCCAGTCCCGTGCCGGCCGGCTGGATCAGGTCTTCCGGACTCGTCGGCTCCGACGGCTCTGCAGCGGGCGGGGGAGCCTCACCTGCACCGAACAGCGCGAGGATTCTCTTGAAGGTGTTGGCCGACACACTAAAACGCGCGGATACGGAGGTCAGGAAGGGGTCGAACCGGACAGTGTCTCCGGCCGTCGTGGTGTCGAACCCGACTGGTCCGTCCCAGAGATCGTGGGTAGTCCCCAGGGAGAAGCCGGGCAACAGGTCACTCGTGAAACGGTTCGTGATTGCCTGGGTCCGCCAACCGTTGCGGCCTTCCTCCTTTGCCTGTTCGAAGTCGAACTCGATGGCCGAGGTCTGGATGCTCAGCAACTTGACCTTGCGAGCCTGCTGCGGGTCGGTCACCGTGTCACCGGGTGGAGGCCGAAGCTTACCCTCGAACGTCTGGGAGAGTGCCAGGCTGATGCGATGCACCGGCGGGCTGCGCCGCTGGGCGTCTTGTGACGTCGGGTTGAGTGCACGGGCGTACGCCTCCGGTACCTCCGCAGCCGGCGCGTAGCTCCAGCTTAGGAGTGGCGACACCGCGTGGCGGATGCGGGACACCGGACCGACCCCCGGGAAGAATCCGAAGAACGTGGGAGTGAGACTGGCGGCGAATGACAGTCGCTTCCCCTGACTCACGAACTTCCCTCCGCTGAACCGATTGCGCAGCAGGAACGGCCCACCCGTGGTATTCCGAATGCCGATGGAAGGCTGGAGCTTCCAGGTCGACGGGAAGATCGACGGGAGATTGATGCCCGTATTCCAGTCGACGCCGGTTCGGAAGTCCTCGCCGTAGAACCGGGTGACCGAATCAGTAGGATCGGCGGGGTCAGCCAGCACGATGGGCGGCGGCGGACGATTGGTGCGGAAGTCGGTCACGCTGATATCGTTCACCCAATTCCACCGTCCAATGCGGAGCGGCGTGCGGAACTGCAGATTGGTCGTCCGGCTATCCGTGAGAATCGTGTCCTCCCGCAGCTGATCGCCCACCGGCGGGAGTGGCACAACCACACCAGGTGCTTGGTCGAAGGTGCGGGCGTTGTTGAAAGTCACCGCAGGCGACCAGGTGATGCTCTGCCCCAGGTTGATCGGTGACGGGGTTAGACTGACGCTCGGCAGGGTCTGGCTGGTGGAGCCGTTGCTCAGGTCCTGAGTCCGGTTCCCACCGATCGCCAACGTGCCCCAGGCAAACTGCTTGTTGAAGTTGATCCGGCTGGCCAAGGTCGCGGTCTGGACGAACGGATCGACGGCGTTGCGTTGCACCACCCGACTGCTGGTCGCGAAATCTACGCTTGCAGTGAGTCGCGTCTTGATATTGAAGGCTTGCTGGTGATTCCACTGAAGCCGGAGTGATCGATCACCCGGCACCCCCTCGACCTCCGATTCGAAGATGCGGGACACGGATAGCCCGCCGGCCACGAACCGATCCAGCCATCGATACCGCAGCTGCCCATTGATGCCGATGTAGTTCCCAGAGAACCAGTCCAGCGACGCCTGGAAATCGGTGAAATCGTTGAGGGCGACGTAGAACCCGATGTTGGACACATGCCGCCGATACCCCTCATTGGGCCGAACCAGGTCGCTGAACCCAAATCGTGGCACCAGCAGGCCGGTTCGGCGCCCACGGCGCATGTCCTGAAAGATGAACGGGAGCCAGAGAATCGGCACATCTCGCACGTAGAGCACCGCGGGGCGCGCCACCATGATCGTGTTGGTGACCCATTTCACGCTGCCTGCAGCGAAATGGTAGTGGGGAGTCGTCAGGTCACAGCTCGTCATGTCGTTGTCAGCACCGTAGATTCTGGTCGAGGCGGAATCGATCTCCAGGCCGCCCCGCAGGTACCACGTGACACCCGACTGCACGAAGCTGGTGAGCGCGCTGTCCACTCCGCCGCGATGCTCACAGGTGTCGTACCGCATGCCCTCACCTACAAGCACCGTGCCCGCATCGAACAGCACCGGCGACCCATTCGCCAGCAACTGACAGTTGGCCTCTGCGAAGCTCACGGTTCCGGCTTCGAGCGTAGTTCCTTCCCGCTCCACCAGGGCCGAACCGACCAGTGTGATCTCCCGGGTTTCCCCAAAGAGCGTGATGCTGTCACCAGCATACAGGGTGATGGCGTAGCCGCTGCGCTCCAGCAGCGCGCGGATCACCGAGTCGGCCTGAGGGAACGAGCGGGACGGAGCCGACGGCAGTCCCAGCTTCCGCGCTGTCGCTGTGTCGAGCGGCTGCCCCAGCGAATCCCGCACCGCCGCTACGCTGTCCCTCTGAGCACGCGGCGGGCGTTGCGGCCGCTCGACCTGACCTTCCGTTGCCCCTGGGGTGATGGCAAGAAGGAGAACCGTCGCGGAGACGCCTCCGATGGCCTTGCGGGAGCGCCGTCCCCCCACCAGACGGGCCGCAATGATCCCGGCCTCATATAGCAGCAGGACGGGTGCCATCATCATCAGCATCGACAGCACATCGGGCGGGGTCAGCAGTGCCGCGAGGATGGCCCCGATGACGAGGGCAATGGGACGGTGTCGGGCGAACGTCTGGGGCCTGATGAGGTCCAACGCTGACAGGAGCACCATGAGCACGGGGAGCTCGAACATCAGGCCGAAGGCCAGGATCATCTTGGTGGCAAACCCGAAATAGGCATCGGCGGTGATGATCCACTCGAGGTACTCATATTGGAATCCCGAGAGGATTCGGAACACCGCCGGCAGGACCCAGAGGTAGGCCATCAGCACCCCGGCGCCGAACAGTCCGAGGCCCGCGATCAGCGCTGGGACGATGTATCGTCTCTCATGCTCGTACAGCGCCGGCGAGAGGAAGCGCCACACCTGCGCAATGATCACAGGCGACGCCAGCACTGCCCCCACGACGACGGCGAGTTTCAGGGTGATGATGAACGCGTCGGTCGGGCGAGTGACGAACAGCTTGCCTTCGGGCAGATACGGCGCGATGGGGTCCTTGAGGAGGCCGAGCACGTCGAACCGCTGCACCAGGAAGAACCCGATGACCGCACCCACCACCAGCGCAAACAGGCTCCACAGGATTCGCCACCTCAGCTCTTCGAGGTGATCGAGAAAGGGCATCTCGCCCCTGGCAGTCTTCGCTTTCACGTGAAGCAGGTCGGGGCGACTCGCCCCTCAGCGATCCGGATTGCCGAGCTTGGTGCGGGCGAGTTGCGCTTCTTCTGATCGAGGGTACGCGGCGATGACACGACTGTAGTACACCTCGGCAGCCCGTCGGTCCCCGCGTCGTTCGGCGATGAGACCCAGGCGGTACAGCGCGGTCGGAGCACGAGGCGAGTCCCGGTAGTCCCGGACTACCCGCTCGTAGGCCGCCGCGGCCGAGTCCGGATCGCTGTCTTCCCACGAATCGCCAACGAAGAATTGGGCGTCCACCGCCCGTGGGTGATCGGGGAAGTCGGTCAGCAGTTTGCGGAAGCCCTGCCGCGCCGTCAGCGGGCTGCCCCTTCGCAGCTGCTGCAGCGAGACCTGAAACAGCTCTTCGGGGTCAATTCCTCCAGCGGGTGCCACTGCGGCTGCAGTGTCTCCAGGCGCCGGGATACCAGGAATGACGCTCTGCCGCAGTCGCGCATCGAGCTGGGCGCGCATTTCACTGATGCGCTGCTGGCTCTGACCCGTGAGCTCCTGGATCTGCACGAGCTGCCGCTGCACCTCGGTCATGTCGGAGCGGACGTCCCCCTGGAACCGCGCGAGACGGCGCTGTAGCACGACCAGGGAATCGAGCAGGCGCTGCTGGAAGGCGAGGACCTGATCCAACACGACAGCCCGCACCGAATCGGCGCGGGCTGTCTCTTGTTTCAGGGCTTGCACCTCCTGCTCTACGCGCCGCACATCGCCCTTGAGCGCGCAAGCGCCCAGGCTGACCGCCGCCAGCGCGACGAGGGAACCGAAGCGCGTCACATGCCTGCGGGCTTCACCAGCCTCGCGCCACCAGCCGTGATGGCGAAGGCATCGCGCCGGTTCTTGGCCCAAGCCTCCTCGTTGTGGCCCGGATCAACCGGCTGTTCCTCACCCATCGACCGCACCGTAATGCGGTTCTCAGCAATCCCCCGATCGGTGAGCCACCTTCTCGCCGACAGCGCCCGCCGGTTGCCGAGTGCCATGTTGTACTCGTCGGAGCCGCGCTCGTCACAGTGGCCCGTGATCTCGATCATCAGAGCCGGGTTCACTTGGAGGATGGACAGCTTCTGCTCCAAGACCTCCGTGTCGACGCCGGGGCGGATGTTCGACTTGTCAAAGTCGAAGTTGATCACCGCCTGGACCATCGACCTGACCTCGGCCGTAATCGCCGCCTCGCGTGCGGCGGCCTCTTCGCGCTCCCGGCGAATGCGCTGCTCTTCCAACTCCTGGACGCGCCGAACGCTGTCCTCTCGAGCCTGCTCACGCGCGATGGAATCGCGGCGGGCCTGCTCACGCGCGATCGAGTCGGGATCGGGCTCCGGCGCCGGTGGTGGTTCCGGAGGCCCGCCACCACAGGCTACTGCCGCCACCATGATGGCGATACCCAAACTCATTGCGAACTTGAGTTTCATCTTCGCTCCGTGCTTATGGTTCCGAAGGCTCCGGTATCAGTGGTGACCATGCCGGCAGTCTGGTATCCCCGACCGTCGTGAGTTGACGCACCCTACCGGTCTCTACGTCGATCACCCACACTTGGCGCGTCCCGGTGCGGCTCGAGATGAACGCCAGATGCCGTCCATCGGGAGCCCACGTGGGATCCTCGTTTCTCCCCGCACTCGTCAGTTGCCGGACCACTCGCGACCGCGCGTCCATGAGGAACACTTGAGGGCTGCCAGCAACGTCGCGGTGAAACGCGATCCGCGTACCGTCGGGTGACCATACAGGCCCAGCCGAGTTTCCGGTCACCCCGTAATCAAACGGCGCGAACAATTCCTGCCCCGTCCCGTCCGCTGCCATCACATATACCTGCGTTCCCCCAGCCCGGTTCGACACGAACGTGATCTGGCGCCCGTCTGGGCTGAACGCGGGGGATAGGTTATCTGAAAATCTACCCACCGTCAAGCGCTCTAAGCAACAGTCCCGTGCGAGGTTATAGCTGAAGACGTCGCTGCCCTCACCGCCGATGCGGGTAAACGCCAGGGTCCGTCCGTCAGGCGAGAACGCGGCACTGATGTTGAGCAACTCGGTAGTGGGCCCGACCACGGATCGCTCACCCGATTCCAGGTCCACCAAGACGATCTTCCCCCACCCGTTGGACAGCTCGCTGTACGCTAGTCGGGTTGCAGATGGGTGCCAGGCCGGCGAGAACGCGCTCACGCCTGCGGGTGAGGCCGGCGCCAGGGAGGCACCGTCGGCGTCCACTCGGTACAGCCGTCCCCGCCGCACAAACAGCAGCCTGCTCGCAGCGAAGCCCGGCTCGCCGCTGGCCGTGCGCACCAACTCATCGGCGACCCGGTGCGCCGCCATCCGAAAATCGGGATCGCCGAGCGACTTGAGGTCCATCCGTATGCCGTGCCGGACCGTCTCGCCGTGAACATCGTATAGCATCACCGAGAGCGAGGAGGTGTCCGGGTCCGGCAACACGCCAACAGCGTAGTCGGCACCCAGGGCGGCATACAACGAGTAGTTGACGAACGGGGCCCCCGATGCTGCTCCCGGCGGCGTAGTGTCCTCGTCACCACCGTACCCCCCAACCCCGATCATCAGACTGTCGGCGCCGGGGAGCGTGATCATCTCGAACCGGTCACTGTAGGCGAGATCACGCTGCAGGAGCGCCCGCACCGAGTCGAGACGGATCGCCCGCGCTCCGCCGAGAACCAGCATTCCCGGGCGCAGCCCCGGCGTGTAGGTGATACCGATGCGAACGCCCCGTTCGACAGGGGGAATGGTGTCCTGGGCACGCGGAGCGTCGGGCAGGGCAACGATAGCGGCGAGGGCTAGAAGGGCCGAATGGCGCGCCATCATCTACGCGTGCTGGACGGATCAAAGAAGAAGGTGACGGGCAAGACGTCCGCCGCATAGCCCGCCGGCAGGGGCCCAAACGCCTGGGCATTCGCGGCGGCTTCGATGGCACCTTGCGCCTCCAGGTCGAACGCGAAGGCGCCGGAGCGCTTCACGAATCGGAAGTTCGAGATTGAGCCGTTGCGGTGGATCAGAAACAGTACCTCCGCCCGTAGCGACACGTTCCCACCACTGGGCCGGTGCCAGCGTCTATGGATCTGGGCCACGATGTTACGCAGATACTCCGGGTATGGGAACTGCACCCCCTCGGTCTTGACAGTGGCGGGATCGGTACCCGTCGACGGCTCCACGTCGGGTGCCAGTTCCTGCTCCGGGTTGGTCCGAGGAGCCGGCTCCTTCTCGATCTCGGGCTCCGGCGTCGGCGGTGGAGGGGTTTCAGCCACCGATGTGCGCCGGGGCCGTCGAGACTCCAGCGGCGCCGGACGCTCCGCCGGACGCTCCACGACTTCCGGGGCCCGCCTGCGATCCGGCTCAGGCCGGGGAGCGGCCACCAGCTCGACTCGGTACACCGGTGGCGCAACCCGCCGTACCAGCGCCGGGGCGGACCACAGCCCCCCAACGGCCGCTGCGTGCAGTGCTACAGTCGCCACCAGCGCGATCCCAGTCCCCCGGGCCTCGGGAGCCCTGCGTCGCGCTCTCTGTCTCGCCCGCTTCACCGCCCGGTTACCTCCGATTCGGCAACGAGCCCCACGTCGGCGACTCCCGACGCACGCATCACGGCCAGCACCCGCACCACCTGCCCGTACGCAACACGGCTATCTCCTCTAAGATACACACCGCTGGGGCGTCGCGCCGTCACCATCGCCGGAAACGCGGCGCGGAAATCCTCAAAGGAGAGGGGAGTCTCGTCGACGAAGATGCGGCCCTGCTGATCCACCGTGACAACCAATCCCTCCTTGGGCTGCAACGGCCGCGCCTCGGCCCGGGGAAGCTGCACGTCCACGCCGCCCTGCATAATGGGCGCGGTGATCATGAATATGATGAGGAGGACGAAGGCCACGTCCACTAGGGAGGTCACGTTGATGTCGGCGGTGAGCGGGAGATTACCACTGCCCGGTCGGAACTCTGGCATCGGCTAGATCCTCCCCTCGCGCGCCATCGCCCCCACGATCTCGTAGGCGAACCCCTCCAGCTCACCGGTGAACACGCCAAGACGGCTCACGAAGAGGTTGTACGCGATCACCGCAGGTATGGCGACGGCGAGCCCCAGGACCGTCGTCACCAGCGCCTCGGCCACACCGGGCGCAACGGCCGAGATGTTGCCGGATCCCCCTGCCGCAATACCGATGAAGGCGTCCATCACCCCGAGCACCGTGCCCAGCAGCCCGAGCAGCGGGCTCACCGAGCCAACTGTTGCCAACCATGGTATAAACCGTGCCATGAGATCACGTTCCGCACCGACTTCCTTCGTCAGTACCATCCGCAGCACGTCCAGCTGCGTGGGAGTGAGGGCGCCGCTGCTGCTCCCCTTGGTGTCCTTGAGGGCGCCCGGACGCAGCTCAGAGAAGAAATTGATTCCCTCCCGCAGCAGGCGCCCATAGGGGGATGGTGGGAGCTTCATGACTGCGTGGTACGCATCTTCCAGCCTGGTAGTGCGCTCCAGGGCGTCAAAAAAGCGGTCTCCCTGCCTCCGGACGCGCCGTAACTGCGCCCACTTGAGCACGATCAGGAACCAGCTAACCAGGGAGAAGACTGCGAGAACGATGAGCACCACCTTGGTGGCAGTGCTCGAAGTCACCACCAGCTCCCAAGCGCTCGTCGGTAGCGCACCTCCCACCTGCAACGTCATGCAGCATCCTCCACAATCCACTCATATGTGAGCTTCAGCCCTTCCCGGAGAGAGCACCCCGGGCGCCAGTCCCACTCACGTGCCGCCCGCTCGACGCTCACTGCGCTCCGCCGGAGCTCACCGGCACGAGCCGGGGCGTGCTGGATAGGAACGCTGACTCCCGTCGCGTCGAGCATGGCCTGCGCTAGCTGATTCACACTGGTCTCAATGCCGGTTCCCACGTTGAATGCGACATCGTTTAGTGTTCCGACGCCTGGCACCCTCCAATGCGTCGCAGCGTGATTCGCCGTGACGACGTCACCGACGTACACGTAATCCCTGGTCTGGGAGCCGTCGCCATGAATGGTCAACGGTTCCCTGCGATGGAGTCGACTCCCGAAGATCGCTACCACGCCCGCCTCACCGTGTGGGTTCTGCCGCGGCCCGTAGACGTTCGCATAGCGCAGCGAGATCACATCGAGACCATAAAGCTTCGCGTAGGCAGAGAGGTAGTATTCGGACGCCAGCTTGCTCACCCCGTACGGCGAGACGGGGAGCTTCGGCGCGGATTCCGGATGCGGTAGCCGATCACTCTCCCCGTACACCACGCCTCCCGATGAGGCGAAGACAAAGCGCCGCACTCCACCCTCTCTGCCGCCTTCCAGGAGATTGAGGAGGCCCAGGATGTTGGTGCGGGCGTCGAACGCAGGATCCCGAACTGACACCCTGACATCCATCTGAGCCGCATGGTGGTTGACCAGTGTGAACCCACCACGCCCCACCAGCCTGCGGGTCTCCGGCGACGCGACGTCGGCGTGGACGAACGTGGCGGCCGCCGGGACGTTCTCGCGTCGTCCGCTGGAAAGGTCATCGAGCACCGTAACCTGGAACCCTTCCGCCAGGTACATCTCGGCGACATGGGAACCGATGAACCCTGCGCCGCCAGTCACCAGGACCCTGGAGGCTTCGGCCATCAGCCGTCAGCCTTTAGAGAGCGCTCGCTCTTCGCAATTCGCAGTTCGCGGTTTGAAACCGGCAACCAGCCTGTGCTGCGCAGCCGCCCCGTCTGGGATTCTCCCCCAGATCTTGCCGCATCGACCTGAAGGCTAATGGCTGAGGGCCGCAGGCTCAAATGAGGATCCAAACAACGGTTACGGCCGCTAGAGCGGCCGTAACCGTTGGTAGTGGTGGAATTGGGTATGACGAGCCGGCCGACCGGCTTCCGTCACGAGGGCATCTTCCGGGCCAGTCTCACTGGTGCCTCCGGCACGACGCCAAGCTGGTTGATAACGGTGAGCAGCCCGGAGGCGGAGCGCTCTCGTCTGTGGACGATCTGCATGAATGCGACCGTGTCGGGAGCCATCCCGGCTTGGTCCCTGGGCCGCAACACGACAAACACGTCGCCAAGAGCGACGCCATCGCTGCGTCCCAGGTCGATGAAGATGATATCCTGCTGGCCCGCAACTGGATTGAGGTCCCGCGGCTCGACAACCGACCCCGAGATTCCGTTCTCGACGGGAACTGGTACGGCGGTGCCGGGATCCACAAATGGCTCCAGCGGCATGGCCACCTGGCCATCGGCGATACGGTCAAACTGGGCCACGACCTGAGCGACCACCTCATCTTCAGATGCGTTGGTGACCCGGGCGATGCCCGAAGGAACAACGACGTTGCCCCAGTTAGGGACCTCGCGACGAAGGCTGGCCAGGAGCAGCGAATCGCCCACCTGATAGGCGGCCCCTCTGGGCGGACGAACCTGGATTTCCCCGAAGATCATCGCCGAGGAACTGGCCGTCAGGTTCCGGAGGGTCGGCTTCCCGACCGCGCCTAGCACCTCTCCCCACGGAAGCTCCTGTCCTTCCGTGAGGAACCCGGCCGCATAGAACTCGCCCTGGCGAATCGGGCGATAGCGGAACAAGCCCGAGCCGACAGCGCGCATACCGCCGCGCAACGCGGTTCGGCGAGCGAACACGGTGGGAGCCGTCTCAGTAGGTGGCGGTGGCGGCGGAGCCCCTGGCGGTGGTAGGACCTCAAGGCTGTCTTCCGGGGGTGGCTCCACAGCCTGTTCTGGCGGCAAGCCGACCACCGCCTGCTGTTGGACCGGGGCCTGTTGGGCTTGGGGCACGCCAGGCTGGCCGGGCACAGTCACCACGACCCCCCCGGCCGTGTCCGGAGTGACCAGCCACAGTTCCTCTCCGGGGAAAATCCAGTGGGGATCTTCCACCACCAGCGTGTTGAGCCGGTAGATCTCCGGCCACATGAAGGGATCGCCGAGATATCGCTCTGCCAACTCCCACAGGGTCTCGCCCACCACCACGACATGTACGTTGGGACGTTGGCCGACCTGCAGCGTGTCCTGCGCGCGCACGGAACTGGCCATCCCGACCAGCAGCACGCACAGGACAGCGATCCGGCTAGAACGGAAGATCGTCGTCTTCCTCATCAAGTGCCTCCGGGAAGTCGTTGTACGACTCCGATGGCCCGTCGGCGACGGCCGGCTTGGCAGCAGCGGCACTCACCGGCGCGTCGGACACCTCCCCCCCACCCCGCGGCGTCAGCATGAGCATCTCACGGGCGTTGACCTCGGTCGTGTACCTCGTGTTACCGTCTCGATCCTCCCAAGTTCGGTATTCGACCCGGCCTTCGATGTATACTCGATCACCTTTTTTGAGGTATTTCTCAGCCACGTCGGCGAGCTGCCGGGCGCGGTTGTTCCACAGCACCACCCGGTGCCACTCGGTCTTCTCCTGGCGCTCCCCGGCCTGGTTGGTCCATGATCGGCTGGTGGCTACCGACAGCGTCGCCACCCGGGTCCCGCTGGCTGTGCTCCGGACTTCGGGGTCCGCCCCCAGGTTCCCGATCAGCATCACCTTGTTCAGACTACGACTCACGCGACCTCCTGGGTTAGGGGGTGGGACCCGGACGCGCTCAAACTATAGGAGCCGCAAGTCCTTTTGTCAACCAAAGATACGCGATTTTGGGCGAACTTTTGCAGGGGGGAAAGTGGAGCGGAAACCGAAGAGATGCCGTAACTGAGGTCCTGGGTGCTGGGTGCTGGGTCCCTGGGGATTGAACGGGGTCCCTCCCTACCCCCAAGGACCTAGGACCGAGGACCCAGGGCCTGGCCAATCACCCCCGCTTCTGCAACACCGCCAGCACCTCTCCAAGCTTCTGCTCGGCCCGGGACACCATCTCATCGGCCTCCTCCTTCACTCGGGTCCTGTAGCTCGCGTCCTCAACATCGCCCAGATTGATCAACACGTTCTTGTGGGCACCCCAGATGCCAGTCTCAAGGGCCTTGGCTCCCACCTCGAGGTCTGAGCGCAATGCTATGTTGCCGTGCTGAGCCATCTCCACCATCGGCTCCCAACATCGGTCGGCGACGCGCATGACCGTGAGTGGGACCTCGATCGCATTCTTGAGCCCCTGCTGCACGGCCTCACGCCGAGTTGCCCTTTGCTCCTCCGTGTCCTGCGACATGCCCAGCGCCGCCTTGTAGTCGTTGAACGCGTTCGTATCAGCATCGATCATGGCAACGAGGTCGTTCATCGCGTCGTTGAGCGGAGGGATGAGCCGCCGCATCGTCGCATCCTTCTCCTCGAATTTCCGCTTCCCGTAGGTCATCCAGCCGACCATGGTCCCCAGGGCTGCACCCATGCCGGCAAAGAGGGCAGCAGCCGACCCACCGCCAGGGGCTGAGGTTCGCGCCCCTAGGGTGTTCAAGAACTCCCGAACCGACATGTTGGCTAGGGTCCCCATATCATCATCCTCGATCATGTACTCGATGATGCGCTCGTCCGGAATGAAGGGAGAGACTGAGTTCAGCCCGAGTCTCTCGACGGCCAAGCGGATCTTCTGCCGTTCATCCACCAGGAACAGGTTCTCTTCTTGTATGTAATAGTCCGCCGCCATCAGCATTGCCGCGCGGGGGATCAGCCCGACCAGCTCCGAGCCCACTACGGCGAGATTCAGCTCCCGGGCTCGCTTGGCACATTCCTCGAAGGCGACGTGCGGCGGCGTGATCCGGTAGTCGTCGAGGTTCATGGATACCTGGGCCAGGTTGTACTCATCGACGTACCAGCCGATTCCCTTGACGGCCTTCAGGTGGCCTGGTTGGTCCGGTCCCCGTCCCTGCTCCCTCACGTCCAGCGCAATGCGGTGGGCCTGCTCCTTAGTGCCGAGTATGTTCACGTTGTAGGCCACCAGGAAGAAGCGGGCACCGGCCGCTGTCGCTCCCCAAGTCGGGATGAACTCGGCGGGACCGAAATCCGGCTCCCACTCCGGTCGCTTGATCTTATCCGGCAGGCTTTCGTACTCGCCTTCACGGATCTGCTTCAGGCTCTTGCGATGCTTTTGCCGGGAGGCAGCCTCGTAGAGATAGACCGGGATTCCTAGCTCTTCCCCCGCACGCCGACCGAAGGACGTTGCGCACTCCACGCACTCTTCCATTGAGACGCCGCCCACAGGGACGAATGGGCACACGTCCATGGCGCCCATGCGCGGGTGCTCACCCTGATGATTCCGCATATCGATGAGGTCTCTAGCGACCCGTGCGGAGTTGAGGGCACCCTCCACTGCGGCTTCCGGCGTCCCGACAAAGGTGTACACCGTGCGATTGGTGGACTCACCTGGATCGACGTCCAGGAGGGTGCAGCCGGGCGTACCTCGAATGGCGTTCGCGATCGCGTCGATGACGCTGCGGTCACGACCCTCTGAGAAATTGGGTACGCACTCGACGATCTTTCTCATGTGAGTTGCTGTGGCTCTGCAGCTCTAGTCTCGAGAAGACGGCGCGGCCGCAGCACGGCATGGCGGCATAACGGCGTGGACGGCATGCCCTCCGATCCTCTCTATCGTCTTCACCCCCCTTCCCCCTGTCTGACCGCGACAGCGAGCGGCATGGAACGGCAGGGGGCGGGAGTGAAGTGAATCGCTTTAAGTCCTTTTGTCAACGGGAGATACGGGGGCAGGGGCGGCCGGGGAGGGCTCGCAGCTCGCGATTCGCAGTTCGTGAGGTCGCAGAACGCCACGGGCCTCACGAACCGCTAATTGCGAATTGCGAAATGCGCCAGGGGCGGGGTGTTGGGGCTTGGGTGTTGGCTGCTAGGGACCCCTAGAACCCGGCACCCAGGACCCAACACCTTAGTCGGGGCCCTCGCATGCGGGGACCTTCTTCGGCTCCACCGGACGGGCCAGGACGAGCGCATCTTCCCGGGGTCTCCGGTAGTAGTGCCGCCGGCGGCCCCGCTCCTTGAATCCCAGGCGCTCATAGAATGCCCGGGCAGCAAGGTTGGACTCGCGGACTTCCAGAAACACCGTGCGGGCTCCTTGGGCGGCCAGCAGGGTCAGAGCCTTCCGCACCAGCCGACGGCCGATCCCCTGCCGCCGATGGTCCTCATGGACCGCCAGGTTGAGAATCTCACCCTCTTCCCACGCTGAGCGGGAAAACAGGTAGCCTGCGACACCGGACGGGGAGTCGGCAACGAGGGCGGTGTGACCAAGCATCAGCCGAAGGCTCTCGGGGGACCAGGGGTCCGAGAAGACCTTCCGCTCCATCGCGGCGATGGCCGGGAGGTCAGCGACGTCCGCTGCCCGAATGCGGTAGTGCTCGCCCATGCTCCTGTTCCCACCGTGCCTGAGCCGCTGCGGGGCGGCCGTACACGGGCTCAAACCGCTCAGGATCTTCAATGGGCTGGGTGCCATTCCCGACAGCGAGCAACTCGATCAGCGCGCTCGCTCGGGGAGCCCCCGCCGGGGGACCGATGGGGGGCCTCCCAGTCCACCGCTGTACCTCCTCGGCGCTGGCCAGGGCCCCGTCTCCCACGGCGATGGCCGGCGGGGTGGAGCACCGCCGTATCAGCTCAGACACGCTACAACACAGCGGCTCCACGAGCGTGCGGACGCTATCCCCGACGACGTCGTAGACCGCCGCGAACACCTCTCCACGCAGCGCGTCGTACAACGCCGCTACCGGACCCCGAACGAATGCCCGGGTACTCCACGCTGCAGCCAGGAGGGAAGGCGCCGTGCGGAGGACGAGGGTGTCGTGGCAGCGAAGGATTCCCTTTGCGGTGGCAAAGCCGATGCGGAGACCGGTGAAGCTTCCGGGGCCGTCCGCAACCACGATTCCGGCAAGATCGGTGTAATCCATTGCGGCGAGACGCAATGTCTCACCGATGGCCGGCAACAACGCTGCCGCATGCCGACGGTCACCGAATACGATTTCGCTCGCAGCAGCTCCGGGTTCGCCGACGGCTACGCTCCCCACTCCCGTTGCCGTCTCGATCGCAAGGTAGAGACTCATGCGACACGCTCCAGGACACGCCGGTCCGGCAGGTGAGCATGCGACAGGACGATATGCGCGTCCGGAGGTGGAGCGTAGGCTCCCGCCCTCTCGGGCCACTCAATCAGGAGGAGACGCGCCCGACGTTGGAGCGCTATGAGATCGAGGTCGAGTGCCTCCGCCGGTTCTCGCAGCCGATAGCAGTCCGCATGAACCAGCACGCCATGGGGCGAGTGATATTCGTGTACCAGGGCAAACGACGGGCTGCGTGCGGATTCGGCACCCGCCGCCTTCGCCACTGCCTGCACAAAAGTGGTCTTTCCCGACCCGAGCTCCCCGGTCAGCCAGACAACCGATCCCGGTGTGAGCTCACGCCACAACCGCGCCGCTTCACGGCCGAGGGCCTCGAGGGACACAAGCTTAGGCACGAGGTTTCGCCGTCCGGGGGGTGCCCTTCCCCCGCCCTCGGGTGCCCCGGGGCGAGCGCCGAACTGGGTCACCCTCGGCTCGCAGATCGAAGAGTTGGTCCCGCAACTGGGCCGCGAGCTCGAAGTCCAACTCGGCGGCAGCCTCCCGCATTTGCTGTTCCAGTACCGCAATGAGGCTCTCCCGATCCAGTTCCCTCCCTTCCCCACGGATATCAGCTGGCTTTGGCTGCGCCATACGGGCGTCGGCTACCCGCGTCACCAGTCGCACCTGATCCACGGACTTGCGAATCGACGCCGGCGTTATCCCGTGCTCCCGGTTGTATTCCTGCTGCAGCGCGCGCCTGCGGTTCATCTCCGTGATTGCCCGCTCCATGGACCCTGTGACGCGGTCGGCGTAGAGAATGGCGCGGCCCCGCGCATTGCGCGCGGCGCGCCCCACCGTCTGGATCAGCGACCGATCGGAGCGGAGGAACCCCTCCTGATCAGCATCCAGAATCGCCACCAAAGCGACCTCGGGTAGGTCGAGTCCCTCGCGAAGTAGGTTGATTCCTACCAAGACATCGAACTCCCCGAGCCGCAGGCCGCGGACGATTTCCATACGCTCGATAGCGTCGATGTCCGAATGCATGTACCGAACTCTCACGCCCGTCTGCTGTAGGAAGTCGGTGAGATCCTCAGCCATTCGCTTGGTGAGGGTAGTCACTAGCACCCGCTCACGGCCTGCTTCGCACTCGCGGATCTCAGCAAGCAAGTCGTCCACCTGGCCCTTGACGGGCCGTACTTCGACGGCGGGATCGATCAGGCCCGTGGGACGGATGATCTGCTCGACAATCACGCCTTGCGAGAGCCCAAGCTCGAAGTCACCGGGGGTGGCCGAAACGAAGAGCATGCTGGGGGTCAGCCTCATGAACTCGTCGAAGTTGAGCGGGCGGTTATCCAGTGCCGACGGCAGGCGAAAGCCGTACTCAACGAGGGTGAGCTTCCGCGACCGATCGCCCTCATACATGCCGCCGAGTTGCGGCAGCGTTACATGCGACTCGTCCACGATGGTGAGATAGTCGTCGGGAAAGTAGTCGAGGAGGCACGCCGGCCGCTCTCCCGCCTTCCGGCCGGTAAGGTGGCGACTGTAGTTCTCGACACCCGCGCAGGTACCGATCTCCAGCAGCATATCGACGTCAAACCTGGTGCGCGATTCCAGCCGCTGTGCCTCCAACAGCTTCCCCTGGCTGCGGAATTCTGTCAGCCGTTCGGCCAGCTCCTCCCGAATCACCCGCACTGCCCGCTCGATGGTGGGCCGACGCGTCACGAAGTGCGTGGCCGGGTAGATCGCACAGCGCGGAAGCTCAGTGATGACGTTGCCGGTGAGGGGGTTGATCTTCGAGATGCGCTCGACTTGGTCCCCCCAGAACTCGATGCGGACTCCCTGCTCCTCGTATGCCGGAAGGACTTCCACGGTATCGCCCCGCACGCGGAAGGTGCCGCGCTCGAAGGCGACATCGTTGCGGGCATAGTGAATGTGCACCAACTCCTCGAGGATCTCGTCCCGGGGGCGCTCCTCGCCGGCGTCCACGGTGACCATGAGCTCCCGGTATTCCGCGGGGTCTCCCAGCCCATAGATGGCGCTCACGGTCGCGATGATGACGACGTCATCGCGCTCAACCAGGCTGGACGTCGCACGGAGCCTGAGTGCATCGATGTCGTCGTTGATCGAGGCGTCCTTCTCGATGTACGTGTCGGTCGCCGGGACGTACGCCTCGGGCTGGTAGTAGTCGTAGTACGAGATGAAGTACTCGACGGCGTTCCGAGGAAAGAACGACTTGAGCTCCCCGTAGAGTTGGGCGGCCAGGGTCTTGTTGTGCGACAAGACGAGTGTCGGTCGACCGTTGGTGGCAATGACGTTGGCCATCGTCACGGTCTTTCCCGAACCGGTGACGCCGAGGAGGGTCTGGTACTTGTCGCCACGGCGGAGACCCGTCACCAACTGCGCCAGCGCTCTAGGCTGATCGCCGGCGAGAGAGAATGGGATTTGGAGCTCGAAGGTAGCCATTGCGTGCTAACAACTAGCTTCCTGCAATTAGTGTTTCGCAATCAGCAATTCGTGGTTTCCAGCTACAACAGGCAACCGGAGGAACGGACAGCGTTCTAGCACGCTACATGGAGGTCGGAAGGTATGCGACGAATTGCGAATTGCTGATTGCAAATTGCTGCCCTTAGTGTCCCTCTCCCGCCACCAGCCTCGCCGGCGGCTCCCGGCGTTGCACCGTGGAGACTCCTTTGACCCGTTGCATGGCCCGCATGACCTTGGCCAGATTGGCGTGGTTCTCAACCTCCACGAGGACGGAGCCGAACATGGCCCCGTCGCGGCTCAAGAGCTCGGCGCTGCGGATGTTGGTACCGGTCTCTGAGACCGCCTGCATCAAGTCGGCGTAGAGTCCCCGTCGGTCCTCGCCAACCACCCCCAGGCTGACGACGAAGACCTCGCCCTCCATCACTTGCCAATCGATCTCGACTCGGCGCTCGGGATCGTCGGACATGACGAGTAGATTGGGACAGTCGCCCCGGTGGATCGAGATCCCACGCCCCTTGGTCACATAGCCCACAACGGGATCACCCGGCACTGGTTGGCAGCACTGCGCGTACCGCACCATCAGACCGTCGACTCCGTGGATGCGCACCCCCCGCCCGAGGCGGATCCGGTCGATGACGCGGCCGAAGCGGGTGGGTTTGGGCGCCTGTAGCTCGGCGCTGGGTCGGTCGGGATAGATGGCTTTGATAACCTGTCCAATCGGGGTGTCCCCCCGTCCGAGCACCTGATACAGGGTGTCGGCGGAGGCTACGGATAACCGTTCCGCCGCCGCGACCAAGACCTCATCGCCGGGCACGTCGAGTCGGCGCCGGCGCAGCTCCCGCTGCAGAATCTCCTTGCCCAGAGCAATGCTCCGCTCAGCTTCCTCCTGCTTGATCCACCCACGGATCTTGTACCGGGCCCGGGCTGTCCGCACGTGGCTCAACCAGTCTTTGCTGGGACGGGCGAGCGGACCGGTCAGGATCTCCACGGTGTCGCCGTTGCGGAGCGGTCGGTGGAGCGGCGCGATCCGCCCGTTTACCTTTGCCCCCTGACACCGCAGCCCGACCTCAGTATGGACGGCGAATGCGAAGTCCAGGGGCGTGGCGCCTGTCGGGAGCCGCTTCACATCCCCCCGGGGAGTGAACACGAAGATCTCGTCTTGGAACAGGTCGATCTTCAGGAACTCAAGGAACTCCTCCGGACTGTGCGCGTCCTGCTGCAGCTCGAGGAGTTGTCGGAACCACTCGAACCGAGCATCCAGCTCGTCCCGGCCCTTCTTCTTCTCCTTGTAGACCCAGTGCGCAGCGATCCCGTACTCCGCCGTGCGATGCATGTCCCACGTGCGGATTTGGATCTCGTACGGCTGCCCCCCGGGACCGAAGATGGTGGTGTGCAGCGACTGGTAGCCGTTCGACTTGGGCGAGGCGATGTAGTCTTTGATCCGCTCCTGCAGCGGCGTCCAGTTATGGTGGATCACGCCCAGGGCGTGGTAGCAGTCTCTCACCGTGTTGACGAGGACCC
>JABAOH010140727.1_pt2 | contig 20250 bp, 21 predicted proteins | sample 7062181 | NCBI WGS metagenome assembly JABAOH01 (sample SAMN14538630, study PRJNA623070) | marine sediment metagenome | biome: marine biome [ENVO:00000428]; feature: marine pelagic biome [ENVO:01000023]; material: deep marine sediment [ENVO:00002113]; isolation source: pool of 5 deep marine... | reverse complement strand
GTCGTAGCGGGCAACATAAGAAAATGCCTTAACAGCTAAATTAAAATTGGTTTCTTCTGAAATAGCACCGTTATTGTTTTTTAGTTCAGCAATCAAATCATCATAATCTTCCGGGTGGGTTACCAAGGTTACATATTGATAGTTTTTTGCAGCGGCTCTAAGCATTGTAGGTCCGCCAATATCTATATTTTCAATTGCTTCCATTAAGTCTACGTCTTCTTTTTTAATAACTTCTTCAAAGGGATATAGGTTAACAACAATCATATCAATCGGCTGCATATCATTGTCCTGCATCTGCTGTAGATGGGTGTCATTGTCGCGCAGTGCTAGAACGCCGCCATAAATTTTTGGGTGCAGGGTCTTAACCCGTCCATCAAGGATCTCTGGGGAGCCTGTATATTCTGAAATATCTACTACGTTAACACCCGAATCTCTGAGCTGTTTTGCTGTTCCTCCAGTGGATAGTATTTCAACGTCGAATTCCTCAAGGCCTTTGGCAAAATTGCTTATACCCTCTTTGTCTGAAACACTTATGATCACCCTGTTAATTTTATTCATCTAGCTGCTCCTTAATGGAAGTGTGAAAAAAAAGGTTCTTTACTCTTGTGATTAGTTAGGAAATCCTATCCTTGTGCTCTGAGTAAAAAGTATTATTTTAGCAAAGTGTGTTAAAATTCCAATAGCCGGCTTAAATATTTTGCGAAAAGACTTTTGAGAAATCGTCAATTGTTACGTATAATCTTTGTTGTTATCCCGATGGGTTAGTTTTATAGATTGATTCTGATTATGGGTTTGGATTAGTTTTGTTATATTTGGGGGGATTTTTAGTATGAAAAATCAAAATGCCATAAATTTTAGAGTGGGCTTATTCGTAATAATAGCCGTCGCTATTTTTTCCACTATCATTTTTTTCTTAAGTGGTGAACAGAGCTATTTTGAGAAGAGCTATACGCTTAGAACTTCATTCAAAAACACCGCCGGTCTTATTAAGGGAGCCGCAGTTAGGCTTTCCGGAGTCCGTATAGGTGCTGTAACCGATCTTGGTTTTGCCAATGACCCTGTGGGAGATAAAGTGATCAACGTTACTATGCAGATAAATAAAGAAGGGATGAGCAGATTAAATCCCGATGCTAGGGCTACTATAAAAACTGAGGGTCTGCTTGGAGATAAATTCATAGAGATTCTCCCGGGTCAAGAACCTCCTCTTGCTACTCTTCCCGACGAGCTTACTATTCAAAGCCAGACCCCGATAGAGTTTGCAAGTATTATAGGCCAGTCGGGTGATCTTCTTACTAATATAATCAGTATTTCAAAAAGTTTGGACAAAATAGTAAAAGGTATAGGAGAAGGTAAAAACTTAGAAAATATTAACCAGACCATTGCCTCAGTTAAAGCATCATCAGAGGCTCTTCAGAAAAATTTGGAAGCCATTGAAAAAGGAAACGGTATACTCAATACAATGATTTACGGCCCTAGGGACAGCTCGGGCGGTGGCAAGATTGATGAAAATACTCTGATAAAACTGAATAGAACAGTAACCAAGTTTGATCAACTGCTCGATCAAGTTAATGATGGAGAGGTTGGCACAACCATCACTAATCTAAGCGTAGCGTCTATAGAGTTGAAAGAAACCATGGCTAATTTTAACGAAATATCAGAAATGCTAAGGGGAGGCGAAGGAACCCTTGGAGCTCTAATCATAGACCCCAGCATCTATGACAACCTAAAGGGTATATTAGGCGAGGCTGAGAGAAGCAAATTTGTTCGCGCAGCTGTCAGATATTTGGTTGATCAAGAACAGCAAAACGGTACAGGGGAATCCACCTCGAATTAACATTTTTCCTTTTAGAAACTAACCTATATGGATGCCTTTCAATATGAGTAATAGATACAATTATTGCAAAATAACTGTAACTTAATAACCGGAACTGTTTCTGGGGGCTTGACGTTATCATGTAACTGTATAGATGGTATAATCACTTAAAACTTAGGTGCAGGGGATAATAGATGTATAGAAATAGGATGCGTGTTATTGCTTTACTCTTTGTAGTTCTACTTTTCGTGGGCTGTGCTAAAACAAAAGTCCGAAACACATTACCCGCCAATTTGGAGGACCAAGTTCGAGTAGTAGGATTTGAGGATGTGAAGGCCCTTAGAGCCTGGGGGGATAAACCAAATAAGGAATTTAATCAAGCAGCAATGCTCTCTGTGAAAAAAGAACTGGAAGCTTCCCCAGACGTAGAAGAAGAAGTCTATTTCTTGGCTATAAGCGGAGGAGGGGCCGATGGTGCTTATGGTGTAGGACTTTTAAACGGATGGACCGAAGCAGGAACACGGCCAGAGTTTAAATTGGTTACAGGGATTTCTACTGGTGCTCTCATAGCAACTTTTGCATTTCTTGGACCAGACTATGATCAGCAACTAAAAGAATCCTATACTGGCAGCTCAGATGAAGATATCTACACAAAAAAGAGCATACTAACAGCTTATTGGAGAGATGCATTATTTGGTGTGGAACCACTTAAGAAGCTGATAGCCGACAGCATAACTCAAGATGTATTAGAAGCAGTTGCTGCAGAGTATTTAAAGGGCCGTATTCTTTTAGTGGGTACCACTCAATTAGATGCTCAAAGATTAGTAATTTGGAATATGGGAGCTATCGCTGCAAGCGGGAAGCCAGGAGCGTTAGATCTCTTTAGATCTGTTCTTTTAGCCTCAGCAAGCATGCCTTCAATATTCCCACCTGTTTTTATACCTGTAGAGGCAAATGGGAGTACCTATGAAGAAATGCATGTTGACGGCGGGACCTTTACTGAAGTAATGCTATACAATGAAGCCCTCTCTCCTATGCTTTCAAATGTAGAGGATATAAAAAAAATAGTTGGAGACGATGAGAAATTTGAGAAACTTCTTAAAAGAAAAAGAGTGCTTTACTTGATCAAAAATGATCAAAAGGAACCAGAGTGGAGTGATGTTGAAGACAGAATTGTACCTATAGCTGGAAGAGCAATTGGAACTCTAATTAAGTCTCATTATGACGGAGATATCTACAGGATCTATGTTCTCTCTGAGAGGGACGAGATTTCATTTAACCTAGCTTCTATTCCTGAGGGAACCAACATAAAAGCAACCAATGGAATGTTTGATACAGTGTATATGCAGAAGCTTTATAACTTAGCCTTTGAGAAAGCAAAGAACGGCTATCCATGGAGCAATTATCCTCCTGGCTTTCAACCTCTAGAAGTAGGACAATAATGGAAATGGGTAGATTACTAGCTGTAGGTCTAATATTACTATTGTTTACTTCATTTGCACTTTCTGAGGAACAATTCAAGCTTGGCCCTCCAAACCATGAAAGCCCTATAATTGTTCAAGCCTTCTTCGAGCTCCAGAATATCAATGAAATAAACGATGAAGAGGACACATTTGAGTTTACAGGTGTGTTAGTGCTCAAGTGGTTAGACCCTCGTGAAGCTTTTGATCCCGTAAAAACCGGTGTGAACGAAAAAGTCTATCAGGGAGCCTATCAATTCAATGAGGTCGCTACTGGCTGGTATCCTCAATTCTTTCTTGCAAATGAATCAGGTCTTTTTGAGACTAACGGGGTTACATTACAAGTTAAACCCGATGGAACCTCCACATTGATTCAAACAATTAATGCTACAGCTGAAGTTAATTTAAACTTAAGAAAATTCCCCTTTGACTCACAATACCTTGAAGCAGTTTTTCAAGCCCTTGGATATAATCAAGATGAAGTATCTGTAGAAATTAATACAGATATAAAGCCAACAAATATTCTATTCCCCGTGCCGCAATGGGAAATAGTTGGTGTTTCTTTATCAGTAATAGAGCTTCCTACACCCTATTTAGAGGATCAGGGAGTTTCATCGGCTTTTGTAGTAGGTATAGATGTAGAGCGAAAACCTTTCTACTTAATCAGGCTTGTTGTCTTGCCTCTTATAGTAATTGTGATGCTATCATTCTCAGTATTCTGGATGGATCGTTCATCACTGGGAGATAGGCTTAATGTCTCTTTTATTGGAATTCTAACAGGGGTTGCATATTTACTTGTAACCAGTGATCAATTACCAAATATTTCTTATTTCACACTTATACATGGATTCTTGAATTTAAGCTATTTAACTATGGTAGCAACCGTAGTCGTGAATCTAGTAGTAGGATCACTCGATAAGAAGGGAGAGGACAAGCTTGGTGATCGTGTTGATCAAGTATGTAGGTGGGCATTTCCTATAGTTTATTTTGGTCTGCTGACAATTATGTATGTGATTGCTCAGTTGGTTTATTAAAAGCCTGCATTATCTACATAGGGCACCCCCCTGGAATAAAAATAGACATAATGCACAATATCAACAAGTTAAGTTAAATGATAAGCTATTTGCAGCTATATTGTATTGCTATGGAATTAGTTGAGCGGGCGACGGGATTCGAACCCGCGACCCTTAGCTTGGGAAGCTAATGCTCTAGCCAGCTGAGCTACGCCCGCACTCTCACAAAATCTATTATATGCACCTAAAAAAGTCAATTTAACCCATCTCTGCGGTTAATTTGTTCCGCTTTACAGGATATAATAGTCTCTGTGAGCGAGAGCAGAAAAACAGGGCACCTATTAACAGAGAAAATAAACCCCAGAACTGCAGACTTGGATAAGTGCTCGCCCCTTGACGTGGTTGAGCTTATCCTGCAGGAAGACAGGGGAATAGTTGATGCGGTAGAGAGGGAAAAAGATAATGTCTCTTCAGCCGTGGAACTTGTGGTGGATAGGCTCAAACAGGGAGGCAGGCTGTTTTTTCTAGGCGCCGGAACTAGCGGGCGTTTAGGTGTGATAGAGGCTGCTGAGTGTCCTCCTACCTTTGGTACCGAGCCTGAGTTTATTCAAGCGTTTATAGCTGGTGGAAAAGAAGCCGTATGGCAGTCGGTCGAAGGTGNNGGTCGAAGGTGCTGAAGACTCGAGGGTTGAGTCCGAGGAGTATCTTGTGAATGCAGGACTTGGTGAACATGATATTGTGATTGGTATAGCCGCAAGCGCCTCAACCCCATTTGTGGAGAGCGGGCTTGAGTATGCAAAGAAAAACGGAAGCGGCACTGTACTTATCACTTGTAACCCCATTGAGTCTAAAATGGCCGATGTGACAATTGAGCTTCTAGTAGGCCCCGAGGTTGTAGTGGGCTCTACGAGGATGAAAGCAGGGACTGTGACGAAAATGGTACTAAATATGATAACTACAGCTTCTATGGTTCAGCTGGGCAAAACATATGGAAACCTTATGGTAGATGTGCAGCCCAAATCGGCTAAGCTCAGAGACAGGGCTAAGAGAATTGTTATGCATATTTCGGAAGTTAGCGAGCAAGAAGCTGCTCATTTGCTTGAAGAATCCGCCTGGGACGTAAAGGCAGCGATAGTTATGCATGAGAAAGGCATGGATTTGAACGATTCAAAAAAATTACTGGAAAAGCACAACTGGTTTTTACGCGAGGCACTTAAATAATCCCCTATTAATTCATTACTATGGAACTCAAATCCTTAATAGACAAAAAAGATCGACTAGTAGTCGGATTGATGTCAGGCACTTCTAAAGACAGCATTGATGCAGCACTAGTCAAGTTAAATGGAAGTGGAATTGATACAGATATTGAGATACTTAACTTCATCTCTATTCCCTATACAGAGGATGTTCGAGCAGATTTAGATAAATTAACAAACGAGTGCTCACTAAAGGCTCTATCCGACTTAAATTTTGCAATAGGCGATGAGTTTGCGGGAGCTGCAATACGAGTTGTTGATGAGTCCGGGCTAAGCCCTTCGGATGTGGACTTAATCGGATCGCACGGCCAGACGGTCTTTCATAATCCCCCGTCATATAAAGATGGCCAGCCGTCTACATTGCAAATAGGAGAGATTGATGTCATAGCTGAGAAAACAGGCATTACTACAGTCGGCGATTTCAGAACAAGAGATATTGCAGCTGGAGGTGAAGCAGCGCCTCTGGTCCCTTATCTGGACTATATTTTATTTAGACGAAGGGGAGATGTCACTATTGCGCAAAACATCGGCGGTATAGCAAACGCCACAGTTGTTACTGAGGATATTGATGATGTAATTGCATTTGATACGGGTCCTGGGAATATGCTGATGGACAAGATTGTTCAATTGAACTCCGGAAGGAAAGAAAAGTATGACCATGACGGGGCGCTTGCAGCTTCAGGCAATGTGAACTCTGAGCTACTCGAGAGGCTGCTTGCAGATCCCTATTACCTTCAGCCGCCTCCCAAGTCCACTGGTGAGGAGCTGTTCGGGGACGAAATGACCGCAGCACTCTATTCATATATAGAAAATGAAATGGTTTCACTTCCCGATATGATAGCTACGTTATTGGCGCTTACTGTTGAATCAATAATCCAATCCTACAAAAATTTTATATTTCCAAAGTGGGATATATCAGAAGTTATAATAAGCGGCGGCGGATGCAACAATCCTGTTTTAGTTGACAGGCTTAAAGCCGAGCTAAGTCCCATAAAATGTTCTACATCCGGTCACTATGGTATCCCGGTGGATGCAAAGGAAGCTATTGCATTTGCAGTACTTGCAAATGAGGTTGTATCAGGAAATACGAATAATCTGCCGGGGGTTACAGGGTCCGATAGAAAAGTGCCCATGGGTAAGATAGCTTTGGGGAAAACCTAAAGCAAAAAAAGCCATGAATATTGATAAACTGGATATTTCTCAAAAAATTGCTCAATTGATAATGCCCAGGATCGATTTTAGTGATCCCCACTCTATGCAAAGGGCTAAAGAGCTTGTTAGTGAATACCAAGTAGGGGGTTTTATTATATTCAATGCTGCGCGGGATGTGCTCATCGAGGCTACGCGTGAGCTTCAGTCTCTCTCTGCTATTCCGCTCCTATTTGCCTGTGATGCCGAAAGGGGGGCAGGACAAATAGTGCGGGATATGACTGTTTTTCCATTCACTATGTCTCTTGCAGCTAGTAATAATGAGGATCTTGTATACGAGCAAGCCTCTTTTATTGCAGATCAGATGAAGGAGTGCGGTCTGAATCTGCTATTTGCCCCGGTGGCGGATGTAAACTCCAACCCGGAAAACCCAATCATCAATATCCGCTCATACGGCGACGATCCGGAGCTTGTTTCTAAAATGTGCAGTGCATTTATTAGAGGGTGCCAAGAAAACGGTGTTTTGGCTTGTGCAAAGCATTTTCCCGGGCACGGGAGAACGGGGGTGGATTCCCATATCGACCTGCCGGTGCTGGATACGAATATAGAAAGTTTGCAAAAAAACGACTTAATCCCATTTCAGAAGTCCATAGACGCCGGTGTCGCCTCGATAATGACAGCACATATAGCTTTTCCCAAAATAAGCGACGGGCGTGCCGTAACCGTTTCAAAAGAGCTTATTTCAGACCTGCTAAGGAGTAATATGGGGTTTAACGGGTTAATAATTACCGATTCTCTGCATATGGAGGGGATAATAAAGTTAGGTGAGGAGACAGATATTTCAAAAAAAGCACTGGCAGCGGGCTGTGATATTATACTTGACCCAAGGGATCCGTTTGAATTAGCCGGGAATCTTAACGGCACAACGGATCCGGCTTTTGATTTGGATGCAAAAGTTAAAAGAATCCTAAGAATTAAAGAGGACTGGCTGGCAGATAATACTATCTATAATCCAATTAATGAAGAAATTGGAACAAGTCTGGCCCGACGTATTGCAAAGGAGTCTGTCTGTGTAGTAAGAGGCGGTGTACTCAAATCTAAAAAAGCTTTAGTTTACAGCTTTGATGTGACTCAGTCTGAAGATGACATATCGGTTTGCTTCACAGAGTCGCTGCAGGAGTATGGAGTAAGTGCCGAGGGCTTATCGGCTTCTCAAGTTGAATTTGATGAGCTTCCCGAGGAAGCTCCTGATAACACAGCGGTTATATGTGTTGTTTACACAACGATAGGAGCGTGGAAAAAACAATCTACACTACCCGCTAAATTTAGTGAGGTTCTCAGCAGACTCGAATCTGCACCGGGAGAGACAGTCCTTATTTCATTCGGTTCTCCTTATGTTATCCGAGCTTTTGAAGGTTTTAAGACTGTTATATGCAGTTTCGACATCTTAGATATTTGTCAGAGTGCTGCTGCGGATGTGTTGTTAGGCAAACAGCCGGCTGTAGGAAAGATACCGGTAAATCTGGACTAAGAACTATTTTGTTAAATTTCTGTCAGGTACATTACAGTTTTAATGCATGAGTCAATTCAGACCGCGCTTTCAGCTCTCAGTCCGCTTGATTGGCTAATAGTAGCCTCTTATCTAATTTTATCGCTTGGAATCGGTATTTATTTCACAAAACGCGCCAGCACCAGCATGTCCTCCTATTTTGTCTCAGGCAGAAGCCTGCCCTGGTGGATCCTGGGCACCTCAGTTGTTGCAACAACTTTTGCTGCAGACACCCCTCTTGCAATAACCGGATGGGTACGTACGGAAGGAATTTGGAAAAACTGGTTCTGGTGGAACTATCTGTTCAGCCACGTATTTATCGTTTTAGTGTTTGCAAGGCTTTGGCGAAGAGCCGAGGTAATAACCGACAACGAGCTCATTGAAATACGCTACAGCGGAAAACCGGCAGCATTTCTAAGAGGTTTCAAAGCCTTCTATTTCTCGACCCTATTTAATTTTATAGTAATGGGTTGGGTAATTAGCGCTATGGCCAAGGTGTTCAAAGTGTTTTTCGGAATAGATACCACTTTGGCGATTGTGATATGTATTTCTATTGCGTTTTTCTACACCATGATGTCTGGCCTATGGGGGGTGGCACTTACCGATTTTCTTCAGTATTTCATTGCCATTATTGGAACTGCGATATTGGCATGGATAGTGATCGGGTCTCCGGAAATAGGCGGTTTTTCAGGATTTGTAGACAAGCTTGGCAATATAGATGAAAAGCATGTCTCATTTTTCATGACTCCTTCGGGAGGGGAGTCTGTCAGCAACGGTTTTTGGGACTCAAGTTTCTTTGCATTTCTCGTATATGTAACCGTCATTTGGTGGTCGTCACATAATTCTGACGGAGGCGGTTATTTTATTCAGAGGCTTAACTCCGCAAAGAACGAGCGTCACGCCGTACTTGGCGCAGCTTGGTTTGCAATTAATCACTATATAATCAGGCTGTGGCCATGGGTACTGGTGGCTCTAGCTACGCTAATTATCTATCCGAGGGTTGAGCATTACGGCGGGGATCATGAGGCAATCTACATAGTAGTCATACGAGACTACCTTGGTCCAGGTTTGAGGGGATTACTGTTTGTTACGTTTCTTGCTGCCTTTATGTCGACCCTGTCTACGCAGCTCAATTGGGGGGCATCTTACATTATGAACGATATTTACAGGCGCTTTATTAAAACCAATGCTTCTGAGAGCCATTATATCCTCGTCTCCAGGTTTGCTACGCTGTTTTTGACAGTACTAGCCGGGTATTTTGCATTTCATATAACAAATATCGGAAAGGCATGGATATTCCTATGGGCCATGAGCGCAGGCATTGGCTTGGTTTTGGTGCTTAGATGGTTTTGGTGGAGGATTAACGCATGGTCGGAGATATCTGCTCTGGCTTCATCACTACTAACTATACTAGTTCTATTTATATACACGCACTCGCAGGGCGGCTCGCTTGAGCTGAAGCATCAGATAATTGTGATCCCGGTCTCCATTGTTACATGGATTGTTGTTACGTTCCTAACAAAACCTGAGCCGAATGAGACTCTAGCTGGTTTTTATAAGAGAGTACGCCCGTGGGGTTGGTGGAGGCCGGCAAATGACATACATCCTGAGATTGATCGTCCCAGGTTTATGCCTGTAGTATACAACTGGCTCTTGGGAGTAAGCTTTATATTGTTCGGCATGATCGGAGCAGGGAAAATACTCCTGGGCAGTTTTTATTTTGGTATAATTTGTTTAGTAATTTCGGTTAGTTCGGGTGTTACTGTTTATAAAAGGATGAGAGATGAGCTGAATTAAAGGATTAACACTTCCCAAAATATCTCCTTATGTTATAACTTATTGTTGTTAAGGTTATAGAATATGGCTATTAAAATAAAAGTTCTTAAACATCCTGAGCTTACATGGTACGAGAAGCTCTACATCCCGCAGATATTGGGCGGTCTGCTAATTACGTTAAAACATCTGCTCAGGTTCAAGCCTATTACCGTGCAGTACCCTGAAGAGGTTAAAGAGCTCCCTGAGAGATACAGAGGGCTTCATGTAATGCCCGGGGATGATGAGGGTGAGATAAGATGTGTTGCGTGTAAGCTGTGTGAGGTTGCGTGTCCGACTCAGGCTATATCAATTGTGGCAGAGGCTGCGGATGACTATGGAATTGAGAGAAGGCCGAAGGTCTACAACATAGACTTCATGAGATGTGTGTTCTGCGGTTTTTGCGTTGAAGCCTGCCCTTGTGATGCGCTCAGGATGGGAATGAAATATGAGCTGGCATCATATAATAGGGCCGGGCTTGTACATACAAAGGAAGTTTTCTTTGATCCCAATGTAAAGAGCCATGCACCAAGGGATAATGCCAATTTCCTCTATGAAATGGGTAAGGGGGATATCTTAGATAACCCTGATGAGATAGCTAAAGTAAAAGAGCTTACCGGCGCTTATGTTGAAGCGGAATCCAAGCATCAGTCCGAAGAAAATTCCTTCCATTCTGCAGGGTCTTAATTCCCTGTATCATTTTTTGATATAAATCTTTGAAACCAAGGAGTAAGCCTAAGGGCCCCGGCAATTGAGGACTTTAGCTGACTTCTTTCAGTTACTAGGTGAATACCGCCTTGATTGTTGAAGAACTCTGATGTCATTGTCTCGGGAGCAACGCCCCTTCCGCCGCTAGCGAGCTTTACAACCCTGTCTCCAGCGAAAGCAACTGTGGCTTTTTTCTCAGCAACAATAAAATCTCCCTGTACTACGTAGCTGGCCAATGCGCCGCCCGTAGTCGGGTGTCCGAGAAGAGATACATAAGGCAAGCCGGCATCTTTGAGATTGATAATAGCTGAGATAGTTTTTGCCATCTGGTACAGCGCTACCGTTCCTTCCTGCATCCTGGCTCCACCGGAAGCTGTTACTACTATAAGCGGCAGCTCTTCACTTATTGCATAGTCCGCAATTAGCTTCATCTTCTCGCCGAACACAGCGCCCATAGATCCGCCCATGAATCTGAAATCAGACACCGCAATGGCAACCGGAATATCGTACATGTCTCCATAGCCCACTACTAAGGAGTCTTTAGAGTCGGTACGCTTAGAGGCCTTTTTCCTTGTGTCGTAGTAATCGTAGAAATTGAACCTTGAGTCTATATTATCTGTACTTAGATTTGAATGCAGCTCATGAAATGAGTCTGTATTCAAAAGAAGGTCAAGATAGTCGTCTGATCCGAGCGGAGAGGGTTTTTCGCAGTATGGGCAAGAGAAGAAATTCTTTTGAAAATCCTCTTTTGCAAAGTGTCTTCTGCATCCGGGTCTTGTAATATTGCCTTCAGCGTCTTTTTCATCGTTGCAAAAATGAGGCTCTGCCCCATATAGGGCTATCTGCATGTGAGAAACTTCAGGAGTAGCATCTTTACTAAAAGCGTGAGGAAGCCAGCTTCTAATTTTCTTAGCAATAGCCTGGTAGCGGTGCTCACCCTTTTCCACTTCTCCAACGCTCTGTATCTTCTCGATCAACTCTTTTTTTAAATAGTTGGTGTCTGCCTTCTCAAGCTCCTCTGTGCTTTTAACTAATACTTTGTCAATTAGCTCCAATGTCTTAGGCAGATAGTTTGCACCGTCAATGGAAGGCTCTTTAATCACTTTATCTACAATGCCGTATTTCAGCATATACTCTGAGGTAGGCTGCAGCACTTCGAGTGCCTCTTCAATTTTGTCTCCGCTTCTAAACAGTATTGCAGAGCAGCCTTCAGCTGTTATAACGGAGTATTCAGCTCTTGAGAGCATAAAGCGTTTATGTGCAAGCTGAAATGCAATTGCTCCACCGCTGCCACCGCTGCCAAGCACGATAGAAATGGACTTAGTTTTTAGAGAAATCATTCTTGACTGGCAGAATGATATGAGCCAGGATTGGAGTTTTTCTGCAGAGTATTCAAACGGGTCGCCGCCTATGGTGTCTACAAATGTGTGGAGCATAAGATTATGGTCCTCTGCATATCCCATCATATTGTATGCAAGACCGTATCCATCGGCTTTAACAAGTCCAAAGTTATAGTGCATACGGTCATCGTCGCTTGTAGGCATTTGCTGTGCAACGATGGCGACTTTCTGCCCGTTGCTTTTCAATGTTCCTGTTCCTACAATGACGGCAGGATCATCGGCAAGCTCTATAATTTTCCCGGATGGTGCTTTTAGCTCTAAAGGGAAGTCCTCAAGCTCGCTGTAAGGCACAAAATCTTCGTATAGAGCTTCAATTATGTCCTTAGATTTGATCTTTTTATATGACCTTGCCTGTTCGTGTACAAGCATCAATTTTGAAGGTCGGCTCATTTTTAATTTTCTCCAGTACTCTTATTGCTATATTTAGTGTTTCAAACAGATACTAATTTACCCTAATTAACCTATTTAGACTATGAAACATTTGGGAATACTTTTTCCACAAATAGCTTCATTTACTTCATTGCCTCTTCTTCCACTCTTACCGAATCGTGCAAAGGCAGTAATAGTACACCTGTACCAACGCGAATCTTCTTAGTTCTGGCAACGATGGCAGCATGCGGTCTTTTCTTATGTTGGGGTGACTGCATTGTGTAGTAACCCACGCCGAATTTCATAATTATTCCCCTAGTGTTGCTTATTCCGATAATTGTTATTTGGAAATTGGGGTAATTATAACCTGAAAGGACTATTTTTGTTAATATCGGCAAAAAAAATGGCTGGTCTGGACAATAGCCCAAACCAGCCACTATTGATTTCGATTTTTATGTTTTAAGCAGTAAACGACTGACCGCAGCCGCATGAGCCTGTGGCATTAGGGTTGCTAATAGCAAACCCGGTACCTTCTAGACCGTCAGTATAGTCTAAGACCCCGCCTTTTAGGAAGGGGTAGCTTAGCTCGTCAATGGCCACCTTTACTCCGTCAGATTCTATAACCTCATCTGATTTATCTACCTCATCATCAAAACCCATTTCATATGAAAATCCTGAACAGCCGCCAGGAACAACTCTTACCCGTAACACGGCATCAGGAATGTTCTCTTCTTCTAACAACTTTCTGATTTCATCAGCCGCTTTAGTAGTTACTGTGAACATTAATAACTACCTCCCATATAAATTATTCCCTATTAGTATATGCACTAAGCAGCACTAAGGCAATGCCTAAAATGAAAATTGCAGAGTTCAGGACGGCCGATGTTCTGTGTAACTGTCTGAATTTGTTAGATATTTTTGAATATTCCGGACTGCCTTCCTGCACTGCCCGCATCTCTGTTCTCACACTATGTGCCTGGGGTCTATTAATTTCTCCGGCATACACCGCAAGTCCTATCATTATTACTATTACTGAGATTTTAACTATACCTAGAAGATTAGATGCTTGATTTCCGAGATAGATAAGGATAATTGAGCTTATAAGCGCAACAGCCCCGCAGATATACGCAATCATATAGTATTTGGGAAATATGTCCGAGACAACGTCGCCTGCCTGTTCTCTTGAGAGAACTTTAAAAATGCTGGGAGCGGCGACCGCTGCAAGGAAGAAAATACTTCCTATCCACAGCACAAGCGATAGCGAGTATAAAAATTTGAGAGCTGTTACCATGCTTAATTAAATGTGCAGCCCTGAATCGTGATAGTACACTGTTTGGATTCGGTTTCGAAAAAAGAGGCCGTCATGGATTTAAATGTCCCTTGGATATTGACTGTGCTCCCTTTAGGGGTATCCAGAATACCACTTTGATCAGGTGCATTGCAGAAACACTGCACTACCCTTTCTCTCTTTGTCACGAATTCCACTGTGAAAGTTCCCTCGGGCGCATCAGAGCATAAGGAATGAATTTTCCTTACCATCTCTGGCTTGATAGTAGTCTCCACAGTTTTGTTCTGATATAGACTATCGGCAGACATAGGCTCATCCATGTAGAGCTCACATATCTGCTCAACAGAGATTTCCTTAGCTTCTACGGCATTCAAGGAGACAAATATTCCTATTAATGTAATAACAACTGCGTTCAATATTAATGTAGATTTTGTAGTCATAGTTCCCCCTTTTTAACATGATGTTTTCTAAGATCGATAACGCTTTAATTATAACAGGCTCTTGTGAAAAATAAGAGTTGTTTCTTCTAAGGTTGGTTTAAAGATGCCTCTCTTGATATTTAGATCGGTCGTTGTGTATATTTTTTCTAATGAAGAAGGACACTTTACTAATTATTGACACCTCTGAGGGCAATGCCGATCTGCTTTATGGGACCAATTTTTTTGTTCCCGACCCTGTTATTTATATCGAGCATAAAGGCGAAAAAATACTAGTATTAAGCGATCTTGAGATAGACCGGGGTAGGAGAGAAGCAACAGTAGACAGGATCTTGTCGCTGTCGGAATACCAAAGGAAGCTAGCCTCAAAAAAGCGAAAGCTTATCAGATTTGTCGATATTGTTGATGAAGTGCTAAAGGATCTCAAGATAAAAAGGACGCTTGTACCAGGTATGTTTCCTGCGAAGTATGCAGATGAGCTTAGAAAGCGGGGATATAAAATAAAAGTTAGCGATCAAGAACCGTTCTTTAAAGAAAGGCTGGTTAAGACTCCAAAAGAAGTTAATGCCCTTAAGGATGCTTTAAGAAAAACAGCCCGTGCAATGGACCTGGCGATCAGAATGGTCGCTTCCTCTGAAATTAAAAGGAATAAGCTCTATGTGAACGGGCAGATACTTACATCGGAGAAAATTAAAGGCGAGATCAATGCTGAACTTTCAAGAATGGGATACCATGCATCACATACCATAGTTGCCTCAGGTGTTCATTCTTCAATGCCTCATCACGCAGGAGAGGGGCCAATTTTTGCCGATAAGCCCCTTATTATTGATATTTTCCCCAGATCTCAAGCAACCGGATATTTTGGCGACATGACAAGAACCATAATTAGGGGAGAGCCCTCCGAGGAGCTGATAAAAATGTACAATACGGTGCTAGCCGGGCAGAAACTCGGGCTCAGTATGATTAAAGACGGAGTTAAGTCCAAGGATGTTCACACGGCGATAGTTGAATATTTCAAGGAATCCGGATTTAACACTGGTAATATGGACGGTAAGCAGCAGGGATTTATACACTCCACCGGACATGGCCTTGGGCTTGAGATACATGAACCTCCTAGGATTGGGATGGGGGAGGAGGTTTTAAGAGCGGGAAATGTGGTGACAGTTGAACCCGGGCTGTATTATGAAAAAATAGGCGGAATCCGGATTGAAGACGTGGTCTTGGTTGAAAAGAAAGGCTGTACTAATCTTACTAAATATCCAAAACGCTTCAGGGTTAAAGTTTAGGCTCCGAGCTCAATATTGATGATCATATATACTTAGTATGCGGGAGATGTTATGAAGAAGAATTTCAATGACCTTATTGAGCTTTCCAGATACCTGCGGAGTCCCGAAGGATGTCCCTGGGATAGAGAGCAATCGCTTGAGACTGTAACCAAATACATTATCGAGGAAGCATACGAGGTTGTTCAGGCTATTGAGCAGAATGACCGGGATGAAATTGTGGAGGAGCTGGGGGATCTGTTCTTTCAGGTCATATTTGCCTCTCAGATTGCGTCTGAGGAGGGCGAGTTCGATATACATATCGTAATAGACCGACTTCACAACAAGCTTGTCAGGAGACACCCGCATGTATTCGGGGAAGAAAAAGCTAAAGATGCTGAGGAAGCCGTTAAAACCTGGCATAAGCAGAAATTAAAGGAAAAATCCCGTAAAAGAAGGCTATTAGAGATACCGCGCACAATGCCTTCGCTTATGAGAGCGCATAGAGTATCTGAGAAGGCATCTCAAGTGGGTTTTGACTGGAGAGGTGCCGAGGAAGTGCTTCCAAAGGTTAAGGAAGAGCTTGCAGAGCTGGAGGAGGAGATTAAAAACAATAACAAGACAGGCATTGAAAAGGAGTGGGGTGATCTGATTTTCTCACTCGTCAATCTTGGAAGGCACCTCAGACTTGACTCAGAGCGAACTGCGCATAAGGCAATAGACGGTTTTATCGACAGATTCAGTAAGGTAGAAGATAAGGCTAAGGAGAGTGGTAAAGAATTATCTGAGCTCACTATTGAAGAGATGGATGTACTTTGGGAAGAGGTAAAAATCGAGGGAGATTAACTCTCGTCCCCAATTAGCATGCTTACAAGCTTGTATCCTTCCGGAACATAAATATCGGACGTGCTTGCTGATTTCTCAGTGTAAACATAGTCGTCATTTTTAATGCTCTCATCTGCCGAGCTGTAAATAGCAAAAGGCACAGGCTCATTTACGTGAGTTCTAATATCAATAGGGGTTGGATGATCGGACATAACAAGGATTTTATAGTCGCCGAATCTTTTAATACCCTCAAGCACCCTTCCCACCACTCTTCCGTCAAAGTCTTCTATTGCTTGAATCTTGAGCTTGGCATCTCCAACGTGGCCTGTTTCATCCGTGGACTCAATATGAATCATAGTCAGATCAAGCTCTTCGAGCGATTCAAGAGCATAGTCAACCTTTCCTTCATAATTTGTATCCAGATATCCTGTGGCGCCGGGTACGTCTACAACACGAAGACCAGCGTACTTTCCTATTCCCTTAACCAAATCCACGGCGGATATTACTGATCCCGTTAGACCATAGAGTTCTTTAAAAGTGGGCATAGTAGGGGCAACACCCTGTCCCCATAGCCATATGCTTGTGGCAGGGTTTTTTCCTTCCTCGACTCTTTTTTTATTGACAGGATGATCCCTGAGGATATCTCTTGATTTATCGATAAGCTCATTTAGTTTCTGAGACCCCTCTCCGCTTGGAATATGGCTCGCTATATCTTTCCCGGATATATCATGGGGAGGAGTGGTCTCGATATCTTTGTTTCCGTCTGTCCAAACCAATAGGTGTCTGTAGCTTACCCCGGGATGAAGCTTGATATTATCCTCCTCTAACTCACTCTTGAGGGTCAGGATAAGCTCTCTTGCTTCCTCGGTAGATATGTGGCCTGCGCTGTAATCCTCCATAACATTGTTTCCATCCTGTGCGGCTAAGGTAACCAGGTTGCACCTGAGTGTAACATCAGTTGCTCCTAGCTCTACCCCCATGCTGGCAGCTTCCAACGGGGATCTCCCGGTGTAATATAACATCGGGTCGTACCCCAGAACGGTAAGATTGCCCACATCGCTTCCGGGAGGGAGCGGGTCGGGAATAGTCTTAACCATGCCGAACATAGTTGCGCATTTTGCGATCCTGTCTAAGTTGGGAGTGTTGGCTACTTCAAGAGGTGTTTTTCCGCCGAGCTCAGGCAGCAGGTGGTCGGGCATTCCATCGCCCTGAAGGATTACATATTTCATAGAGCAAGATGTTAAATGCTTTTAGAAAATTATCAAGCTCTATCTTTAGTATGCGGGAGAGTTCTCAGTTGCTAGTAAATTTTGGTTTAGAGGTCTGCTTTGGCTAAGTTTAATTGCCTGTTTTTCAGCATGATATGAGCTTCTAACAAGCGGGCCTGCCTCAATGTGCGGAATCCCTATTATATTCTCGCCGTATGCTTTTAGTGAATCAAACTCAAGCGGGTGATAGAATTTGGATACGGGTAGGTGGTCTATAGTAGGCTGCAGGTACTGACCGATAGTTACAATGTCGCACCCTACTTCTTTTAAATCTCTGAGCGTTTCAATAACTTCTTCGATCTCCTCCCCTAGACCAACCATAATGCCTGATTTTGTGAGCGTGGAATCATGCCCGTTTTCTTTACTTTCGGATAGGACTTTTAAAGACCAGGCGTAGTTTGCCTGGGGCCTAACGGATCTTTTCCGCCCGCTCTGTGTTTGTTGCTGCAGCCTATAGAGCCTGGGAACAGTTTCTATGTTGTGATTGAGTATGTCAGGACGTGCTTCCAAAACTTGATTGAGCGCCTGTGAATCACCTTTGAAATCCGGGATTAAGACTTCAATTTTTACATCCGGGTTGTATTGTCTTACTGTTTTTATGGTGTCTGCAAATATGCGTGCGCTGTCAAAGTTTTTATCGTCCCTGTTTACCGATGTAATTACAACGTGTGTTATGTTTGCATTATTCTGGGTAAGACTATGAACAGCCTTTGCTACTCTCTTGGGCTCTTCCCAGTCAAGCTCGCCCCCTGCTCCGGTTTTAACATGGCAAAACCCGCAGCTCCTTGTACATGTGTCTCCAAGGATCATAAATGTGAGGGTGCCTGCGCTCCAGCACTCACCTATATTAGGACATCTGGCCTCCTGGCATACCGTATGCAGGTTGAGTTCTTTAGTTAGGTTTTTTAGACGTGTATAGTTCTCACCCGCCGGAAGTTTTGCTTTTATCCAGCTTGGTTTCCTTGTGATTTGTTTCCCCGTATTTTGCATACTACCCTCATACAAAAAAATATTTATTATGACGGAGTTGAGAAAGGAGAAGAAGATCCGCTTTCCTCACTGGCAGGTGCGTTACCTATGTCAACCCCGCTGGAGCTGGGAGAGCTATTTGAAAGCTCAGCGACTTGAGACTCAAGCTCCTTTATTCTCCTGCTTTTTTGTCTGGACTCAGATCCAGCAGATAAGGACTGAAGTATGCCGAATATCAGTGCTACGACAACTCCCAGAACAAAAGCAGTCAAGATGAGCACTATGTTTTGTGTTATGTAGGGACCAATCATATACTGATTCAGGTCCATCTGTAGCTCGAACTTATGTGTAAAGACATCTATGTTTTGTGTGTAGATGATAGCGAAAAAGACAATTATTAGAACTAGTATTATTATTCTTAAAAATCTCATTGCTCACCTCTCAGTTATTTTTTATTTCCTTGATCAAAGTTTTATATGTGTCCTGCAAATACTCCGGCATTACTTTAACATCTGCAATCAAAGGCATAAAGTTCGTATCACCGCTCCATCTTGGGACTACATGAAAATGCAGATGGTCATCAATGCCTGCGCCGCCTGCAGTGCCAAGGTTAAGACCTACGTTAAACCCCTCGGGTTTCATTACATCTAGAATTTCAGTGCATTTAGTTGTCAGATTCATGAGCTCAAGTCTCTCACTTTCGTTGAGCTCAGACATATTGTTGATATGTCTGTAGGGGACAGTCATCAGATGCCCGTTTGAGTATGGGTATCGGTTCATGATTATATATGCGCTCTCCCCTCTGTATAATATAAGATTTTCTTCATCATTATCTTCCTTAGGCTTATCACAAAAAATACATCCTTTTTCTTTTTCCCCGACAATGTACTCGATTCTCCAGGGGGCCCAAAGCGTCTTCATATTCAGTTAATTATATCGACAACATAGAAAAGTCCAAAACGTGTTTTAGTTGGGACACCGCCCAGGATAGTTGTATCTATTTTTGAGTTAAGGAATTCCTGAAGGCTGAATTTTTTCCTAGGAAAATTTTCTATAGAGGGTTTGCCCTCTATACCGCCAAGGTCTGCAGCCATGCTAATAGCGTCGTTCATTGTTCCTAGCTCGTCTATCAGCTTAAGCTCAAGCGCCTGTTCACCGGTAAATATTTTTCCGTCAGCAACTTTGTCTATCTCTTCTGAGTCTAGATCTCTTGATTCAGCTACAGCGGATTTAAATTGCATATAAACATTATCTATAAGATCTTGTAGATATTCCCTGTCAGCTTCATTCATTTTTCTAAATGAAGACCCCACATCTTTATATTTGCCGCTTTTAATTACCTCTACGTCTATTTTTGCCCACTCAAGTAGTTTTTCATAGCTGGCAAATTGTGCGATTACTCCAATACTTCCGGTTATGGCTCCAGGGTTGGCAAATATCTTGTCTGCTGCACATGCGATGTAGTATCCGCCCGATGCCCCCACATCCCCAATACTGGCAATTACAGGAATGTCTTCGCGAAGTTCCTTAAGTTCGCTATATATCTCTTGCGAAGGTCCTACAGCGCCTCCGGGAGAATCTATCCTTACTACGAGCGCTTTAATGTCATCGTCGTTGGTAATGCTTTCTATGCTTTCCAAATATGCCTGGGAATCGAGAATTATATCGTGAA
>JABAOH010082312.1_pt2 | contig 20250 bp, 15 predicted proteins | sample 7062181 | NCBI WGS metagenome assembly JABAOH01 (sample SAMN14538630, study PRJNA623070) | marine sediment metagenome | biome: marine biome [ENVO:00000428]; feature: marine pelagic biome [ENVO:01000023]; material: deep marine sediment [ENVO:00002113]; isolation source: pool of 5 deep marine... | reverse complement strand
AAAGGTACTGTTAATTCTTGGAAATCTACTCCGAATCTCGACTATTATCGGTTGTATTTAGAATCAACCCTATAAAAATCATTTAAAATCTTTTCTTTGTCTTTTTCTTTTATCCCGATTCCTTTATCGGAAACCGATATCTTAACATATCCGTCCGAATAGTCAACTTCTATCTTTACAACTTCTCTATTGTCAGAATATTTCAATGCATTGTCGATGAGCATGGCTAAAGCCATGTAAACGCTTGTTGAATCAACCCGGACAATACAATCTTTGAAATCCATTACTTTTATCCTGTCAATATCTTGATCGCCAAATAAATACCGGGCATTGTCGATAATATCCTGGATATTAATCTCAACGGGTTCTAATTTTAATTTTCCTCTTTTAATTCTTGTTAACTCAGTGATCTTCTTAATCATAAGATCGCTGTGCCGTGCTTTCCGCTGAATAGCTTTAAGCTTTTCAAAGGTCTCTTTGTGAAGGGCAGATTCCTCTAAAAGTAAATCAACTGTGGTACAAATACTACTGATGGGTGTGGCGATATTATGACTAATTTCACGGATGATGTTTTCTCTCGTTTCTGCTATACGAAAAAGTCGAATCGTGGAAGCGGTTAAGTCACTAAACATTTTCAAATCTTCAATGGTCCGAAATTCAATTTCCTTTTCATCAAACTTGCGGTCACAATAAATAATTCCAAGCAATTCATCCTCTGAAAAAATGGGTGAAAACACAAATTTATTCTTATCTATTACTCTTTGGAATTCCTCGGAGAAATCAAGATCGCTGGAATAATTTTCCTGGCATACAAATGGTCGTTTATTACGAATAACCTCAAGAATTGGTGGGAAATCGAGAGTTTTTTTAAAAGTTAACTTCCCAACGGAATAATCTAAATCACCCGGATTTGATGCATCTTTTGTAACTTGTTGAAGTATGTTATCAAACGTCCATAACTTGTTTCTTATTTCATCTAGAAATGCCCTGGCGCTTATCTTGGTTTTGGTACCAACAGCGGCAAATCCGCGAAAAAGATCTTCTGATCGGTCATAGAGAAAAATAATCGCTCGATTAAAATTTAGGCCTTCTCTTGCAGTAATACCTGTAAGAATGTATTTTAAAGCTTTTTTCATATCCCCAGCTATCTGAACATACTGGGCAATTTTCACAAACGAAATCATTTTACCGTATGTTTCTGCATTCCAGATGGCTCTGTTCACTTGGCTGATAAAGGTTTCAAAAATATCAATTTCACTTTTTTGAAAATCATGGGGTTGTTTTGTGTATATGGTGAGGACCCCCAGTGTTTCTTCTTTCAATTTCATAGGCATGCATAACATTGAAGTCAGGCCATATTCCTTAATAACTGAAGGATATTTGTGTTGTGTAGCGGTTTTATTAAAGTCATAGATCTTAATTGGTTTGCCCATTATTGCTACTTCACCGGATATCGAATTTCGATCTCCTATATCAATAGGATAAAATCGTTCATCTTCTGAAAATCCAGCAGAACNNATCCAGCAGAACCCCGAACAACCAATTGTGAACGTTCATTTCGAATTCGGAACAAACAACATGCATATTTCTCATCAAGAGTTAGAATGGCTTCAGAAACGTTCTGGCAAATCTTATCCAGGTCAAACGTTGATGTAAGGCTTTCACTTAATTTAAAGAGTGTGTTTAGTTTTTTGAAACTCTCCTCTGCATCATGACGAGCTTTTACCAATTTTTCTTGTTCTTTATTCTGATTCTGGAAAAGTTTTATAACAGGAGAAATTCTATCTATTAATTTCTTGATTATATAAACTTTTTTCTCATCAAAATAGTTGTAGTGTAAGGCCTCAAAATTTATGGTTCCCAAATTTTTCTCTGAATAAATGATAGGACAGCAAATAAATGATTTTAATCCTTCCAGAATTCTCCTATCATCGGGAGTGCGCATCTTTCTAAACTCGCTGCAATTTTTATCTTCATCAGTATTGTTCACTATTAAAGGATTATTCTCTTTAACTACTTTACCGGAAAATAATTCACCAATTCTTCTAACTCTAGGTAAAAACCGGGAGTATTCCCCGATACTCGCCACACAAACCAAATCCTGTTCATCCTCGAGTAACCTGATATGACCAGACTCAGCTCCTAAAAGACTTATTGTTTTTTCTAGAAATTCATGAAGCATATCACTAATATCGGCTTTAATACTCGAATCTAAAATTATTTTTTCCATCTTTGCTTCGATATCCAGTTCATTCACCTTATCTATTAATTTTGCTTTGTTACGGGCATTTTGAATGGCAATACTGGCCTGGTTGGCAAATGTCATCATTAAGTTAATCTCTTGTTCTGAAAATCTACGCTCTTTATTTGTATAGCAATTTAGCGTTCCAATCGGCCTGTGAATATACTTTAACGGGAGACTTAACATTGATTTAAGCCCCTCAGATTTGATTAGAGCGGCATATTTAAAACGTCCATCAGAAGCTAGGTCTTCAATCTTAATTGGTTCCCCTTGTAAATAAACTCTTCCACTTATACCTTCACCGGGTTTTATTTGATATTGATCCGCATAATCACTAATCATTTTTTTAAAGCCTGTGCCAGCTTTGGCTATTAAAACACCGTTTTCTTCTAACCTGATATAGCACCCATAAAGTTGCATCATCTCACAAGCCTTTTCTACAATACGCTGCAATATTTCATTTATATCATCTTCACTGATTAAATCGTTTGCTACCTCTTGCAGAGATTTTTCCTGTCTTATGTCTCTGAAAACACCAACGGTTCCAATCTTATTTTTGTTTGAGTCAAAAAGATAAGAAACATTATGGCTGATATCGATTCGGTTTCCTTTACTGTCTTTAAGAGCAGTTATATAACCTTTTATAGGTCCTTTATCAAGCATCTCTATGATTTTTCTAGGTTCATAATCATACAAATAATAAGAATCATCCAGAATTCTCTTCTTTATTAATTTTTCTTTGGGAGTTTTTAATATATCTTCTGTTGCTTTGTTTACTTTAATACGGTATCCTTCTTCATCAAGAACAATAATACCATCCGGAACACTTTCGATTATTCCGTCCAATGTAATATTTGTTTTCTCTATTTCTTTATTTCTTCTGATGTTGGAAAGTATTTGTGAGAAAAATCGAGCCAGGTCGGCCAATACTTCTAGATCTTTGTTTTCAAGTGGTCCTTTGCCTTTATTATCAACTTCAAGAATTCCTATAATTTTTTTTGAAATTATCAACCGGCAAGCAATCCACTCCTCGATAATATCTCCTCCAAATATTTCACTATGTTTATATAGATATTCATCTTCACTATCAAACTTTTCTGGAATCATAAATCCATTCATTTCCTCTTCTAATTTACCTTTTGAAATTGGAATCTGGATACTTTCAAACTTTTTATCCGACAAAATCTTGTGTACACCGATGCATTTTACACCGACCAAATTATGATCTTTTGAATAGAAGAGCCTGGCACGAGCATAACCCATTAGTCCAATGTTCTCAAGAAGAGTATCAATCAATCGATCTTCATCAACGATTACCTGACTTTGATGGGTGAATTCCTTTAAATAATGAACACGAGTAATATCCTCAGTAACATGCAATATTAGGGAAACTTCGCCATTTTCATCAAACTTTAGAGGTGCAGCATATTCGCTTACCGGGTATTTTTTACCATCACGGTCAGTTGAAAAATGATGGATCTTCAGGTCTTTGGAGGTTTTTCGTTGAAAAGAAATTTTGGATTCCAGCACTTTTGCAACCGGGCAATTGGGGCACTTTTGACCTCTTTCGTCGGGAACGGGGAAAATGTCAAAGCACTTTTTACCTATAAGAACTGCGCGATCTTTATCGAATGGATTGAAATGTTTCGCTGCCTTGGTTTTGTTTACAAAAAGAATTTTATGATTCCTATCCAGAATGGAAACCTCAAAAGGCATGGAATTGATCATATCAAGCAGGTTTACCCCCACTTCACCAGTTAATTTAACCGATTCCCTCAACTCCAATAGCTCTTTAACTTCATCTAAATATCTTCTTAATAACTTCCAATCAGAACTTTCCACATAACGATATGCACCAGCTTCAAGAAGCGCTTTTCTTCCAATACTAGAATCCTCCCAGAATGTATAAAGAATACATTCGATATCTTTATGTCTTTTCTTTATATCAGTAATAACTTGAATGCCATTGGGGTCACCGAGATCCAGTTTGTAGTCCACCAAAACCAGGTTAACCGGGGGCTGAGCTTCTTCGATGAAAGCCAGAGCTTCATCCCTGGTATTAACAAAATCGGCGCTGTATCCCCAGGTTCCGATTTCTTTCTGATACCTCAGACATTGTTTTTCTTTGTCATCAACAATAAGAATTCGCACTTTTTCACTCCTTATCTTCACCACTAATGTAAGGTAGCCTAATTATAAATGTTGAACCAAAATATGGCCAGCTATTTTCTACTTCAAGCTGCCCACCAATAGAACCTACTAATGCTTTTGAAATAAAAAGGCCCAAACCCGTTCCTCCGGGTTTGGTGGTATAAAATGGTTCGAAAATTTTATCGAAATCTTTTCGGTGTATCCCATATGCAGTGTCCGTCACCCTTATCTCAATGGGGCGATCTTTCGATTTATAATTAAATGATGTTGATAAAAATATCTCTTCAGAAGGAGAATATCCCATGTGATCAAAGGCATTCAAAACCAAATTCATAATTACCTGCTGCAAACGCCCCATGTTGAGTTTAGTTTTTGGGATATTTTTTGCAAAATCATAGGAGATTTTTAAATCTCGCTTTTGGACTTCATCCCATAATAAATGCTCAACTATATAACTTAAAAACTCATTTAACCAGCACGGTCTTATGGTGTCCCTGGAGAAAATTTTGAACATTTCGAATATATCATCAATCTTGTCTTTCCTTTCTAAAATTTTAGGAATTATTTCAGCAAATTGTTTTAGAAGTTCATCATTTCCTACTTCTTTATTTTGTCCCTTTCTAAATATATCCAACTCGTAAAAAAGTATCTCAGTGGCGGAACGTAATTCATGAACAAATGTGGAGCGAATCTTTCCCAGCAGAGAAAACTTTTGTTCGGATTCAATAATTTCCTGGTAACGATTACGCTCAATAATTGTTGCAATCATTAATGCCTCATTGCTTAAAAAATCCAGGAGTTTCTCCATAGAATCACTCCTTTCGAAGTTAACTATGAATAATCCATGATCGGTTGGTCCTGTAGCAATCAAAGGGATCCCCAGAAAATTTTTGATATAATTCCCAAAAAGGGAAAGAAGGTGTTTGAACGTACCAATCATTTGCCAGGTCTCCAAATCATAGAGATATTTTATTCTTCTATTCTCTATTACATCCCGAATGGGGCTGTAGCGAAGATCTTTTTTGGACTTAAGATATTCACCATGATCAACATTTATGTCGTCAATCATTGTAACTTCTTTTGTAACATGGTCAAACCGAAATACTGCTACAAACTGGGTTTTAAATTTTTCTTTTAACTTTTCTAAATAAATATGAATCCTTTTTTTCAGTGGAACTCCAATATCAAGTGAAACCTTGATTCTTTTCATCCATTCTTCCGAAGCTCTCTCTTCATCCCCCTCTTCATATAGATTGGATACAAAATAACCTTCTTCTACCAATCCGATAAGTTTCGGCAAACTCTTTTCATCCAGGGAACCGTAATATATCCCGCTGAGTTGTGTCAACAGAGAATAGTTAACATCATCCATATTGTTGGTTTGAATTCCAAGTTCATCGGCTTTTTGAATTAAAAAATAAGGATCACCGCGGGTAAAAACAACCATTCTAGGGGATAAATTGGTTAGTCTAGAAAGTATCTCTTTCGCTTCATCCAACCCATTTGTGGATTTCCCCAGAGTAAAATCCATCAACACAAGATCGAACGCCCCTTTTACTATTCTGTCAAAGCACAGGTCAGAATTCTTCTCCCATTCAACATGGTAACCTAAATCATTAACTAAATTGAGGGTCTTTTTAGCAAGCTCAGGCATATCATCAACAAGTAATATGGATTCTATCTTCTTTGGCACAAATCTTAATGATTTCATCCACTTTTTACTGGGGTCATCAATGGGTTTATCCAATCGTTCTAGACTGGAACTGGAGCTGAGCTTCTCACCCTTTAGGGGATGAGGAATATTTTCATTTCTTATATCTCGAATAAGTTTAGAGATGCTTAATCTTAAATGTTCCTCATCTCTAAAAGATGGCTTATAACTGCCAATTACAGCTGCTTTAACATAATCTCCCACATATAGTTTTTTCTCACCGGCAAATGGTGGTGGAATTTCTTCTGAAGGTATGAAACCTCTCTTTTTCTCAAATCCATTGGTTAAGATGTTTATATAAGCCCCACTTGGGAATTCATCGGTCACATATCCTTCTATGATTTTGCTCATTTTAATGCCTCTTTTCTACCCCTATCATGTGCCTCACTGCATCCTGAACTGGTTCCCAAAAAACCTTACCCATAATGCCTCTCTTTACAAGACCATTTTAAACGAAATATAATAAGATTTCAAGAGGTCTGCGCATTTTTTTTAAATTTTTTTTGCGGATTGGAAATCAACCGATTTGAAAGATAAGATTTCAGGAAATGTACCCAAATAAATTTTGGTATCAATCCTTATAGAAAAGAAAATTTTAAAATTTTTAAAAAGGGGTTGAAATTACTTCTCTTTTATGGTATACAATTTGATCTAGGTACGGTTAGAGGTTGGAGTGGAGGTTGACAAAAAAATGGAAAAGTAAAGACAGAGCGTGGAGGTTTTGTGAGGGCAGAGAAAAGAGATATTAGGTGTCCAAAGTTTTGGGACAAAGTTGGCTTAAATCCCGTTATTAGAGGTTTATCTGCATTTAAAGAACAATGGAAAACTATTTACCACCATTAATTGATCTAATCGATAAGGAACCAAAGCCTGGTATAACCTTTGAGGAACTGATAAAGAAACTGTTTATTAATGATTCTCAAATAAACGGATATACGTTTGATGTGAATCCCGAGTATCGGCATCTAGAAGTAGATGCATTGGTTGAAAGGGGATATCCCGGTGTGGAAGGAGTGGCTATTTTTAAAATTATAAGTCTGAAGGCATCTGTAAGAAATGGATCTGTATTTCACCAGGTAGAAAGACTATTTCGGAAGGTAGTGCAATCCAAAGCTGTTTTTAGTGCCTACATTCTTGTTACCCCGGAGGATTTAACAGATGAAAAAGAGCAATGGTTAATTCAATTCCGGAAGATGTACAACCTTGATCTCCGTCATTACGGACAAACCAAAATATTGGAGCTACTGTCTCAATACCCAGCTCTAGAAAAATACTTCTATGGGGAATATTTTGAAGAGGTACCTCAAAGTTTTAATTCGTTAAAACAAAAATATAAAGACGCAATAGCCAACGAAGTAAAAGAGCTGGAATTTATCGGACTCCCAACCGCACAATATAAAGAGCGAGATTTACTAAAAGAAGTAGAGCTAAGCAAAATATATATTCCACTTAATTTTTGTATGGATGAAAATGGGTCGCGAACAATGGATTTACCCGAGGTAAAAGAGCAATTCAAGCGTTTTGTTATCCTCGGTGACCCAGGAACGGGTAAGTCTATACTTGCAAAATATATGGTATTAGAACACTGCAAAAAAGGCAATGAAGACGATTTTTCAAGAATTGAAGATAGAATTCCCTTCTTTATCCCCCTCAGTGATTTTGAATGGGTAAATCAGAAAAAATCCAGACCATTTGATTTCATCGATTATTTAAAATATACAGCCGATAATAAGTATAATTTTGGAAACATCGATAGGGATTTTTTTGTAGCTGTGTTGGAATTGGGCAAAGCCGTTGTCATATTTGACGGACTCGATGAAATAAAATCTGAAAATTTTAGAAGTGAAATTGTAAGAGCTATCGAAAAATTTTCTGAGTCTTATCTTGATAGCTCAGTATGTGTTACGTCACGTGTTTTTGGCTATAAAAATACTGGGGGGCTAAATTCAAAGTTTTTCAAACACTTTTATCTTACTCAGGTATCTCCTGACCAGGCCGATAAGTTCATTCAAATGTGGTATGAAATTCAGATTGGCGAAACTTTACATATAAAAAATATTATTAAACCTCTAAATATGGCTTTTGAGTCACTTCCCTACATGCAATGGTTCAAAAAAAATCCCCTTTTTTTAACCATGCTTCTTATTTTAAATCAGCATGGGATTCACCTTCCCGATAATCGAAATACACTTTATAAGAATTGTTTCGAATTGTTACTCAAGACGTGGCCGAATCGAAAATATAGAGCTTTTGGAGGCAAAAATCCAATTGAAAAAAGAGGAATCAATTATGAGAAACAATTAGAGCTTCTTTCGGCTGCTGCTGTCTATATACAAGATAAATATCAAGATAAGATTGGGGAAGAGGAGGGTGTTTTAATTCCGGAAAGCGAATTGATTGAGGTATTATTCAAAGCATATTTTGATAAAGATCGAATGGTTGAGGAGATTGCCAGAGAAGATGTGAAGTTATTTTTTCATTATATCGTTGACAGAGCAGGGCTCTTTGTTGAAATAAGAAAAGAAAAGATAGGAGAAAGAGATGAAAGGCTTTTCTCTTTCATTCATCGTTCCTTTCGTGAGTATCTCTACGCCCACTATCGAGTAACAAATGAAAAGATACAAGATAAAGAGCATATTACTTTTATTATTAACCATATGGGTGAGCCTCCATGGCAAGAAATCATCTTATTCTACTTTCTTTTATTGAGAGAACATAAAGATCAAAAATCTATTGAGTTGATCAGTAAGAATATTCTTAAAGCCTTGAGTACCATAAGAAATCCTGAAGCCTGGTTATTGATGGGAAGGGCTTTAAGAGATAATATGGAATTTGACCGTGAAGGAATAGTGCGGATTACCACGGAAATTCTAGAGCAATGGATAAGAAATCCCGATAAGAATGTAGTTTTTCCGACACTTAAGGAGATCATGAGCTTTTCGAGAAAAGGAAAAATTGTTTTGAAGGAAGTTTTAAAAGAGTCCATAATACAACGAACCGCAAAAGATGCGTTCAAATCTCTGTACCTTATTAAACAACTCTATACATTTGATGATACCATTATTGATTGCGTTTCCAATAAAAACTATAAAGAAAATTTTTTGCCCTATTTGCCAATCTACAGGGATGACAAACTTTTGTCAAAGTATATCAATGAAAATCTGAAAGAAATTCACTGGGTTATCTATTACAATAGTACCAAGGAAAGGCCTCTTGAAAATTTTAATAGAATAATTTTATATCAATTGAGTGATCATGAATTGAAAGGCTGCATCCTCAGTTCTTTTGGAAAAATATTTGAAACATTTCAACAGCGCAGTCTCTTTTTAAAAAGGAAAAAACAGATATTAAATGGTGAGATAAGGAGTGACGGTATTGAATTGGATTTTAGCTACGTTAATTTCGGTTCTGTCTCTGATACCATTTCTCATCCGTTGTTATTGTTTAAACATTTCTTGATTAATCCTCCTGAAATTACAGCATTAAAGATACATGATAGATTTTTCGCATTGCAGGATAGGATATTCCATATTGAAGAGAATCACGATCCAATAAAAAAATGGGTAAAGAACTTGCTATTAAAAGTTTTTTCTGCATTTAATCTTAATCTCCCCGGAGCTAATCAATTTAACCCACGAGAACTTGAACATATTGAGAAAGCTAGCAAGGATTTTGCAGAAGAATTTTGTAGGGAAGTAAACCAATATTTTAACCAATCATTTAATGAGGACCTTCACAAATATATTTCCAGTCATCCATATAAGAAGAGCAAATACTTAAGCATTGATTTTATACATTATATAAGCAGATATTTCAGGAAAGAATTTGGCAAAGATCCCAGTAGAGGTACTTTCAATCAAAGGTTAAGGCGAAAAATAAGCAGGGATTTAGGTAAAGCCTTTAGCCGCTATTTTAGACGCGATTTAACCAGAGATCTAAGCGAGGTCTTAGTTCATTCTCTCTTAGAATATTTGAATCAAGACTTCAAACATTACAGCCGAGATTTCAGGCAGTATTTACAAGATAATCAAAGACAGGAATTTACAGATTTAATCTTGAGTCTGTATTTTTTACAGCACGGGAAAAAATTAAAATGGAAAAATGTGAAAGTGGATAATTACAGAATGATCTATAACCTATTTGTTAATGAATTTAACAAACAAGAGAATTTGGAATTCATCGATCAATTTCATATCTATTTGTATGAGTACCTATTTAATAATAAATTTGAAACATCTTTTGAATCCCACATTTCCAGTGGGCGTTCCCTTTCGGTAGATGATATAATTACATTCCCAAAAATCCACCTATCAATAAGAAATCCATTTATGATCCCCTTTACTTTCAACTTTATATTGTCCGGAGCCTTAAATCATTATATCATTAAACTATTAGCGGATTTGAACAATAGATTCTATAAAAAGCAAGAACCCTCTAAAGATGTGCTATTAGAAGCAGTGGATGATTATATCTATAACCATCCATTTGTTTCTTATTTCATCAATTACTCATGGGATTATTTCTGTAAGGAGTTTAAAGCTCAATACCAGGAGGAGAATGAATCCAACTCTCTCCGATTGGCCAGTTTTATTATTCATGCGGCAAAGGTATCAATGGTTACTGATATGTCGTGCACTGGTGATGAGTGGGATGAAATTTTGAAAGAAGCAGAAGAATCTGAAGATTCTTTTGTTCAAATATCCTTAACTCTTTATAAACTGTGCAATTTCATTGAAACCACCAAAGAATCTGAACGATTAGAAAAATTATTGGGAAAGTTCAAAAAGGATTATCCTGATTATTACAAATTGATTGGATTTCGCTCTTGAATAAGAGCTAAGTAATAGCAGCCACATTGAAATCTAACATGAATGACGCCGGTTTTTTGCTTTTTTGCTTTTGTGATTTACAACAAACTTACTGACAATAACCAGAACGAAGGAAATATAACCCAGCCCTTAAATATTCTTTACCCATTGAAATGGGAATTCATTTAGTTTAAAATATTTCCATGAAAGATAAAAACTATGGAATAAATTTACGAACGGTTTTATTGGTATTAATTGGAATCGCCACCTTGTTTGTTTTATTGATAGTTGGGCAGCTGACAGGTGTTGAGACCCGGAAACCGGCGGAAGCGAACCGGATGGAGTCCAACCATGCCCCTACCCCTTTCAGTGCTGAAGAAATCCGCTCCGGCTGTCCAAAGGGCCGCAAGATCGTATTCCAGGTGGAAATGTTCGGTAAGCCGCTGATATTTCGAACCACCGAGTTTGTCAGTGCAGACGAAGAAGGCACGGTTATGGAAACTGTGACAAAGGGTTCGGATGGGAAGCAGATTGGCAAAAGGCAGATGGTTATTGCCAAGTGGAAAGAGTTACAGGCGCATGCATCGTTCCCTGAAGCCAAGACTGAGATCCGAGCTGAAAAATACACCACACCCGCCGGGACGTTCGACTGTTGGCTTTATACGGTTAAAGAGACAGTAAAAGGTAAAACCAATGTGAAGCGCTTATGGTTTGCGCTCTCACTGCCGGGCCCACCGGTTTGTTACGAGGAAACAGCAGATGGTCGGCTCACGTACCGGCTGATAATGTTGAAAACAGGTCGATAATGCCCCCGGCCGGGGCAGCCCCAATGAAAAAGAACCTGGTACTTATCCTGGCCGGAGGTTCCGGCAGCCGTATTGATAATGACCTGCCCAAGCAGTTTTTGACGCTGAAAGGCAGAACCATCCTCCAGCATACCATTGAAAAATTTGAGAATCATCCCGCCATTGATCATATCTTTTTGGTAACCAACAGTGAGTTTTACGATAGAACAGAAAAAATCATTCGAGACAGCAATTATCGAAAGGTTGTAAAAATCCTGGAAGGTGGGGCAGTACGGCAGGATTCGTCAAGGATTGGCGTAACCGCCGCAGGTGCCGGTGATTATGAAAATGTTCTCATCCACGATGCAGCCAGACCTTTTGTCTCAAGAAAAATCATCGATGATATCCTGGAAAAACTCGATACCTACTCAGCTGTCACTGTGGCTATTATGTCCCCTGATACCATTGTCCAGGTGGATGAGAATCACCTGGTAAAGAATGTCCCGGACAGGAAGTACCTCCGGCGGGTTCAGACGCCGCAGGCGTTTAAGTTGGAATTGATGCAAAAGGCCCACCAACTGGCCCTGGAAAATGGTATTACCAATGCCACGGATGATTGTTCCCTGGTGTTGAAATTGAAATTGGCCGAGGTTTATGTGGTGGAAGGGAGTCCATTAAATATCAAGATTACCTATCCCATTGATCTGCACATCGCTGAAAAGATAATAGAGATGGAGAATATATAAGGAGTAAGAATGGAAATCAAGAAACGCTGTGATTGGGTGCCGTTGGATAACCCGTTGTATGTAACGTATCATGATGAAGAGTGGGGTGTACCGGTTCATGATGACCGGCTGTTGTTTGAATTTCTCATCCTGGAAGGAGCACAGGCCGGGTTGAGTTGGCTCACCATTTTAAGGAAAAGAGAAAATTACAGGAGAGCTTTTGATCATTTTGATCCTCAAAAGGTTGCGTGTTACGATGAGGGAAAAATTGAGGAGTTGATGCAAAATAGTGGTATCATCCGCAATCGCAGGAAAATCGAGGCGGCCGTTCAGAATGCAAAGGTTTTTTTGGAAATCCAGGAGGAATTCGGTTCTTTTGACCGGTTCATCTGGAAATTTGTCGATGGAAAACCCATTATCAACCTTTGGAAAAGTTACAAAGAAATCCCTGCCAGTACCCCGGAGTCCGATGCCATGAGTAAAGAATTAAAGAAAAGAGGATTTAAATTTGTTGGTTCTACTATTTGTTATGCGCATATGCAGGCCACAGGCATGGTGAATGACCACACTATTGATTGCTTCCGTTACGAAGAAATCAAGAGAATGCGGTAGTTCAGTGAGTCAGTGAGTCAGTGAATCAGTAAGTCAGAAAGAGGAGATAATACTGATGACAGTTGAGGAAGTGATAAAGGTATTAAATTTACAAAAGCATCCTAAAGAAGGGGGATATTTTGCGGAGACGTACCGGTCTTCGGAGATTATATTTGATGAGAAAAGGGGAAAACGGTTTTTTAGCACAGCTATTTATTACCTGTTGAAGCCGGATACCTTCTCTGAGATGCACTGCTTGGCGATGGATGAAGTCTATCATTTTTACCTGGGTGATGCGGTTGAGATGCTTCATCTTTATCCTGACGGCACTGGTAAGCGGGTGATTTTGGGTAATGATTTGGCCAAGGGAATACAGCCCCAGGTCGTGGTGCCCTCAGGAGTATGGCAAGGGTCGCGGCTGGTGCCAGGCGGCAGTTTTGGATTCGCCCTGATGGGCACCACTGTGGCTCCGGGCTTTGAATATTCTGATTACCAATCTGGCAGCAGGGAAGAATTGACCGATGGTTACCCGGAATTTAAAGAGTTAATCACTCTTTTAACGAGAAAACCGTAACATTCCCTTTCCCTTCCAATTCAGCAGCAGCAGCAAATCCTAATATAACCACACAAGAAACCAACGTCGTTAACTTTTTTTTCATTTTCATTTTTTACCTCCTTACCGAAAGTGCAAATCTTTTTCTAATCTTTGTATTAAAAAAGTGTCCTAATTTTGAGACACTTTGATTTGAGGTTATTGATCACATGCATGTTGAACGAAATGTTATATATTTTGAGCGATTTGTTATAGCCTCAAACACCTCTTTCCTTTAAAATACAGGTAGATCATTTGACATTTGACATTTGGCATTTGATTTGAGATTACCAGAGGTAAAAAATTAGATGTCAAATTGGCAAATGGGTTGATTCATGATTAAGGAGGTTTAACGTGTCTAATTTTACTGTTAATGTTACCAACAGTTTTAAAGATGAAAGTATCACTGTTTCCCCCCTTGATGCCTGGGGGTTTGGTTGCTGCGTTCCTCCTGGAGGGGAGATGAATTTCTCATTCAAATCAGAAAGTACATCCGATTCCATAACCCTGGCGATAATTCCTTTATCAGACAGTATGATAAAAATGCTTCAGATTTCCGGCATTCAGACTGAAGGGGGTACGTCCACTGTGAAGTATGGAAACCAAAGACCATGTTTGCTGAAAATTACAAACTCAGGTGAGAGATCAACAACAAACGTGACAATTGGAGTAGTGGAGTAGTGGAGATTAGAATTACTGACTATTTCTTTACCAATACATTTTTCTGGGTTCAGAGGATGACCCATTTTAAAATCGAGTCTATTACCGTAATTAAAAACGCAGCCAAAAGGGTCGTCCCGAATCCTTTTATCTCGAAATCATCGATCAACAAGTCGGTAATCCAGAGTAAAAACGCATTGATCACAAATTTAAATAACCCGAAGGTGATAAACATCAGCGGAAAAGTAATGATTACCAGCAGCCAGCCCACCAAAAGATTAATGACACTGTAAACAAGGGCGACAATAATAGCAGTACCGAAATTTTTAATCCGGATATTGGGTATTACCTGGGCTACGATAAAAATAGTCACACTTAACAATAATAAATGCCATATAATTGTCATAATTGTCATTTCCAATGCTCCTTTTGTTTTTTTTCATCTGTCTAAAAAATTAATTATACAGATTCCGGTTGATTTGTAAAGAGCCTGAAAGCAATTTATTCATACCGCAGCGCTTCCACCGGGTTGGCCCTGGCTGCTTTGATGGACTTGTAACTGACGGTAACCAGTGCAATGAAAAGAGCCATTGACCCGGACAGGATAAAGGTCCAGATGTCGATATCGGTGCGAAAGGCAAAATTCTCCAGCCATTTGCTCATGGCTAAATAGGCAGCAGGCCAGGCAATGAGGTTGGCAGCCAGGACACATCGGGTAAATTCTTTCGATAATAAAAGAACAATCCCGGACACCGGAGCACCGAATACCTTGCGAATACCAATCTCCCGGGTACGCTGCTCTGCCATGAAAGATACCAAACCCAACAGCCCGAGACATGCTGTAAATACAGCCAATATGGCAAAACCGTTTAAAAGATTACCCACTCGTTCTATGCCCCTGTAACTGATATCCAATTGTTCATCCACAAAGGTGTATTCAAAGGGATAATTTTTCACGATCTTTTCCCAGGTTCCTGCTATAAATTGAAGGGATGAAGAGATATTTCCAGGTGAGATGCGAATCGACATCACTCCTACTCGTTCCGGTCCCAATACCAGGACAAGAGGACGGATTTGCCGGGTAAGGGGATGAAAGTTAAAATTTTTCATCACCCCGATGATTTTTCCCGGCTTGCCCCAATAAGTAAGCCTGGCACCTACCGCCGATTCCAATCCCATCAGCTTTACCATTTCCTCGTTAACAAGATAAACCGGCCCGGCATCTGAAGAGAACTCCCGGGAAAAACTCCTGCCTTCAACCATTTCAATTTTTAGAGTTTCAATGAAATCATAATCGACAATATTGTTGAATGTTAATGTCTCCTCGCCAGGGTCCTTACCCTCCCAATCCGCGGTTCCCGATGACCAGCTAAAATAAGGGAGATCATCCATGGTTCCAGTAACACCTAAGACCCTCTCATCACGAAGTAATTCATTCTTTAACACATGATAGAATTTTTGGCTGTCCCCTTTTAGTGAAACATTAACGATATGTTCTTTATCATAACCGATATCTCTATTTTTAATATAGCCCAACTGCTTGTAGATGACAACTGTCCCGATAATCAAGAAAATCGAGAGAGAAAACTGGATAACCACAAGAATCTTCCTTAATATGCCGCTTTTTGCACCGGATTTCAGGCTGCCTTGAAGCACCTGGATCGGTTGAAAAGCAGAAAGGAAAAGGGCGGGATAGCTTCCCGCCGCAATACCGGTAAAAAGAACCAACCCGATTAATACCGGCAGAATAAAGCCGCTGCGTAACATATCCGCAGGGATTTCGATTCCTGTAACAGCGTTAAAAACAGGAAGTAAATGAGAAACCAATATTACGGCAACAATAAGGGCAAGCAATGACAGGATAAGAGATTCACTGAAAAATTGTATGATAATCTGTCGGCGATGGGCGCCGGTAACTTTTCTTATCCCGATTTCCCTGGCCCGGTTCGCCGAGCGGGCGGTTGAAAGATTCATAAAATTGATACAGGCAATCACCAGGATAAGAAACGCCACCACCGAAAAGATATATATATTCCTCTCTTTACTGGTAAAGAAAAAATTTCTTTGGGTAAACGGTAGAATTGAAAGTACAACATCTTCCCCTTCTACATGTTTTTGGATAAAACCTGAAATCTTTCGGTTCATCTCTTCGGTTGAGCAATGCTTTCTAAGTTTTACAAAGGTATTGGGACTAAAAGTGCCCCAATTCAATTCCAAGCCCCGTTCTCTCATATTTAATATGCGAATCTCAAAGGGTACCAGTATATTAAATTGAAGAGTGGAATTACGGGGTACATTTTTTATAACCCCGGTAACAGTCAATTCACGCTGACGATTCATGGTGATAACTTTGCCCATGGGGTCTTCATTACCAAAATACTTCTCAGCAATAGCTTCTGAAATCACGATGGAATTAATCTCTTTTAATGCAGTATACGGGTTACCCCTTAAAAAAGGGAATGTAAACATCTTGAAAAAGGAAGGATCAACAGCCCGAATGTTATCTTCATAAAATTCTTTATCTTTATGACTTAGCAATACTTCGAAAAGGCCTTCGTACCTGGTTGCATAAAGGATTTCGGGTAATTCTTCTACCAGGGCCAGAGCCAGGGGAGCAGGGGTAGAGGGGTTGTTCTTATGTCTCCCATGGGCCAGGACATGATAAATATATTGAGCATCTTTATGAAACCTGTCATAACTCAGTTCATTAACTATCCACAACGTTATCATGAGACAGGATGCCAGGCCAATGGCAAGCCCTGTAATGTTGATAAAGGAATAGCCTTTCTGCCTAATAATGGTTCTAAAAGCGGTTTTAAAATAGTTTTTTAACATAATTAACCTCCAGTAATAAGCTTAGAAGTTGAGAAGTTAAGAAGATAAGAAGTTGAGAGAGAGCTCAAAGGAAAAGATTTTTTATTTTTCTCAACCTCTTAACCTCTCAACATCTCAACATCTGAGTTTTTAAGCTTCGAGGAAGCTTAACTGTTACCCGGGATGTTCTAGCGAAGCTTCCTCAACGCACTGAGGATATGTATGCGTACCTGGGGATTTTGTTCCTTTTTCAAGGCGTTCAGCAATGGTTGAATCGCCTGTTTATCGTCAAGTTTCCCCAGGGCAGTGGCCGCGTGCTCACGAACCACGGCATTGTCATCGTTAAGCACCTTGATCAGTGCCGGAACCGCCCGCTTATCGCCAAGGTTTCCCAGGGCAGTAGCCACGTGCTCACGAACCACGGCATTCTTATCCCGGAGTGCATCGATCAAAGCAGGAACCGCTCGACGGTCTCCCCATTTCCCCAGAGCCGACGCCGCATGTTCTCGAACTCCAGCCGAAGAACTCTTCAATGCTTCTATTAACACAGCTAATTGAGTTTTTTCTTCATCCCCCACCTCCTTTTGCCCGGATTTCTTGCTTTCATCGGCCACCCTCTCCGCCGCTGCCCACGGGCTAAAGGTAGAGAGCAGAAGCAGGAAAAGCAGTGAAAAAACAATCACCATTGACAAGTGCGTCAGCTTTGGCAAACGCCGTTGAGCCGTGGGATTAAGAATAGAAAGTATTCTATCCTTAAAATCCGTACCTTCGGCCATTGCAGTAACGACCCATAGATTATTGTTTGTTTTGGTACCCATTTCTTCTAATACCTCCATTAGATGCCCGGCATATTCCGAGGCTTTTATTTCCTGGCCCAGTGTCATATCGTCGCAAGCGCGCTCTCTTTCAAGGAACAACCTCCGTTCCAATATCCAGACCAGGGGATTTATCCAGTAGATACAACACGCAATCTGCGCAAGAAACTGAATCAAGATGTCCTTTCTTTTTATATGTGCCAATTCATGATGAAGGATGGCCTCAAGACGTTCAGACGGCCATGTCCTGGCTTGAGGCGGCATGATGAGCCGCGGCCGGAGTATCCCGTATACAAACGGCACGTTGAACCGATCAGACTCCACAATAGTAATTTTCTTATTGATTCCTAACCGCTGGGCCAACTCTTCTACCGTATTCAAAAAACCACTGTCTTTGATTTCCGGTGCCCTCCAGGCCACCCAATACCCGTACAGCTTTCCACCAACCAGGCGAAAAAGCAAAGCGACAGCCCCTGTTAGCCACACAACCAGGACCCAATCGAACCACCCGAATTGCGATAGCTTACCGGATGACAGCGGTCCCAACTGGGCCGAACCTGGGTCGGCCCCGGTAGTCGATCCAGGGACTATCTCCGCTGAAGTTACAATTACTTTGTTATCTTTTGGCGGGAATGGATCGGAAAACAACCCGGTATCCCAGGAAGGCAAAACTAACGAAGCCAATGGCAGTGTCAGCAGCACCACTGCTGCCGCAGAGAGGTACATGTGGCGTTCCGAAGCCGATGATCGGCGCATAAACCAGGTCAGGGTTAATATCCCGATTAACACCAACAGGGATTTTAGGGCAATCCCGATGGTTAAGGTTGGAAGGGTGATACTACCAATTGTCAACATGTTCACCTCCCTTTTTCCTTTGCTTTTTCTATTAGTTTTGTCAGCATTTCTTTCTCTGCCGCGGAAAGATTGAGATTGGAGTTGTTGAATAGAGAAGCCATGGTCCGGGCTGCTGAGCCGGAAAAGAAGGTATCCACTACATGTTTAAGGGCTTTTTCTCCGGCCACATTCCGTTTAATCTTTGAACGGTAAACCTTTTTTGCTCCATCATGCTTGTATTCCACTGCTTTCTTGGCATAAAGAATATTCAACAGTCTCCTCACGGCACCTGATGTCGGTGATCCCGTGAGGTGTTCCATGATGTCTGACACCGAAGCCTCTCCCAGCCGAAAGATGATATCCATTATTTCCTCTTCCCGGCGGGTAAGTTGTAGTTCATTTTCTTTAACCATATTCAACTCCTTTTTCACAACGCCGAACCGCTACGTTTTTAGCGGTCCGCTATAATTGTAGCGCCCATAAAAACATTTGTCAACCCCTTTTGAAAATTTTTTTTATTTTTTTAAAAGCTTTTGCGGGGGGTCCAGGCCCACGCCGCGGGCCCCGTGCGGTACGAGAGTTATTAGGTGAATTTTTTCCAACACCCCGAAAACTTCTGCAAACACCCCGACAGATTTTTTAACCACCCCGACGCATTTTTCCTTGATATCCTCTTTTCCTCTCATTTCTATTATTTTATGACCGAACCCTATCTCATCCTGACCGGTCTCTATGTCAACATTGTCAGTGGTTATCTTCTTCTAACCGGAGGTCTTAGTGGAATAATCCGCACGTTGTTCTCAGCAAACAAGGGTCATCGGTTTTAATCCTTCCAGGTAAACCCTTCAATTTATTTATTATCAAGGCTTTCAGATTTTGCCGTTTTTTACTCTCAAGCCCAAATCACCCGATTGTGACTAATTTGTGGCTATTGTTATGTTTTAACAAAAAGGTGGGCTAAAAAAATTCTCCTCGCCCCTTGCAACGTAAGCGATCAATAAACTATCTCATCCCCCTTCTCACTTACAACAATTAGCTGCCATTTTATCAAAATATCCTATTCAAATCAACATCAATTCCCGCCTGCTTAATTTCTTTTGATAGTTCAAATTTCCACGCTCCTTTTGAATCCAACGGGATATACAATACCCCTTGAAAATCAGATGGAATTTCTACTCCCTCTTTGTAGAGAGCACAAACTCTCTGTCTTCCCAGTTTTCCTATGAAATACCCTAACTCAAAAATGACATTTTGTCTTGCTCTTAATATTCGCTTTTTGGAACCATCGTCTATGCATGTATCGTCAGGTGTTAAAAGTATTACGGCAAATACTGTGTCAGAGTAGTTCTCAAATTTTTCTATAATTGTTAGGCCAGCATTGGGCTGTTCATGCAGAATAATTGGAATTAATTCCAATTTTTCAAGAAATCTAGAAACTGATTGTTTAGTTGCCTCATCATGTCCATGAACAACAAATATTTTCTTACTATCAATCTGGGGGATTTGAGAGTTGTGGAAATTT
>JABAOH010049043.1_pt1 | contig 20263 bp, 25 predicted proteins | sample 7062181 | NCBI WGS metagenome assembly JABAOH01 (sample SAMN14538630, study PRJNA623070) | marine sediment metagenome | biome: marine biome [ENVO:00000428]; feature: marine pelagic biome [ENVO:01000023]; material: deep marine sediment [ENVO:00002113]; isolation source: pool of 5 deep marine... | reverse complement strand
TTCTCGCCGTTACTTGTATTGCTCTACCTCCCCGTCTTTCTTTTAAAAAAGAAACACCGGGAAAATTTTTTTTTGAGAATGAAGGGCCCCCGGGAATCGGGGGGGCTTGTCGGCCGAGGTGAATTGAAAATCTGGATCCATGCAGTAAGCGTGGGTGAGGTTCTGGCCGCAATTTCTCTTATAAAGGGGATAAAAAAAGTGTCTCCCGAGGCAAAAATATACTTTTCCACCATTACCGTCACCGGCCAATCGGTGGCGCAGGCGAAGGCAAGAGACCTTGTTGTGTCCATATTTTATCTCCCCTTCGATATATTCCCTCTGATATCAAAGGTGGTGTCGGATATTTCCCCGCACCTTCTCGTGATCATGGAAACGGAGATATGGCCCAACTTGATCGTTTCGGCGAAGAAAAGGGGTGTATGCGTTGCTATAGCAAACGGCAGGATATCGGATAAGTCGTTTCCGCGGTATCGGCCTTTTCGATTTTTCTTCAAAAACATTCTGGAGAGGGTGGATCTTTTTCTCATGCAATCGAATCTCGACAGAGACAGGATTTTGGCCCTCGGTGCTCCTCCCGATAGGGTAAAAGTGACGAAAAATCTCAAATATGACATAAACAAGGTGGACACGGAACATCTTTTAAAACTCAAGGAGACGATCAGGAGGGAGGCTGCAGGGAGAAAAATTATAGTCGCCGGTAGCACTCATGAGGGGGAAGAGATGATAATTATCAATGCGCTGTCGGATTATGCAGGGACCGTCTATATTGTTCTTGCACCCAGGCATCCCGAGCGGTTTGACAAAGTTGCGGAAACAATGGGCAATAGCAATATGCGCTATGTTTTGAGGAGCACATTGAACGGGTTGGCTGAGGCCGACCCGGGTGGTACGGACATCTGCATACTGGACTCGATGGGGGAGCTGTCCGGCCTGTACGCTATCGCTGACATCGTAATCATGGGCGGGAGTTTCGTTGCTGTGGGGGGGCATAATGTCCTGGAGCCAGCGTTATACGGAATACCTGTAATAACAGGATCTTATTACTTTAATTTTAAAGATATTATTGAAGAATTGCATTCGGTCGGGGGAGTCCTTATCGTAAGCGGAGCGAGAGAGCTCGGGGATGAGGTTCGAAGGCTGTTGCAGAATCCCGGCTTCGCAAGGAATATCGGCGAGCGGGCATGCGATCTTGTGGCGAATTACCGTGGGCTCGGTGAAAAAGTAGCCTCTGAGCTCTTGCGATACGTCGGGTAAAGGAACGATCCCCGATGCTCTTCCTCGTCAATAGAATCATGAGGGTAATGACCGATGGGGGAGTGTTGAAAAAGTACGTTCCCCCCCGACCCGTTGTTTCAGTGGGAAATATCCACTTCGGCGGAACAGGGAAAACGCCCCATGTGATTTACCTGGCGAAATTTTTCATAGAACGCGGGAAAAAAGTCTGCGTGCTCACGAGAGGTTATAAAAGGAAAGAGCGGGGATTACATCTTTTCCCCTCGGGAGAAATTCCAGATTCCGTTGATAAATCGGGCGATGAGTCGTTTTTGTTGAAGAAAAAAGTGCCGGACGTGATTCTTTGCGTGGGGGAAAACAGGCGGGAGAGCATGCAGAGGGTTTTACGCCAGGGAGACGTTGACCTGTTTCTCCTGGACGATGGATTTCAGCAGTTTCGCATGGAAAAATCATTCGACGCTGTTTTACTGCGGTACAATGATCTGCCGGGAATGGGAAAGATGCTCAACCACGTCAAGATGCGGGAATCACCCGGCTCGATGCGGCATGCAGATTTCATCCTGGTTACGAAAACCCCCGTAACTTTTCAGGAGGGGTCAGTGGACGCGCTCTTCGGGCGCTACGGCATCGAGCTGGAAAGAGCGTTCACACGGTTCAGGGTGGCTGGCATAGCGAACAATAAGGGTAGTGTTACGGAATATCCCCGGGAGGGCGAGTTCTACCTTTTTGGGGGAGTGGGAGATTTCAACGGGCTCGTCGATACGGCGATGGAACACGGGATAAACGTGGGCGGCTGCCACCCTCTTCCCGATCACGTATCGTATGCTGATACGTTGATGGATTCGATCCGGCATCGATCTGGCGGGCGGCAACTTTTGACGACGGAGAAGGATATAGTCAAACTTCCCTACGAGAGGTTCGGCGAGATATTTTCCCTCGTTATTGAAGTGGAATTTTTAAGAGGCAAGGAGCTATTCGAGGAAAAAGTCTTAAGGAGTGTGGAAACAGGATGAAGAAGGAGATCCTCCGGTCACTTCTGTTTATTTTCGAAAAACTGCCGTTATCTGTCCTCATGCGTACCCTTGAATGCCTCGCGAATGTTTACTGGATGCTTGACGCGAAGCACAGGAAAATAGCGAAGATAAATCTTGACATTGCTTTTCCCGAAATGGAAAGGGGGAAGAAAAGCAGAATAATAAGAAGAACCTATAAAAATATGGCGAGAACTGTCGCCGAGATTATAAAAATTGGTAATCTGGACGATAAATACCTGAGAGGTCACGTCAGGTTCGAAGGACTTGACAATATACTCGATCCTCACGAGAAAGGCACGGGAGTCTTTGCGGTGACGGCTCATTATGGTAACTGGGAACTGATGGCTTCGACATTCGGGAAGTATTTTGCGAACATAGATGTTATCGTGAGGCCACAGAGGGAAAGTTTCATAAACACGTACCTGAATGAAAAGAGGGAGTTGTTCGGAAATAATGTAATCATCAAGTTCGACTCAGCGAGAGAAATAATGAAGAGGATCGGGGGGGGAAGGATCATAGGGGTCCTCATGGATCAGGATACCCATTTAAACAGAGGCAAATTCGTCGACTTCTTCGGCCTTCCTGCTTGTACCCTCGATGCGATTCCCAGGATTGCCTACGCGACTGGAGCGAAGATGGTACCCGTTTTCCCCATACGTGACCCTGCGAACAAGTACCGGCACACGGTCAGGTTTTTACCGGCCCTGAACCCCGTGGTTGAAGACAGAGACGAGTTCGTTCGTCTCTCACTTGAGAGGATAAACAGAACGTTCGAAGAGGTGATAGGCAATGATCCCGAACACTGGCTCTGGTTTCACAGGAGGTGGAGAACCAGACCTGTGGGGGACGAGGCAATCTATGATATTTAGGGCGAATGTCAAAAGGAAAGACCCAGGGGGTGTCGCTTTTGTCGATCGAGACGGAACACTCATCGAGGACAACGGGTACCTTTCCGATTCTTCCAAGATATTCCCGATTGGCGACGCCGTATCATCACTTCAGAAGCTCAAGAAGTCCGGATTTGCCATCTTTCTCATTTCCAATCAAGCGGGTTTGGCAAAAGGGAAAATAAAGCTCAAGGAGTTCAATCAGGTAAAGAGGCAATTCGACGCCCTCTTCGATGCGGAAATGACGATTTTTGATGGTATATTTTACTGTCCCCACCATGTTGACGGTATCGTCCGGGAGCTGAAAAGATCCTGTTCATGCAGAAAACCGGGAACCCTGATGGTGGAGACGGCAATGAACTTTTTGAGAATACCACCGTCTCTCAATAGGATATATTCTGTGGGGGATAAAACGATCGATATCATGATGGGAAAGAGCATGGGGTATCAGACTATTCTCGTTGAAACGGGGTATGGTAAGGGGGACAAGGACAAAATCGCTGATCCATTGATGCTGCCCGACTATATTGCAAGAGATTTTGACGAGGCCGTGTGCATCATGGTGGAAAAGCTCTGAGGTGGCGCGATGGTGAAAAAGATCTCGTTGATCGTCATAATGGTTCTCCTATTATCCTCCCTCGCGACGGGGGGGCTGCTCGACAACGATCCGTTTCTGGCAGGAACAAATGGACCGGTCTGGGCACGGAATTTCGAAGTGCTCACCTATGAGGTTTCCTTTTTCGGGCTGAAGGCGGGTTACGCAGAGTTTTCTTACCGGGGGGAACAAGTGGAAGGCGACAGGACGCTGTACCACATCCGCGCGAAAATATGGACAACGGGCCTGGTGAAATTTTTCAAAGAGATTGTCGATGAATTCGATTACTTCGTTGATTCGAAGAGTCTCCTGCCCTATAAGGTTATCGTGAACCAGAATGAATCGGATAGAAAGGTAAACAAGATAGTGTATTATGACCAGGAGAAGGGGTTGCTCGAGCACTTCGACCTTGAGGGGAAGAAGATCAAGGATTTCGTCGCAGTTCCCCAGATATTCGATTCGATCACGGTGGCCTATTACCTGAGGACAAAAGAGCTCTCGGAGGAACCAACCAATGTCAATGTTTACGGGGGGCGAAAGGTATACTCCATTGATGTGAAGATGCAGGGGAACAGAAAAGTGAAAACCGATATCGGAGTTTTTGACACGCTGGAGATCAAGCCGATCGTGAAGTATGAGGGCGCCGTGATGGAGGACAGGGACGTAACTGCCTGGCTCATAAACGACGGCTCCAATATTCCTCTCTTGGTTCACGCAAAGATCAAAGTGGGAACGCTGACGGGAGAATTGAAAAGCATAGGGAGAGGGAGAGAAGATGGATGAGAAACTTCTCAGGGTACTTGCCTGTCCCGTGTGCAAGGGTGATGTGGCAGCCGGTGTGGAGGAGGATTTTCTCGTCTGTTTCCGATGTAAATTAAAATACCCTGTGATAGATGGGATTCCGGTTATGCTCGCCGATGATGCCTTTCCACTGGGAGAAAACGATGATGGATAGCAATAAATTGTTGGAGTATATTCGGCAATTTCAGGGGAAGCGTGCGCTTATCCTCGGCGATATCATGCTCGACGAATATGTCTGGGGAGTTGTTGAGAGGATTTCTCCCGAAGCCCCAGTACCCGTGGTGAAAGTCGAAAGGGAGACGCGGACCGTGGGAGGGGCGGGGAATGTGGCCCTGAACATAAGAATGCTGGGGATGAACGCGGTGCTGGCAGGCGCGGTGGGGGAAGACTATTATGGCAGAGCCATAATGAATATACTGAAGAAAAATGGTATTGATGGTGATGGTGTCTGCATCGTCAAGGATTTGAAAACGATCGTGAAAACGCGCATCATCGCTCACAGCCAGCAGATGGTGAGAATGGACAGGGAAAACGCTTTTGTCATGCCCGATCATATCAGGAAAAAACTCGGTGCGAAGCTGGTAAAAATTGTTCCGAAAGTGGATTTCGTCATCGTGTCGGATTACAACAAAGGAACGGTCTGTGAGGACGTGTTCAGTGTCCTGATACAGGCATCACAGCTGAACAAAAAAGTTGTTGTCGTTGATCCCAAAAAGAGAGATATATCCTTTTACAGAGGATGTACGGTGATAAAGCCAAACAGAAAAGAGGCGGAGCTGTTTTCGGGCATAGAGATCCTGTCGGAAGAAGATCTCGTAAAGGCAGGGAAAAAAATTTTAGGGAAAACAGCTGCTTCTGCTGTGCTGATATCAAGGGGAGGGGAGGGGATGACCCTCGTAAAGAAAAGGGCGAAGGCGCCGCTGAATATTCCGGCCATAGCAAAAGAAGTGTATGACGTTACCGGGGCCGGGGATACGGTAATCAGCACATTTTCGGCAGCCTTAGCTGTTGGCGGTGGATATGAAGAGTCAGCGCTGATATCGAACATCGCTGCCGCCGTTGTTGTTGGGGAAATAGGGACGTCCCCGATAACAAAAGATAAACTCATCAAAGCTATCAAACGGTATGAAGCGGACAGGAATGGCTGAAAAATTCGGAGGCATCGTTGAGTTTCCCAAGGAACCCCCTGCCCTGCAAGTTGATCGCGGGGATCATCTATTCGCCAACGGCAGACCTGGAATCGGCGAAAAAAGCAATTTCTGAGAGGCTTGGCGGGGTAGAGGCGGTGTCGGAGATATTCCCCTTCGACCAGACAGACTATTACTCCGAAGAAATGGGAAGAAACCTGTACAGGGTATTTTGCGTTATCGAGGGACTTTTTAACAGGGAATTTCTCGTGGATGCCAAACTTGAAAGCTACGAAGTCGAAAAAGAATATTCTGAAAGGGGCCGAAGGCTCGTCAATATCGACCCGGGGATCATTACCCTTGAGAACTATCTGCTGTCCACATTTAAAAACTTCTATCACAGGATCTACCTCGGCAAAGGTGTATTCGGGGAGGTAACGCTCTATTACATGAGAGGTGCGTTCAGAGAGTTGCCGTGGACCTATCCCGATTACCGGCACGATAGGGTGAAGAGCTTTCTGAGGGATGTGCGGGAGGTGCTCTATCGAGAAACCATAGGAAAAGGAATGAGACATGATACAGAGTATGACGGGCTACGGTAGGGGGAGCACCACTTCCGGCGACGTGGAAGTTACCGCCGAGGTGAAGTCCCTCAACCACAGGTACCTAGAAATGAACGTTCGCCTCTCCTCGAGCCTGTCCTTTTTGGAACCGCCTATCCGCGACAGGATCAGGAAGTTTGTAAACAGGGGGAAAATAGACGCAACGGTTACCGTGAAGGACAGGAGGGAGAGGGCGAGGAAGTTGGCGATCAACGAATACCTCCTTCATGGATATCTGGGTATTGAAAAGGAGTTGAGAGATACTTTCGGCCTATCCGGCTCTCTCAGTCTGGATAGGGTAATTTCCCTAAACGGCATCGTATCCGTGGAGGAGGTCGAGCCCGACGATGGCCCTGTTGCCCGGATGATCCTGAAGGCAACAGAGGAAGCGATGAGAGGCGTTTCCCAGATGAGGAAAGCCGAGGGAAAAGCGATCGCGAAATATCTCAAAGAGACCGCCAGGATCCTGCGGTCATTGAACGGGAAAATTACGTCCCTTTCTGAAGAGAGCAAGAGGGTCATGGGTGTGAAGATGCAGGAGCGAATCGCAGAGTTTATTTCGCCGGAGCTTGCATCTTCAGAGATATTCAATGATCGGCTTGCACTGGAGATCGCGGTACTTGCAGATAAGCTCGACATTTCAGAGGAGGTGGCGCGAATAGAATCCCACCTCGACCAGTTTGTTAATAATCTACGGATAAAAACGGGTTCCGTGGGAAGAAAACTCGACTTCATCCTACAGGAACTGAACAGAGAATTTAACACGATCGGTTCCAAGTCTCAGAGTGATCAAATCCCGGGTATTGTCATCGAAGCGAAAGCACACCTCGAGAAGATGAGGGAACAGGTCCAGAACGTTGAATGAGGCCCCGCTATGAAGAGGGGAAACCTGCTCGTTATATCGGCACCGTCAGGTACGGGAAAGACGACAATATGCAGACGTGTTGCCCAAAAAGTGGAGCGCATATCCCTCTCCGTATCCTACACGACGAGGCCGATGAAAGAGAAAGAGAGGGAGGGCGTTGATTACCACTTTATCGATGATGGGGCCTTCTCCGAAATGAATGAGAAGGGCGAATTTCTCGAATGGGCAAAAATCTATGGATACCGATATGGAACCTCGAAAAAAGCGGCTGAGGAATGCCTGCGGTCAGGAAAAGATTTTTTGCTGGAAATAGATGTGCAGGGGGGAATGAACGTCAAGGAGATAGTTCCAGAAGCGGTGCTCATAGCTATTTTCCCTCCCGATGGAGAGACGCTCTATCAACGGCTGAGAAAGAGAAAGAGGGAGAGCGAAGGTGAAATAGAGGCAAGGATGAATGAAGCGCGGAAAGAACTTGGCATCCTGGTGGATTATGACTACTTTGTTATCAATAGGGACCTTGAAAAAGCTATAAAAGATGTTATCCTAATTATTGAGAGCCAGGATTTCAGGGTTGACAGGAACAGGGAGTTCCTGCAAAATTTAGTCTTAAAATTTGGGAGGTAAACGATGGCGAGAGTGACGGTTGAGGATTGTCTCGAAAATGTACCTTGCCACTTCGAGCTTGCGATTCTCGCTGCTAAAAGGGCCAAGAAAATTATCGGTGGTGAAAAACCGCTTATAAATACGGGCGATAAGAGAGAAAAACCGGTGGTTGTGGCTTTGCGGGAGATAGCTGACACGAAAGTGCAAATAAAGGAAGAATAATTTTTTTCCCATCTGTAAAGCATATGAAGTATGATTCGTCTCACGGATATCGTAGATAAAATCCAATCTTACAATCCAGAAGCAAGCTTGGACCTTATTCATAAAGCATATGTTTTTTCGGCAAAAATTCATCACGGGCAGATACGAAAGTCGGGAGAACCCTACCTCATTCATCCCCTCGAGGTAGCCGGGATACTTGCGGATTTGCACCTCGACGATGAAACGATCGCCACGGGAATTCTCCACGATGTGGTAGAGGACACCATCGTAGGTATCGACGAGATCCGGGACCATTTTGGCGAGCAGGTTGCTTTTCTCGTTGACGGTGTGTCCAAGCTGAGCAAAGTTACGGTTGTGGACGTGGCACGGCAAAAAGCCGAGAGTTTCAGGAAAATGATCATTGCCATAGCCCGCGACCCCCGGGTCATTCTCGTCAAGCTTGCTGACAGGCTCCACAATATGAGGACCCTCAACCACCTATCCTCCGACAAACAGTATCATATATCGAAGGAAACGCTCGATATATACGCTCCGATCGCCTACAGGCTCGGTATGGGAGGAATAAACGATGAACTGGAGGAGCTCTGTCTGAAATACCTCTATCCCGACCGCTACGAAGAGCTGAGGACGAAGCTCGATGAAAAGGTTCGTCTGCGCGAAAAATACGTTGAAAAGGTAATCTCCATATTTAAGGAAAAACTTTCGGCCTTCGGGATAGAGGCCGAGATTGCCGGCAGGGTGAAAGGACTTTTCAGCATATTCAAGAAGATGGAGGGGCAGAACGTCGATTTTGACCACATCTTCGACATTATCGCGTTTCGGGTGATCGTTGGGACGATAAAAGAGTGCTACGAATCGCTCGGAGTCGTTCACAGCGCGTGGAAGCCGGTACCGGGAAGATTCAAGGATTATATCGCGATGCCCAAGGCCAACCGATACCAGTCATTGCACACCACCGTTATCGGGCCAGACAGGGAAATGATGGAGGTTCAGATACGGACAGAGGAGATGCACAAGATAGCCGAGTTCGGTGTGGCTGCCCACTGGTGGTACAAAGAGGGAGGCGAGGGGGATGTTGGATCCGAAAAGTCTTTCAACTGGCTGAGGCAGATCGTTGAATTTCAAAAAGAGGTCAAAGACTCTGCAGAGTTTATCAATGGTGTCAAGGGGGAGCTATTTCCCGACGAGGTTCTCGTTTTCACGCCGAAAGGGGACGTGATAGAACTTCCACGGGGTTCCTCCCCGATAGACTTCGCTTATGCGATCCACACGGAAGTGGGAAACAAATGTGTGGGGGCAAAAGTGAACGGTAAAATGGTTGCCCTCAAATACGAGCTGCAAAGCGGCGATATGGTTGAGATCATGACGAATCCGAACCATCAACCATCGAAAGACTGGCTCAAGATTGCAAGAACGAACAAGGCAATTTCCAGAATAAGGGCGTTTATTCGATCGCAGGAGAGCGAAAAATCGGTCGAGCTGGGGAAGCATCTCGTCGAGAAGGCGATTCGGAAACGCTCCATGACTATGGGAAAATTGCAGAAAAATGATAACTTCGCATCGTTTCTCGCAGATCACCGGTTCAAAACTCCCGACGACTTTTTCGCCTCCGTTGGATACGGAAAGTTTCAGATTTCCCTTCTCGTGAAATCCCTCTTCCCCGATGAGTACGGAAAAGAGAGGAAGAAAAAGTCCTTGAACGTGGGAGAAATGATAAGGAAGGTTGCGGTCAAGAAAACGCAGCCGATTATTGTGAAGGGTATTGATGACGTGTTGATCAGGTTCGCCAAGTGTTGCAACCCCCTTCCCGGTGACTCAATTACCGGATTCGTGACGCGGGGCAGGGGAATCACGATCCATGAAGCTGATTGCCTGAAGATTTTCGAGTCTGACCCTGCACGGAGGGTCGAGGTGGCATGGGACGCAGGATCCAGTGCGTCGAGGCCGGGGAAGATAAAAGTTGTCTGCGTGGACAAACCCGGTCTTCTGGCCGATATATCGAAGGCGATCACCGCTATGGATGTGGATATACGCAGGGCAATGGTGGTTACCACAAAAGACGAAAGGGCCGTGTGCGATTTCGAAATCGCCGTGAAAGACGTCAATCATCTCACGAGAGTGATAAAATCGATTACCAGGATAAATAATGTCATAAGTGTGGTGAGGGTAAAACACTGAGCGGAGAGGGATCCCATGAAGAAAATCGTTTCGACGATGAACGCGCCGCAAGCTATCGGGCCGTATTCACAGGCCGTTATCAGCGGTGACCTGATTTTCCTATCCGGGCAGATTCCCCTCGACCCGGAGACGGGAAGACTGTGGGGGAGCGAAATTGCCGCTCAAACGGAAAGGGTAATGAAAAATATTCAAGCGGTAATCGAGGCAGCCGGGGGTTCTCTCTCAGACATCTTGAAGACAACGGTGTACCTGGTCGACCTGAAAAATTTTAACGAGATGAACCGGGTGTACGAAAGATATTTTCAGGAAAATCCGCCCGCGCGGGCGACGATACAGGTCGCATCGCTTCCGGCAGGTGCAATGATAGAGATTGAGGCTGTGGCCCGTATGGGAGGGAATGGGTAAAACCCTGGCTTGAAATGCTTCTGGCTAAATCTATATGACCTTTTCTACGTGACCGGTTCTCAGGCAACGGGTACAGATGTTGACCCGTTTCACGGATCCACCAACCCGCACATGCATTTTTTTCACGTTCGGCTTAAAAACCCTTTTGGTCTTATTATTTGCGTGGGAGACGTTATGCCCCGACTGAGGCTTCTTCCCGCATATATCGCATTTTGCCATCTCAACCTCCGGTCACGTATTCAAAAATAAAATATAACCATAAAGTTATTTGAGTTACAAGTGCATATTTGCAGGCTGTGGGAATAAGAGGCATGTGTCACGGGCATCTCACCGGCGCGAGGGGGGAAAAGACTCCCATCGGCTCACGTTTTATCGGGGTTGATATGGGAGAATTCATCCATTTTTTTCCCTTTTTTGAGAAAAACTCTTCTGCCTTTTACCTCCAGCCGGTCCTCGAAAAAGTATTTTATTGCGAGAGGGTAGATCTTATGCTCCTGGGCGAGGACCCTCTCGGTAAGGGTTTCCTCGGTGTCACAATCGAAGACGGGAACGACAGCTTGAATTATTATCGGGCCAGTGTCGGTGCCCTCGTCGACGAAATAGACCGTCGCACCTGAGAATTTGACGCCGTAATCGATGGCCTGTCTGTTTCCGTGCGTCCCGGGAAAGGACGGCAGGAGGGCAGGATGGATGTTCAGTATCCGGTTTTTAAAAGCATTGACGAACAGGGGAGTGAGAACCCTCATGAAACCGGCAAGGCAGATGAGTTCGGCGCCCGTTTCCCGTATTATCTTGATCAGTTCCCTCTCAAAATCCTCCCGTGTTCCGAATTTTTTATGGTCCACGAAAGCGGTGGGAATATTGTGGCTCTTCGCCCGGACGAGGCCGAGGGCGTCGCTCTTGTTGCTGATCACGAGGGCAATTTCACAGGGGATCGTTTCATTTTCACAAGATTCTATGATCGCCTGAAGGTTCGTTCCCCTGCCCGAAATCAATACGACGATTTTATGCTTTTTTACCCCATCAGAAAAGGACCTCCACTTTCATTTTCTTCTTGGCAGCCCTTTTGATCTCTCCGATTTCACGGCAGGGAGTGCCAAGAGCGGCAAGCGCTCTCCGTGCCTGGTCACTTTTCTTTCTTCTCACCACCACTATCATGCCGATACCCATGTTGAAGGTACGGAACATTTCCCCATTTTCGATATTGCCGATAGCCTGGAGACGGGAGAAAATAGCGGGGATTTTCCATCTATCGGTCTCGATATCCGCCTTGAGACCGTCGGGGATTATCCTCTTGATGTTTTCGTAAAACCCCCCTCCCGTAATGTGCGCCATCCCCCTCACTTTCACGGTTTTTAAGAGCTGCAAAACCGGTTTTACATATATACGCGTTGGAGTCAGGAGAACTTTCCAGAGGGGTTTTGCCGATCCGGGATACGGGTCATCGAGCGTTAATTTTTCTCTCTCAAGGAGAACCTTCCGGATCAAGGAATATCCGTTGCTGTGGAATCCGCTCGAGGGGATCCCGAGCACCACGTCTCCCTCGGCTATGCCGCTCCCGGTTATTAGGTCTTTTTTTTCAACGATTCCTACGCAAAAACCGGCCACATCAAAGTCCTTCTCTCCATACAGAGAAGGCATCTCAGCAGTTTCCCCCCCGATCAAAGAGCACCCGGCCTGGACGCACCCGGAAACTATTCCCCGGATAACCCTTGCTGCCACCCTGGAGTCGAGCCGTCCCGTGGCAAAGTAGTCGAGAAAGAATAGAGGCCTGCCGCCGTGGACGATCATATCGTTGACGCACATGGCCACGAGGTCTACGCCGATTCTGTCGACTCTTCCCGATTCTATTGCGATTTTCAGTTTTGTTCCAACGCCGTCTGTAGTGGCGAGCAGGACAGGGACATTCAACTTTTTCAGATCGGGCTGAAAAAAAGCGGAAAATCCGCCAATATCGCCGATAACCTCCCGGGAAAAAGTTTTTTTCAGGTGGGGGGCTATTTTTGTCATAAGTCTATCCGCTTCGGCGATGTCGACTCCCGCTCTGGCGTATGATAACTTTTCACCCTGTTTTCCCATTGACATATCCTTATCTCCGTAATGATAGTATTAAATAGTAAAAAAGGTGAAGGATGTAAATCGGAAATGTCGGATGAGCATCAGAGGGTAGCTGTCTTCGTCATCGGCGATGAGGTCTTGAAGGGGGAGGTCCTCGATCGGAACACCCCCTTTTTTATTGAAGAGTTTGACAGAATGGGAGTGGAAATACTGATGGCCGCCGTTCTCCCGGACAAAGTGAGCGTCATAGTGAAATTTATCAGGACGGTCATTGATGAAGTGGACTACGCAATCATAACGGGAGGAATCGGCCCCACGCCGGATGACGTGACAAGGGAGGCGGTATCTGAGGCACTCGGAGTCTCTCTCGTTACGGACCCCACGGCGAAGAATATCCTGGAAGATTATTACGGTGGAGCGCTGCAGGGGGCGCGGCTGAAGATGGCCGAGGTTCCCGCAGGGTCGATACTTATTCCCAATCCGGTTTCTGCGGCGCCGGGTTTTATAAAGGACAAGGTGATGGTTTTTCCCGGGATTCCTCAGTTGATCGAGACGATGTTTCCCTTCGTAAAGACCTTTTTCAAGCAGTCCGATGTGAGAAGGGGCTTCATCTATCTGAAAGCGGGGGAGTCGGCGTATTCCGATATTATGAAAGCAGTGATGCAGGACTTCCGAGAACTCTCTGTCGGCTCTTACCCCACGATCGAATCGGGGTATAAAGCAAGGGTGGTCATCCGAGGCAAGGACATGGAAAGGATAAAGGAGTGTGTCACCGATTTTGAGAAGAGACTGAGCGAGAGGAGAATAGATGTGCAGAAAAAGATGTTCGAATAGACCAGGCGGTGCCGGTGGCGCCAGATATTTAGGGATCTTGATACTGGCTGTTGCGGCAACCCTCCTTTCTCCTGTTGTCTCCCGCACTCAAAAGGACAACGTGGCCACCCTGTTTGCCTACACCGATATTTCTTCAGGGAATTCGAAGGTAAAGGGCGCAGAGAGCGCCATCAGGCCCGCTCCCGCAGGGGAAGGCGAAAGCTGGGTCGACATGGCCGTTCACCTCGAGGAAAAGGAGGGGGTATACATCATCAAGGACGTTGACATCGATGTCAGGGAGATGGCGTTACAGTTCCAGGTGATGGTGATGGGAATTAATCCTGGCGGGGGGGATTACAAACCCGACAAGGCGCAGTATCCTTTTTACCTGCAACTCGTATTTGACAGCGCACCCGACGGGATCTCTCTAAAGAAAAGGTTCTCTCTCTGGTTCAAATCCCTGTGGTCCGGGAAGATAAAGAGCAGGCAAAACATTCTCTACGTATTCGGGAACAGGATGCCGAAGGAGAGCATCGTGAATCCCTACCCGGGGGGTGCGATCATATCGATAGGTGACGACAGGGATGTTAGCCGTTTGATCAGCGTGTCGCGAGATATCGGAAACGATTACTTGCTGGCTTTCGGGAAAGAGATGAAGGTCAATCTAACAAAAGTGGTTATCGGTTTCGAAGGAGGCGGGAAGCGTAACGCATCCTTCCCCGTATCGGTATCGAGATTTTTGCTGAAATCGCCGGCATAGAGAGTCACGTTTTCCTGAGAATTTCGATCAGTTCCCTCACCTGCTTTTTCGTTTCCACGAGGGTTCCCGAGTTATCGATGACGAAATCTGCTCTTTTTACCTTCTCCTCAATCGGGAGCTGGGCACCTATGCGTTGACCAATCTCTTCTGCCGTTAACCGGTCCCTCTTTTTCAGTCTGGCTATCTGATCTTCTCTTCTCGCAAAGACCGTTACGATGAGATCGAAGAGTTCACCCCGGTTTTTCTCGAAGATGAGCGCTGCCTCTATCACGCAGCAGGGTTTATTTTCCTCTCTGCAGGCCCTGACAAACTCCCGCATTTTGCTCTCTATTTTCGGATGGGTAATTTTTTCGAGCTTTAGCCTTTTCCGGGGATGATGAAATACCCGTTCTCCCAATAGATGCCTGTTTATGGTCCCGTCGGGGGAAAGAACGTCCTGACCGAAGGTTTCTACTATTTCCCCGTAAGCCTTCGAGCCGGGAACATAGATCTGGTGAGCGATGCTGTCGGCTTCGAGAACGGGAATTCCCGCTTTCATGAAAAAGCCCGCCACCGTGGTTTTGCCCGTCCCGATTCCCCCTGTGAGGCCGATAATTTTCATGGGTCCCCTCAAGAGGATTATGTACACAGGTTTGCGGGATATGTAAATATTATTGTTTGATAACAGAGCTCCCCTGTGGTACAAATAAATGAGTAATCATTCATTTAAAGGAGGTCAGTCATGTCGGAGACAAAGGTAAAGGATTTTATCGAATCCCTGCCGGAGAAATTGATGGCCGACCCCGGTAAAATAAGCGGGATGAAGTGCGTGTATCAATTTAACATCGATGGAGACGGCGGAGGCAGGTGGTACGTTACGATCGATGATGGAAAGGTCACCGTCAATGAAGGGGGGGCCGAAGATCCAGATTCTGTTATCACCATGGCCGACACCGATTTTTTGTCACTTATTGCTGGAAGTCTCGCCCCCCAGATGGCTTTCATGATGGGAAAACTCAAGGTGGCAGGGAATATGGGCCTCGCGCTGAAACTGGGAAGTTTTTTGCAAGCATGATAGATAAAAGGTCAGAAAGAGTCCTGTCATGCATGATACAACCTTGAGAGCAGCCTCTCTTCTTGCCCGTTCAGTAAGTTGCGGCGTCCTGACGGGAGCCGGGATTTCCGTCGAATCGGGGATCCCTGCATTTCGCGGGTATCAGGGTCTCTGGGAAAAATATGATCCCATCGAATATGCCCATATCTCTGCTTTTCAGCGGGACCCGGAAAAAGTATGGGAGATGCTCGCTGACATGTGGGATCTGCTTCTCATAGCAGAACCGAATCCCGCACACATCGCCCTTGCGAAGCTGCAGAAAATGGGAATCGTTCGCCAGGTTATAACCCAGAATATCGATGGTCTCCATCAGCGGGCAGGAAGCGAGGGAGTAATCGAATATCACGGGAATGCCTGGACCCTTATTTGCCTCGATTGCCGGAAGATATTTAAAACGGCGGAGAAGGCAAAACGGGGTGCTTTGCCCCTCTGCACCTGTGGAAGCGTCCTGAAACCCGACGTTGTATTCTACGGGGAGCAGATACCGCGAGAGCCCGCTCTATTGGCCCTGAATGTTGCCCGGGAGGCCGATCTTTTCATGGTTGTTGGCACCTCCGGCACGGTGGCACCGGCAAACGAACTTCCCTTCATCGCCCTCGAGCGTAAGGTTCAGGTGATCATCATCAACCCCGAGAGAAGTGATCTCGTAGACTATCCCGGGACTTTGTGGATCGAGGCTGGAGCCGGAGTTGCGCTCTCGGAGATAGTCAATGTTCTCGAGGAGAAGAGAAGGAAAGATTAATTTTTTTAATATTTTCATTAAATGTTTTAATAACCACTCCTTTTCAAACCCTTTTTGGCACATCCGCGTTCAGAAAAAATCTTAAATAGTCTTTTTATTTCGTCAGGTTAATGGAATTTCATCCAGGCTGTTTCCAAATGGCATGGAACTTGTACCTGTTCCTGGATAAAACCTCCTATCGAGGCGACACATGAAAGAGAAGGAAAATAAAATTTTCGGAAACGGCGGATTCACCCTCATCGAGGTGATGATTATCATGGTCATACTCGGAATCCTATCATTCATGGCCTATCCTTCGATGATGGCTACAATTAGGCAAAACAAAATCAGGGCGGCGGCGGCGGATATAGCGGGCAATATCAAGCTGACGAGATCATACGCCATAAAGGAAGCATCCAACAGGTACATCATCACCTTCAACCCCGGCGTCAATCAGTACACGTTAGGGTTCGATAATGTTCCCTCTCCCGGCGGCGACCTCGTACCTGAAGGGTTCGGCCAGGGAGGCCCGCGAATCATCGATCTTACGGCTTACAGCAGCGACATTCAGTTCGGGAGCGACGCAAATATCGGCCCGAGCGATTCTCTTGTAAACAATATAGATCCAGCTACCGTCAGCGGGATTAACTATGCGGGAGCTCCGAAAAATATCCGCTTTAACCCCGACGGCACCGTCAGGACCACCGGCGGGGTATTTATCAAGGATGGTGCGGGAAACAATTATTGCATCGGTGTCGACACGGTAGTCGGCACCGTAATCTTATGGAGGTGGCAAGGTGGAACCAACTGGAAAAAGATTTACTAAAAATTCGGCAGGATTCACGTTGCTCGAGGTCATGATCGCCCTCGTCATCATGGCCATAGGGCTCCTGGGTACGATCCTTCTTGAAACGACGACCGTGACCGGTAACGCGTACTCACGGGAACTGCAGGCGGCCACGATCCTCGCCGAGGACTTACTCGAGCAGGTGAAATCCATGAATTATAACGATCCCGATCTCTCGGGATTACCAGCCGATAACCCTCATCAAAATGCAGAACTGAACGGAATAGCAAATCCCATCGATGAATCGGGAAACAACGGCGGCCTCTATACGAGATCGTGGCAGGTTTCGGATCCCGGCCCGATTCCCAATACGAAACAAATAGCGGTGACCGTTTCCTGGGCTATCAAGGGGAACAATCATTCCGTCACGCTTTCAACGGTAAAACATCTCAACGCCCCGTAACATGTGGAGAGAAATTATGAAGGATTCAAAGACAAACAAAAACATTTCCGGGTTTACCCTCGTCGAGATGATGGTGGCAGTTGCCATCGCGACACTGTTTATCGGTTACTCCTATGCGGCGTACCTGGTTCATCAGAAAACCTTCACGACGGAAAGCCAGGTAACCGAAATGCAGTATTCCGGGGGTGCAGCTATCGATCTCATCGAGAAAGACATTCGAGAGTCGGGGTTTGGCGTCCCTGACAATCCGAACATTTCTCTGGGGAGCAGCACCTATACCACGTCGCTCGCAATTACCAATGCGGGCGGGCCCGACACCATAACCCTTCTCGGGGGATTTTTAAGAATCGGAACGCTCACAAATAACGTCAACCCGGGGGCTCTCACCTTCACCATTGATTGGGACGGAGGAATTACTCCCACAACCAATCTCCCATTCCTCTCGCTGGAAGGGCTGACCTTTCTTACAACAACGGGAGTAACGGACAACGGTAACGGCACCGCGACGATAACCGTAAGCCCCGGCGTGCAGAGGTTTTTCCCATCGGGAAGGGTGGTGTATGCCATCGACGTGGCGACCTATTTCGTGAATGGCAATATCCTTTACAAAAGCTCATCAATGAGCAACGGAACCGCCGATATCAATGGCGACGGGTTGATGGACGCGCCCATCGCCTTCAATATCGACGACATCCAGTTCGCCCAGCTCGATGTGACGGGAGCGGCAACGACCGATCCGGCAAGTACCGAGAGGATCCGGGTTTCCCTCCTGGCCAGAACGGAAAGAGCTGTCCAGAACGAGCTCGATCCATCGGTCACGTCGATAACCCTGGAAAACAACACCACCGGGACGAACGATTTCTTCCGGCGAAGGGTTTACCGGGCTGAAGTTTCACTACGAAATCCTGTGAGGTTTTAACTATGAGAAACGAAAGAGGAATTGCCTTGGTCATCGTCATGCTTCTTTTGATCTCCATGACCGTTCTCGGTATGCTCTCCATCGCAACGATGACGACAGATGTCCAGATCGGGGGAAACAAGCGGCTGAAAAAACAGAACATGCACGCAGGGGAGTCGGTCATCGAGGTATCGGCGCCATTTATCGAAGACGCAGTCTTCGTCGGCGCCGTTCCTGCGAATTACTCGGCAATCGTGACCAACAACGATGTTGTGACCGAGGTGCTGGGGATGAATGTTCCTCCTGAAGACACCGTTGACACTGCCACGGACGCATCTCCCGACATGAGGATCACTTCGCTGTCAAATGTAACCGTCGGCGGGGATATCGACTATCTCTACGCCACCACCGCCGTGGGCAATGCCATCGAGTACGCTTCCGGGTACGAGGGCGTCGGTACGGGTCTCGGCCAGGCCGGAGCTCTCATCTATTACCGGATCAATTCAGTTGCGCAGGGGCAGATCGGCTCGACGGCGCGATTGGGAGCGATTTACCGGTACGTTACCAAGTAAGGGAGAAAAAAATGGAGGACAAGAATATGAAAAAAGGATCATTTGATAACAAAAGAAAAAAGAGGGTGCAAATACTGCTTCTGGCGGTGTCGACTCTCCTGATCTTCTTGTCTCTTTCCGTTCCCAACATAGCTGTTTCTGGAACATACAGTTACGTCGATAACACAGAGGTCGTGGAAGGGACGGTTACCGGGCTGGCTTCCAAATCCATAGAAGTGGACGGAAGACAGTACGTTTTCGCTAAACAATTCAGCATTCTGGATACGAATAAAAACTCACTGCCTCGCAAATCCCTTGAAAATGCGCAAAAAGTGAGACTGGAGGTAAAACATGGACTCGCTGAGAAAATATACATCCTCATACTCCCCGAATAACAGGGGCGTTGCATCCCGGCTGGGGAGAAACCTGGGAGTGGCGCTCATCGCCGGCGTTCTGATCTCCCTTTTCACAACAAATCTCTACGGTGCAGCCGCCTGTGCTGTTCCGACTCCTGATTCGGACGTGGCTAATTACGCGGCTATACCTCCTTTTATCACGGGGGGAGATGTGAAGCCCAACATCCTGATACTGCTCGATAACTCGGGGAGCATGAACGAGTTCGCTTATAAAAGGGATGGTACGGGGATCAGCAGCTGGACCCCGGATGACAGCTACAATCCGGGAATGAGCTACTACGGCTATTTCGACCCTGAGACGATGTACGTGTATGACACAAGTGCCAGCGGACACTTCAAGACAGACCCTAGCTGGACGGGAAATCCCGACAAAACCAGCTTCTGGTCGGGGAATTTTCTGAACTGGGTAACCATGAGGCGCGTGGACCTTGTGAGAAAGGTTCTCGTGGGCGGAAAAGCCGTCAACAGGGCGATCAACCAGCCGAAATTCATCGTGGGCCACGATTCCCCCGACAGGGACTTCTGGAAATATTACAACGGCCAGCTCTACCGTGTGTATGACGACCTGTTCGTGTGCGATGACTCCACCCTCGGCTCCGCCTGTGCGAACAGCGATGCCGAAGCGTACAACGTGAAGGTATACACGGGTGCCGTGGGCGACCCCGCACCGGAAGGTATCGTCCAGGCGGTGGAGGACAGGGCCAGGTTCGGCCTCATGTTCTTCAACAAGGGGAACAAGTACTCGATGGAAGCCTTTAACGAGAGCAACAAGAAGGACGGCGCCTATCTGGACACGAACGTGAAGGAGTTTTCGGCCACAAGCCTACTAACCGGGATTGAGAACACCGACCCCTCCACCTGGACGCCCCTTGGCGAAGCGCTCTACGAGGCCGTCAGGGTGTTCATGGGCCAGGATTCCGCCTACACCAACGCGAACTACGACGCCGACCCCACAGACCCCCTCTCAGACGGCATATCCTGCCAGAAAAACTTCGTCCTCGTCGTGACCGACGGGGCCTCGACGAAGGACAAGAACCTCCCGGGGACCGCATGGTCGGGAAGCGGAGAGGTGACGGACCCCAACGGCTTCGATGCTGAAGAGTACCTGGGGAAAATTTACGACCACGAACGGGTAACCAACCCTTCCTTTG
>JABAOH010098427.1_pt1 | contig 20265 bp, 19 predicted proteins | sample 7062181 | NCBI WGS metagenome assembly JABAOH01 (sample SAMN14538630, study PRJNA623070) | marine sediment metagenome | biome: marine biome [ENVO:00000428]; feature: marine pelagic biome [ENVO:01000023]; material: deep marine sediment [ENVO:00002113]; isolation source: pool of 5 deep marine... | reverse complement strand
TCTTCTCCGATCGGAGAATGGTTTGCGGCCGAATTGAAGATCTCAGAAGAATTCGAGCCGATCGTGTTTCACCACGGTGGTTGGGGTAAGGTGTCGGCTGCTGCCTCGACACAGTACGTGATTGATCACTGGGAACCTGAATTGTTAGTCAATCTGGGCACTTGTGGTGGTTTCAAGGGTGAGGTCGATCTCGGTACAGTTATACTGGTTGAGCGAACACTGATCTACGACATTTATGAGCAGATGACCGATCCTGCGGACGCGATCAGGCACTATTCCACGGACATCGATCTTTCTTGGTTGACCGAGCCCCTGCCGATGGATGTGCGGCGGTCACTCTTAGTTTCGGCCGATCGAGATTTACATGCCGACGAGGTATCCCAACTAAGAAATGACCATGACGCCATCGCTGGCGATTGGGAATCTGGTGCGATTGCGTATGTGGCAGCGAGGAATGGAAAGCGTTGCTTGATTCTGCGTGCGGTAAGCGATTTAGTGGGCAGTGAAGGGGGGGAAGTCTACGGCGAGTATGCACTATACGCGGAACGTACAGAAGCCATCATGCACAGGTTGGTTGATACCTTGCCGGATTGGATTGAGAAGTCATTGGGAAATACGCTGGCCTCCTAACCTCCTGCCGGCACCAGAGGACTCTCAATCGGCGGACCATGTATGGGGGTCAAACGAAATCTCCGCTGATCGAGTTTACCTCTGCTAAGAGTGTGTCCTCCTCAATCGCGCTCAATCTGCCGCCCTCCATGTGGATGCGACCATCAATTATCACCGTATCCACATCGGCTTTACTTGCGGAATATACCAGGTTTGCATACACGTCATGGCAAGGCGTCAGGTGTGCTTTGCGGAAATCTATTAACGCGACATCCGCTTTCTTCCCAGGTTCGATGGACCCGACAAGATGATCAAAACCATATGCCTTAGCACCATTTATGGTTGCCATTTCCATCACTGCAACCGTCGTGAGAACCCTAGGATCACTTCTAATACCTTTCTGTAACAATGCGGCGGTTCTCATCTCGCCTAGCATGTCTAGGTCATTGTTCGAAGCCGCCCCATCAGTACCGAGACATACGTTAACCCCTGCGTCGAGCATGTCAGCAATGCGCGCGATCCCTCCCCCCAACTTCAGATTGCTTTCCGGGCAGTGCACAACATGGCAGCCGTTTTGGCTCAGGATTTCGATGTCTTCATCCTCTAATTGCACACAATGGGCTAATATCGATTTATCGTCCAGCAATTTGTAGGATTGCAATAATTCAATCGGAGTTAATCCGAATTTTGAAGTCACATCTTCAACTTCCGATTTGTTCTCGGACGCATGGATTGTAAAAGCAACCTCATACTCTTCCTTCATGTCACGTACGACGTTCATCATCTCAGGTGAGGTCGTGTAAACGCTATGGGCTTGGACGATGGGGTGGACGTATTTATATTCGTTCACGCTATCCAGCACACTGCGGGCTTGAGTCACCATACTATTCAGATCTTGTCCGCCAATGTCATGCATCGGTGGGCCTGAGATTAAGCGGAATCCGACCTCTTCCGCGAGCGCCATCGTCGTCTCGTAATACCAGTACATATCATGGGCGCACGTCACACCACTACGTATTGACTCCGCGATGGCCAATTTCGCTCCGACACGAACGCTGTTTTCATTAAGGGCAGACAGTTCATACTTCCAGACTTTCTCCAGCCAACGACGTAATTCCAAATCTTCGACGAAGCCGCGGAATAGAGTCATGGCCAAGTGGCTATGCGCGTTGATCAACCCCGGGATCGCCACCATCCCGTCGGCCTGGATCACTCTCTTTGCCGAGTGGTCTTTTGGATTTTGCTCAGAGGGAAAAACCTGCACAATCGTATCACCCGCAATCGCAATGGCCCCCTTGTCGATCACCTGGCGATCCTGATTCATGGTTACAATCAACACCCCGTTGATCAGAATATCAATACTCATCTTGCGCTCCTTGAAAACACCCCATGATCAAGTTTTGATCGCACGCCTGGCTATGACATGCGTCGGTATAAGAATAATAGCCTTTGTCAGAAAAGCTTCCACTGCTCAAACGCCAACGTAAACCCCTAAGCTGCGACTTCTCGTAAAGTCTTGATAAACAAAGCCAATAGGCTCGCCGTCAATTCGTTGAGACCGTCTTCTACGAAATGGATTTTTTCTTCAATGCCAGCAGCCCAATTCACAGAAAATGCAACCGCGGCAAAGCACATCTCCAATTCTTTGGCCAAGATACATTCTGGACAAGCAGTCATGCCAACGACATCAGCACCCAGCTTTTCAAACATGCGTATCTCAGCTGGGCTCTCCAGCCTCGGCCCATTGGCGGCGACATAAGTCCCTTTGGGAACGATTGCCAGATTGTGTTCCGCGGCTAAATCCAACAACTTAACCCTCAATTCCTGGCAAAAAGGCTGACTCACATCGATGTGGACGACTTGATCATCTGTGCCATCGAAGAAGGTGGATTCCCGACCTGATGTGAAATCGAGAAAGTCATCAATGGCTACCAAACTCAATGGTGGAATCTCGCGATTGATGGATCCCACCGCATAGGCAGCGAGCACATACCTGACTCCCAGGATGTCCAATGCTTTGAGGTTTGCCCGGTAATTGACGTTGTGTGGGGGTATCGTATGTTTGGGCCCGTGTCGAGGGATGAAGACCAAATCGCTATCCTCACCCGTACCGTGAAGGATCAACGCCTCTCCATAAGGTGTATCTATCTTGCTCTCCTCCATATCAACCGAAGGGATATCGTAGATCGCGGTACCGGCAATGATCCCCACAGGCATGTTTCACCTCATTGGTCTAAACGAAATGGCTTTTCAAGTCGTATGGACTGAAAACCCCATGGCGTGTAATAACCCCAGAAACCATATGGGGAGGTGTTACGTCGAAGGCTGGATAGTACGCTTGAATTTCCGAGAGCGTTGTCGGTGCCCCTCTGCAAGTCCGCATCTCTGCTGGATCTCTCTCTTCGATTTTAATCGAGGCTCGGTCAGGACTGTTTGGATCAGCCCCCCACATAAAAGCGAAATATGGAATCCCAAAATATTTCGCCGCGATCGCGTTCTGGAATGTGCCGATTTTATTGACAACATGACCATCCAGGGTGATCAGATCAGCCGCAGTAAGATACTTTTGGATCTTTCCTTGGGACATGATATGGGTTGGCATGCTGTCGCCAATTACAGTAACGGGTATCCCTAATTCGTGGATACTCGGTGCCGTCAACCTGGCTCCCTGAAGATAGGGCCGCGTTTCTGGTGTGAACACCTCAATGCTCTTTCCATCGCGTACTGCTAAAGCCAGGGCAAGAATGAATGATGTCTCCGCGAAACACATGGTCAGAATTCCGTCCCCGTCAGCAATCAGATCCGCTCCATAGCGTGCGCAGCGCATATGATCTTGATACCGCTTATCGCGGCCTTCCTGGATGGCGGTCAAGATTGCCCGCTCAACCGACTTACCTTCGCTGATCGCCTGTTTCGCAACAAGGGTTAGACCTTCTAAGATTAAGTGGAGGGCAGTATTTGTTGGACGGGTACTCACCAGTCTTTCTTTTGCCTTCTCAATGTGAGGCAAGGCAACATGCTCGGGTTTACCGTCCACCTCTCTGGCTGCCATGGCCATGCCAAACGATGCTGCCACCCATGGCCCCCCACCCTGCGTAACCATCATCTCGATCGCACTGGCGACCTCTTCCACATCCTGACATTCATAGAATGTCTTCTCAAAAGGGTATTTTCGCCGATCGCCGATCAGCACCTTTCCATCTTCATAGCGCGCGACGTTGTCTCGTTTTAGGACAAAGGGTAGAAGTTCATCGATCTCTTGATCATTCATCTTCGATTATCGACCTTCAAAGTTTGATAATTCTGCGATAGGCTTTCATCTGGGATTGACTTCCACTTTATCCCCCACCTCGGGACTAAGACGTTCCGCAGCGTTGCCATTGACGACCGCAACGTACAGATAATCGCACTCATCGAATAAGGCCACCAATTCCCCAGAAGGACGCTCACCAAAGGTGCGCACCATACCTTCAATGGTGGTGCCGCACAAGGTCACATTGACGTCCCCGAGATCATCAATGTCCTCACGCTGGATATTGGTGATGATGTTCCCAAAGAATTTATAAATGGTTGTGATACGACCTTCAACACCCTTAGCTGTTCTCACAGGCATGGGGATGTCGATGCGTACAGGATCATCGATTAGCGTCCCCAACTCTTTGAGCGGAACTCCCGCGGCCAGATGCGCAGCCACCGGCGAAAAGATATCCCGCCCATGGAAAATATCGCTCACCCTTGGCATCCAGTATTCCGGCTTGTTTGTGTGCACAATCTCGAGTGGCCAGTTTTCCCTCTCGGCCCTAAGGATAAGCATCGACAAAACACCGTTATCCGGAGCCACAAAGTATTGGGATCCGATCTTTGCCGCAATCGGGCGGCGGGCAGTGCCCACGCCCGGATCAACGACGACGATGTGCACACTGTCGTCCGGGTAGAAAAATACATGGCGATCCAAGAACAGCGCCGCCTCCAATACATTCTGGGGTGTGATCTCCCAGGTTAAATCAGCGATTTTCGTATCTGGCGCAATGCTCCAGATCACGCCCTTCATTGCTCCTGAGGGACCGCCAAAATCCGTGGTGATACTCACATGCCTCATACGATCTGTCCCCAATGATGGCTACCTTCTTATCCTTATTGTTATCGATACCTGACTTTGATTTTTTCCCCCACGCTCACACCTAGATGTTCGGCAGCGTTACCATTGGTAACGGAGATGCCAAGCAACCCTTCCCCATCCAGCAGGGCAATCAAGCTTCCAGGCTCGGCTTCCCCAAATGTCCTCGTCAATCCACGAATGGACTTCCCCCCGATTTCCACTTGTAACAAACCTGTTTGGTCCAAACCCGCTAAATCAGCGAGGCGGATATTTGTCGCTAGATTACCATAATGGTCGACATAGATCACTTCGCCCACGACATGATCCTGCGTGATCTTGGGACGCGGAAGCGGAAGGACAACTGGATCATCGACGAATGTGCCGAGTTTGTTCAGAGGCACATCCGTCGCGAGATGGGCAGCGACTGGAGCAAAGATATCACGGGCATGAAACGTGTGGCTGATCCTGTCCAGCCAGTACTCCGGCTTATCGAGATGGACGAATTCCATTGGTCGTGACTGATGCCTTGCCTGTTCGATCATCGGCGTAAGTAGCCCGTTATCAGGTGCGACAAAAAATTGGGTCCCAATCTTGCCCGCAATTGGACGGCGAGCAGTACCGACTCCAGGATCAACCACGATGACGTGAATACTGTTCTCGGGGAAGTAGCCAATGTGACCGATCGCCGTCATGCCTCCTTGGAGCACATTCTGTGGGCTCACCATGTGACTGATATCGATGATCTTGACCTCAGGGGCAATGCTGTATATCACGGCTTTCATGACCCCAATATATCCATCTCTAATACCGAAATCCGTGGTCAGTGAAATTAATCTCATATCCTTCCTTCCACCCCCAGACGTGTGTTTTTCGTCTCCCTATAGGCTTGCTTCCCCAGCGATGAGAGGTTGGCGGCTTGCTTGATCACAACGATACCAGCGAAGATCAATCTTTTGGTTCCTGCTTTCTCACACATTGCATTGCAGATGCAAGCACATGAACCTTAGCAGCGCTTAATTCCTGTTTCAAGCGAAGGTTTCCTGGCATCAGCGGATAGCTGTGTTCAGTAGTTGTCATAGCTTGATAAGGGAAGGCAAGTAGGGGCAAGTCGTCGTTGCATGTTTCAAGGTGTGTTTGCTATCACAAGAGTGTGCATCTCAGGCCATCCACAGGCCGGCCTAGAATTCAATCGAGCAGGAATGCGGGAACCCAAAAACCACCCATCCCGGCGTGCTTGATCACGATTGTGCCAGCCAGGAGAAGGACACCAAAAGCAACGACCGCCCAGTCGATGGCGCGAAATCTCAACTGTGGCAGCCAGGTGCGCGGTCTCACACCGAAGACCCTCAGATCCATCGCATCGGTGATCTCCTCCCCACCCAGGACGGCACTAATCGTGAGCGGGATCAGGAGCGGCGCGAAGTTACGCACACGCTGAAAGATGTTCACGCCTTTTCTGGCATCCAACTCAAACCCGCGCGCACGTTGAGCATCCATCGTGATCTGGAAGTCTCTCCCCAAGCTGGGAATGAAGCGGAAGGCCATATCCATTGCGTAGGACAGTTTGTCGCTCAACCCCAGCCCCTTGAAAGTGATGCCGTACATGGATGGGTCGATGGTGTAGGGAATCGTCACCGAGAGGGCTGCGAAGGTGATGATACGCAGGATCTGCACCACAAGGTATACCAGGCGCTCTGCGGTCAACACAAACGTCAGCGTCTTCCCAAACAACTCAACGCTAGGGGACCAAAACGGATGTTGGTCGGAGAGATCAAAGGTCCCTACTTGTCCGCGCCCGGTAAACAAAGTGATCAGCGAGAGGACCACACCCACGATCGTGATCACGATCCAGAAACGCCTCGTCTGTTGCCAGGTAAGCCGAGCGAGGAAAATTTGCAAGAAAGCTAGGGAGAGGAAAAACAGGACCAACCGAATATCCCATATGCCGGCACCGCTTGGACCTCCGGGTACGAAACCCACCGAGATCAGCGCGCACAGCATGAAGATGATCCGCGCCCGCGGGTCCATCCTGTGAATGATGGTATCTCGTTCGACGTAAGCCCAATTTACCAACATCGTGGACTACACTGGTCGAGGGAATGCGGCGAACCGCATCCCCTCGAATCCTCTGGAGTTCCCTTTATCGACCGACACGCGCTCGCGCCTGCTTCCAGGCGGCGTATAGGAGTGGCGTCAAGATCACAGCGAAGAGCGTGTTGGGGCCTGCGGCAGGGATGAATTCCCCGATGAACGCCGTCGTGAAGGAATAGCCATTGATCCAGATGTCGGCCATCGAGGCGAATCCGATGCCCACGATGACACCCAGGGTGCCCCATACCACAAGGGCGGTCGTTTCCCGGTCTTCCAACCAGTCGCTGATCCTCTCGGTTCTGGAGTTAACGTAAAACGCGATCACAGCAAGCAGGACAGCGACGAGCCAGACCACGAGCACACCCGTCGACCAGCCGTTGTTCACGTATTCGAGAACTCCAAACCCTATGAACGCTAGGGTGAGCAGTCCAAGGACATACGGCCAGTAGCTGGGTGCCAGGGACATGCCCAGCATCACCACAAGGACCACCAACATTACGTACCACCAAGCCCCGAAGTTGGCTTCCTCGCCAGACCAGGGGTCAATAATATTGGGGTTGACCAGCGGCAAAATGACAGCCACAGCCAGGATAGCAGCCGCAACCCACTGTAGCGTGCGTACTTGGCCGCGGATCTGGTCGCGCAGGTACATCCCAGCCAGGCCCGGCACCATCCCCATCAGGCCGTTGCCGATATCCCAGACGGGGAAAACGCCCCAGCCGGTGAGGGCATCGCCGAGGACGTTGCCGAAGGCTCCTACAAAGAAACCGACCGTCGGTCCAAAGGCGAACCCAAAGAAGATCGGAATCGCCACAACCGGTCTCAAGGCCACCAGGCTGACGGACGGTACCGGGATAATGTTGAAGACCCAGGATAGCACGCCGTAAAGACCGGCGCCGATGGCCATCATCACCACTTCGCGCGTTCCGACTTGAAACATTTCGGCATCGGCAAAGAGGACGTAGATGAGGAAAAGCACCACACCCCCGATGATGAGCCAGGTCAGCCAGCCCCCGACTCCCAACATTCCTTGAGCTGCCAGGCCGAAGGCATCCGGACTCGATGCATTCGCAATCAGCTCCCCAATCCACAATAGGACGCCAAGACCTACTGTGCTGGCTGCGGCGATGAGAAGTCCGCGAACATATTTGTTTTCCATGAGCATTTCCTCCTCGTGATGAATAAAGTGGTCCTCGTGTGGCAGAAAATCCGTTCCGCCTCTCGGATGTCGGCTCAGGCCCGCAGGGCTTGAGCCAAGGCCTCCGCCCTCATGAAGGCCCCAGTTTTGTCCAGATGCTCCAAGTTCGCTTTCAATAAAGAAGTAGGAATGATTCTGCTCCGCTTCAGGGAATCGAAGTCGGCTAGCACCTCCTGCGGTGGACCGTCGCTCACGATCCTTCCGTCACTCATCAGCAGTATCCGGTTGGCATGGGTTACTGCCAGGTCTAGGTCATGGGTGATAAAAACGATGGCCGCAAAGCTGTACGCCTTCCCGTCATCGCCCCTTAATCCCACGACAGAATCCATAAAGTTCATGTAGTTGGCATAATCCTGGCCCGCAGTGGGTTCGTCCATCACCAGAATTTGGCTGCGCATCGCCAAAACAGAAGCAATGGTGACACGCTTCTGTTGTCCGAAGCTAAGCGCCAGCGGTGCACGACCGGTTTCTTCGAGCAGACCGACTACTGTCAGAGCCTGTTCAATATTTTCCTCGATCTCCTCCTCACCGAAACGTAGGTTTCGAGGGCCGAAAGCCAGCTCATCCCGCACAGAGGGCGCAAACAGCATATGCCTGGGACTTTGGAAGACGTAGCCAACGTTGTGAGCCATCTCGGCTATGGTCATTTCCTTCGAGTCTTTCCCTCCCAGCAGCACACGTCCCTTCACAGGTTTCAGCAATCCAATGGCGTGCTTGACCAGCGTTGTCTTGCCCGCGCCGTTCGGCCCGAGCAAGGCGATGATGTCTCCCTGCCGGATCGCGAGGCTGACATCCTTTATCACCTCGGGACCACCGGGATAATTGAATGAGACAGCCTCGAATTCGACCAATGCTTTCGCTTCGGAATCGGCCGGTGGTGGTTGCGCCTGAGCCATGACAGGATCCGCGTTCAGGGCACGATCTATGACCACAGGCGCGGGCAATTTGACTGCGCGGTAGTCTGCGGTTTGGAGCACGCCCTCCGCCGAGCCCATGTACGTCACTCGTCCCCCTTCCATGAGCATCACCAAGTCGGGATCGAGACTCAGTACATCCTCTACGCGATGTTCAATGACGAGTACTGTTTTCCCCTCATCGGCTAATCGCCGTATCAAGGCCAAGGCTTCTCGCGCGCTGGTAGGGTCCAGGTTGGCTAACGGCTCGTCAAGTGCCAAGATGCTGGGTTGCATAACCATCACACCAGCCAAGGCCACTTTCTGCTTCTCGCCTCCCGAGAGGTTAAAGGTTTGCTTATCCTGGAGATGCGATATTCCTAAGTGTGTAAGTGTGTCTTGAATGCGGTTGATGATTTCGTCGCGGGGTATCCCAAGATTTTCCAACCCGAAGGCAACTTCGTTTCTGACATAGGCACCCAGGATCTGTCGCTCGGGATCTTGGAGCACAGTGCCAACGATTTGCGAAATTTGAGTCAAAGGCTCATCGCTGAAATCCTGTCCATCTAACAGGACACGCCCACTTAATTCAGCTTTGTAGCTCCTTGGGATCAGCCCGTTGATGCAACGCAATAAAGTGGTCTTCCCACTCCCGCTCGTACCCGCGATGAGCACGATTTGACCTGCTTCTACTTCGAAGGAAATATCCCCTAAAGCAAGTTCTTCACGTGTCTCATAGCGACACGATAAATTCTCGACAACAAGGGGGAAGGGCGCTGAGTCCAATTGCATCCGCGTTTAATCAGTCCCTCGAATAAAAGGTCTGCCAACGACTACAACACTCATTTATTTTGATCGTTGCTTTTCACGCTTCGGCGCGGTCGTCCCTCTGGACCCAAGGATGATAACGAAATCTTGAGACGTGATTATTCCCTAAATCAACCTTTGTGGATCTCCGAGATAGACAAGTTTCTTCGAAGTCCATACTCATTCTCGCACAAACCGCCTCGCGTGTAAACTCTTGCCCTGAATTCCGTATTATGGGATCAAACAATTAGGCAGCGGAGCACCAGGGCACCAAGGAAATAATGTCCAAGGGGCCTAAGTGCCCTGGTGCCCCGCTGCCTATTTCTTGGTAGTCCCACAGTCCTACACACGACCGTAAGGTGCTCGTAAGGTCGGGTTTCACGATGCTGTGCTAGTATATTGTCAGGCAGATAGAACTAAATAAGTTCCCGGTGTGTAACCTCCGATAAAGGCAAACCCGTCGAAAGACGGGGACGCAAAGCTACAGGGTCTAACGCTTCGCAAGAAGCCAGGACAGCCAGCTGCCGAAGAGGATCAGACACACCGCTTTGTTTTTCCGGCCCCATGGCTGTCCACAAGAGACATAACCATGGGGCTTGCACTTTTCAAACCTGGTTCGCCCAAGAAGCGGACCAAAATAGTAAGGAGAGTAGGAAAATGAAGATCCGAGATCTCTTGAGGAAAAGCGAACGAGGGCAAGCCTTTATCGAATATACAGTGCTTTTCCCGCCTGTGCTGTTGCTCAGCATCATGATCCTCATCCCGATGACTGAGCGCGCCAACTACATCTTCTGCCGCATGGTCAACACTTTGGATCCCTCAGTCTGTGATGCGTGGCTCGAAGAGCCGGGAGATGAGCAAGCATCGCCGAGCGAGGACCTATGCGTCACCCTGGTGGAGGAAGAAGGTGCAGCTCAGTGCGATCAGCACGCGGATTGCACCCTTCTCCCAGGGCTCAACTACGGTTCCTTCGATGCTTCCGCTGATATCCAAGGGTTCGTCATCAAGGCCGGCACAGATTATTTCATCTACGAATCCGGCCTTACAGAAGACGGATGCTACTCCGTGTACATCGATGGCAACCATGTGACCTGGGAACTGGTTGGTCATGAAGCTGTATGCCAGGACGTTAGCCACAACCAGGTCTGGAAAGTAGCGCTCTGTCAGTAACAACCTGGTGGAGAACGACGATTTGGTCCTGACTTGATGATGATCAAATCATCAAGATCAGTCCAATCGACAACTCGTCAATCACCATCGAAGTACCTGGGTCTATGCCGGTCATCGAACAAGTGTAAGTGCGTGCACGGCGATCATACCTGAATTCCTATCAGGCCGACCTTCCAGGTCGAACGAATAGGGATCACTGAAAAGTGTCGGTACGCTGTTCGAGACATCAGAAAATATAAATATCGACTAGGATCGTGTAGACTTTCCTTCCTATTCTCTGGTTGCCTAAAAGAGCACTCCGTGAGTTGCGGAGTGCTCTTTCTTTCACCCCACCCTTCACCCTGAGCGTTTTTTATTCACCCTTATACCGATAATTCCCTGTGGATAACCTGGTCAAAACTGTGGATAACCCGCTTTTTTTGGGGAAAACCCTTGGAAGCCTTTCCCTCAATACAACACACGCACCCCCACATATGGGGTCAATCCACCACAGCACCCACAACCCTGGATATGTGCTCACATCGACACAAGAATTGAATAATCCTCCAGAAAGTCTCCACATCGGAGCTGTGGAATGTTTTCACTCAACATACCCCTACCGGTGGGTTAACTCCCCCAATTAGATACCACCCCTAGGGCTTGATGACATTTATAGCAACATCTTTCCACAAATCCACAAGCTCTACTACTACTACGAATGATTCTTCCTTATATGGATAAACATGTTTATCGTTATACATTGTGAAGGCGTATTACAACATGATCGCTAAAAGTTCTTCAGGGAAAGCTTATCGTCTGGGTTGGGTGTGCTCCTTTTAATAGACGCTGGATCAAGATTACAAACGTGCTTTTGGTTGACAATTTTCCTGGCCAAGAGTAGCCTCAGTGTCGAGAAATCTCAATGTCAGTTAGAAATGAGCTCGAGCGTAGCAAACGTGAATTGCAGGCGCTCACTGAGGTAGCAAAAGCGCTCACCTCACACTTGGATATTAATGAATTGTTGAGTGGGGTTATGGAGAGCTTCAGCAATGTGCTGGACTCAGTGGATGCAGGAGCTGTTATGCTTTGGGACCCCCTGATGGGACTCCTTCGAGCAGAGGTGTTTTTCGGGTACGACCCGGAAATTGTGGGGGCGATTACGATTGAAGTGGGTGAGTCAATCACGGGTAAGGTGTATGAAGATGGGAATACTCTTCTCTTGACAACTTCAAAAGAAGTAAGTCGTGCGATGGAGAACATGAGTGCAGAAAACCGTGCGATTATGCATAGGGCATTGGGCACCAAGGATACTCCACGCAGTGCCGTAGGCGTACCGGTCCAAGTGGGCAATCGCCGACTGGGTGTCTTAGTGCTTGAATCATTAAAGGGACCAGTTGATTTCACAGTTGATGACTTGCCTTTTATACAAACGCTTGCCGATTTGATTGCGCTGGCAATTGATCGTGACCGTCTAGAGGCTGAGGCAGATGCTATGCGTGAGGAGGAGCATGTAGATCGTCTTCGTTCAGAGGTCATGGCAACACTCTCCCACGAACTGCGGACGCCACTTGCTGCTATCAAGGGATATTCCACAGCACTTTTGTTGGATGAAATAGAGTGGTCCTTGGAGAAGCGCGCCGAGTTCTTACACTTGATCGATGAGGAGTGTAATAATCTTCAGACGATGATCGGCGACATCCTGGATTCGTCTCTCATTGATGTAGGCCAGCTAATTATTGAACTCCAACCCGTTCGCTTACCTATTCTCGCCGGAGAAATTGCCAACGAAATGCAATTTCTGACGGACATCCATCGCTTGGTGGTTGACTTCCCGCCTGATTTTCCGATCGTAGATGCTGATCCCCGTCGTATCACACAAGTCATNNATTCACGGTGAAACGCGTTCCGAAGATGTGGTTGTAAGCATTGCAGACCAAGGCGTCGGGATCTCACCTGAAGATCTCATCCCGCTCTTTGAAAAGTACTTCCGCGTAAAAGCGTCGACGGGGTACCATGTGGCTGGAACGGGGCTTGGGTTGCCTGTGGCGCGGGCAATAATCGAGGCTCATGGCGGACGCATTTGGGCTGAAAGTGAGGTCGAGAGGGGGACGACATTATATTTCTCGTTGCCATGCCACGGTTTTGAGCATGGTGATCAGGGGCATGAAAAAGGATTAGCCCTTCACGCATAAAGGTCGAATGCAATGGATCGAACATGTGTCCTCATCGTCGACGATGAGCCTAAGCTTGTCCGGTTGGTGAACGAAGTTCTTTCGGCTACCGGTCATAAAGTCATCTCTACTGGAAAGGGCGAGGTAGCGATCAAGATGGCTGCCATGGAACAGCCCGATTTAATCCTCTTGGATATCATCCTCGCTGGTGAGGTTGATGGCTATGAGGTGGCTCGCCGCGTGCGCGAGTTCTCTGATGTCCCTATCATTATGCTTACGGCAAAGACGCGAGAGATAGATCTCTTGAAGGGCTTTAATGCAGGTGCAGATGATTATTTAACGAAACCTTTTAGCTCGAAGGAGTTGCTTGTCCGGTTGGAAGCTGTGTTGCGTAGATCGAGACGTGAGACGGGTGAGCCGGTAGAGTCAGAAATCGGTTGTGGTCGTATGCGCATCGACCTGGCTCGTCGAAGGGTCACGGTTGATGGGGATGACGTACATCTCAGTAAGACGGAATATAACCTCTTGTATGAACTCGCGAAACATCGCAACCAAGTCGTTCTCCACGCGCAGCTGCTCGGTGCCGTATGGGGCCCTGAATACCGCGACGATCTTGAGTACTTGCGGGCGTACATTCGATACCTACGTAAGAAGCTTGAATTCGATCCCTCCAATCCCCAAATGATTGTTACTTGCCAGGGCGTTGGCTATATGCTGGACTGTCCGGTAGGGTCTGAATAGGGGATCTCCACAAAGGTACGCAGCATATACCGTCAATCAATGCGTCAGCTCTGGCTCTCGGTGCCAGATCTCGATGGGACGCACATAAAGTGAGTGGATCAATGACCCGTAACCAATCCGGTTATTAACTTCATGGTCGTCAACGACGGCGATGTCTATCTGGTGACACAGAGCGTTTGCATGGGGACATGAAATCTGCTCCAACTCCTTAGCGACGGTGTTGGTGATGGAATCGACAAGCGCGTTCAAGGCAGGACTTTTGCGAGTTGTCCATACGATCAAGTGGACACCCGAGGAGAGGTTGAGCTTCTCAGGCATACGATTGTCTAGCGTGGGTGACGCCTCGAGTGTGTCGTAGACGTATATTGCTTTGGCTTTTTTGTCCATCGTGCCCAGGAATTCAGCCACCCCTTTTGCCAAGCCGTAGCGGAAGTACTCACAAACTGAGCAATCCCCTCGGAGCCTGGCCTCCATAAAAGATTCTCTGTTTTCTAGATCGGTTTTTTCGATACAGAATTTGAGTGCGTTGTCCATCGCCCTTTTCGTTGCTTCGTATATTTCGTTAGGCATGTTCAAACCCTCCAGTTTCATCTGATATCGTCCTCACCGGCCGTTAGATCGATCAGACTTGTCGTCTGTCCACCAAGGCAAACTTCGCTCAAGGCCGACCAATTTAAGACCCGTGGTGGCAGCTGTGTTGAGGTCCATTGCCCGCAGGTCTTCAGGGCTGAGATGCTTGATATCGGCGTGACCTGAGAGCATGGTCAGGATCTTGAGTTCTTCGCCGGTGGCTTTGATGAAATTAGCGAGTCTTTGGCCTGCTTCTATGGGAACGAGTCGTGCGCGCAGTTCGGGATCTTGTGATGTGATGCCGTATGGACAGCGACCGGTGTGACAGGCCATGCACGCTCGGCAGCCCATGGCGATCTCTGCTGCCGTGCCGAAACCTACACCGTCGGCGCCGAGAGCCAACGCTTTGTATGCGTCCAAGCCATTGCGTATGCCGCCCATGACGATGAGTTTGACCTTGCGATGCACGCCGAGGTCCTTAAGTGCCCGTACGGCTGGAGGGATTAACGCCACGGTGGGGATTCCCACACCTTGCGTGACAACGGCAGGAGAACAACCGGTTCCGCCGACTAAGCCATCGATTGAGATGGCGTCCGCGCCAGCCTCAACACATGCGGTGATATCCTCGTAGGGTCGACTGGGTCCGAGTTTGAATAGGATGGGCACTTTGTAGTCGGTTACGTCGCGCAGGAAGGCAACCATGCGCTTCATGTCTTCCAAGTCGTGAACGTCGTAGTAACGGCATGGGGAGAGCGCGTCGGTACCCACCGGAATGCCGCGTACGGCCGCCACCTCCTCGGTCACCTTCGCACCGAGCAGGTGGCCTCCCATGCCCGGCTTCGCTCCCTGTCCGATCTTCACTTCGACGGCGTCTCCCGCGCGCAAGTAATCTGCTGAGACACCCCAGCGACCTGTCGACCACTGGACAGCCAAATAGCCACCTGGTTCCCAGCGTTTCAGTGTTCGCTCGCGATTCTCAAAACCTTTACTGAGCCACGTCTCCTCGGGTAGCAAACCTCCCTCGCCGGTATTGGTTAGGATCCCCGTTTGCGCTGCGCCGATCGCTAAGGCCATCTTGGCCTCCTTCGAAAGTGCACCGAAGGACATGGCAGCGAACAGGAAGGGATAATGCAGACGAATGGGGTTCTCGCAGGTGTCTTCTCCGATAACCATTTCTAGGTTGCATTCTTCGCGATATTTATCGAGAGGCGGAGCGGAGGCTATCTGTGAGGGCACGATGGTGATGTTGTCGAAGCCTGGCGCGAAACCCATGGTCCCAAATCCGCGTAGCATGTACTCGCCGGTCTGAGCCTTGGAATGGATCTCCTCCACCTGTGAGAATGTCCATGGAGATCGAACTAAGAATTCGGACTCAGCCGGGTTGATGCGGATGGCGTCCTCCGGACAGAACTCAGCACAGATGCGACAACCGACACAGGCGTTGTAGTTCTTGACGAGAACTTGGTCTTGGCCGTTCATGGAGAAGACACCGTAGGGGCATACCTCTGCACAGGTTGCGCACTTGCCGGGCATACGCGCGTTAATGCAGCGGTCTTTCATCAACGTTACACAAAAAGTTCCATTAATAGGTGGCATTGATAGTTCTCCTGCTCATCCGTCTGCAGAAATCAAAGCTTGAATGGAGTCTTGTTGTATGGTTTCCTTCGCCTTGTAGAAAGGTTTTTCAGAGAGACGGACGATCTTTTTAAATTGGGTTGGCTCTACCTCGATCGTGCAAGCATCGAAAAGAGATCGCAATTTGGCCACATCCTCGGTTTGTAATTCCATTACCTGTGTGTTGTGCCCCAGGCTTTCCCATGTACCGCCGATGTAGATGTCGCCCCGGATCAGGTAGTTGCCTAGGTTCTTGCCTGCGTTTCCAATGATGATCAAATCGCCGGCTAGCATATAAGTAGCGGCATCGTCTCCGACATCGCCTTCAATGAGGATCGTCGCCCCTTTGTTNNGCCCCTTTGTTCATCACAGCGGTGAGGTCGCCGGCGTTACCATGAATGACGATCGTACCCCCGTAGCAGTATTGACCCGCACCGTTACCCGCATCACCTTCGACTATCACATGACCGCTTGTCATGTTGTCGGCAAGGTAGCGACCTGCATTTCCCTGAATTCTGATGCTGGCGCCGTCGTTCAAAACGCCCAGATAATCGCCGCAGTTTCCTTCGAGTGTCACCTCCCCGTGATTCAAGCCTGCTACAAGACCGTGAAGGTGTGAGGCATTTCGAACGACTACATGCTCTTCGGCAACAGCCGCTTTCAACGCTTCGCTCACCGTTCGCAGCTTGCGTCGCTTAGCATCCACCACATGAGACATTGCAATTCTCCCTCGCTGGGATTTTGCCCTTTGGAGCACCGTAGAGTGCAACGAATCGCTTCCTGACTGCAGCCTGAAGATTGGGTCTGCTTAGGGCATCCAACATTAAGATTTGAAATTCATCGAAAGCCTGCGCTCGGGAACGAAGATCCTTCTGGGTTTGTGCTGCTGATAACGCCACTTCATCGACCTGATCGGAAACATCAACTAATCCAAACCGGATTGCGTTATGGAGGAAGACCTCACCTGTTGGAGTGCGGACGATGAGGGTTGAGAAACCCCGCTTAGCGCCAACGTTGCCGATTGCGATGTCGGCTTGTTCGCCGAGGAAGTCAGTGCATCGACTGCATCCGCGATGTGTGAAGCCCTCAACCTCTGTCAGTGGTACGACCTGCTCCGCACCTTTCCACTGGGATACGGTCATCGTGTTCTCTGTGATCGATGTTTTGATACGGTAAATTCGGTTGCGGGGTATCCCCATCCCACGTTCGAGCAATTCATCCACAAAATTGGGCATGAAAATGCCCGTGCAGAAGGATGCGATCACCACTCGAAGCGCCTCACGGTAATGCCTAAGTCGAGGATGATTGGCCTGCATTAGCCGACGTGCGCCTTCGGCTACACAAGGAGTTGCAACGACAGCTAGCTTGGAAAGCCCATAATCGAAGACGGCTTCGTTGAGTGCGCTCAGCACTGGTGCCCAAAGGAATTGCATCCCCACACTGCTCACGATTTCATCCACGGATGTGGCGATGCGAGCAACAGGCTTCAAGGACCATGGATCCATGTCTAACATCAAAACGCCATCAATTAGATCTGCTGAGCGAGCGGCTACTAGAAGTGATCGAATGAGTTCGTTTGGCTCACCACTTTGCGTCACGCCTGCCGATCGCGCGGCAAACGTGTCGAGCGTTGTCGAAGGTGCCAATTCCGTCAAACGAGGGCAGCATAACTCACAAAACCGTTCACACACCTCGCAGGTCCTTAACTTTAGTTGGGAAAGACCTAAGGTCTTCTCACGTTCCTCAAGGAGGGGATGTTGTTCTTCATCCCAGTAGAGCACACCCTTGGAACATGCCGCCACACAGACACCGCAGCCGGAACAACGTCCCATCGCCCATACGTCCTGTCGTAATTGTTTGGACATTCGTGCCTCTCCTTTGTGGACTTATAGTCTGCGATGCGAACTAAGCCCTAAGGCCTTAACAAGTTTCGTGAAAGCAGTGATCTCTGATACGAATTCCCGAGGATTGTCCGGTTTGATCCATACTAAGCGCAGGCGGCGAGAATCGAATCCATGTTCGGTTAATAGGGTTCGAAGGGCATCAACGCGCTCAAACATGTGGCGATTACCGTTGATGTAGTGGCAATGGCCCGGAGGGCAAGCCGTGACGAGGATTCCATCCGCGCCGTTGAGGAAACCCCATAAGGCGTGGATAGGGTCAAAGCGAGCCGAGCAGCTCATGTGGATAGGGCGTACTTCGGGTGGGTAGAGAAGTTTCCTGGACCCAGCGATATCAGCCGCAATTTGACCGCTCCACTCACAGCAAAATACTAGTAGGCGGTGTTGTCCGTGCGACGAAGTGGTTGTGAGCGCTTCTTCGATCTCGGCGAGAATCTGCGCGTCCCCTTCGAGGGGGTGGCGGATGGCCTTGACCGGGCAAACGACGACGCAGTTACCACATCCCACGCAGAGTGTTGGATGGATCAGAGCGACATCCAAGACACCTTCTGTTTCACACATGCTGATCGCATCGAAAGGACACTGACTGATGCAGGTTCCGCATCCAGTACATTCCTCCTCGTCCACGTAGGTAGTTGAGATGCTTATTTCGGACGCGCCATTTTTAATATGGTGAATGGCGTTAAGAGCGGCGCTGGCTGCTTGGAACTCGGCTTCTTGCCAACCCGTTGGATAATGGGCTGCACCGCAGACGTAGATTCCGCGCTCGATATGCTCTTCCGGTCGTAAGCGAAGGCGCCTGTCGAAAAAGAAGCCGTTCTCATCTTGGGTTAGTTTAAGCATACGGGCGATTACACCTGCGTCGGATTGAGGATTGAGTAAAGTTGTCAGAACAAGACGATCGTAAGGAAGGTTGTGAGTTACTCCGTTTATTCCATCCTTGACCATAATGAACTCTTCGCCCACCTCGGGATACGAGGGGGGTGTAAAGTGAACAAACTCCACGCCAAGCTTGTGTGCCTCACGAAATTCCTCCTGAAAGCGGTCACCGTTTGGAAGGTGTAATTCATGGTAAAGGATAGTGACCTTGGTATGAGGGTGGATCGCTTTGACGTCGATCGCTTGCTCAAGCGCGGTCATGCAGCAAAGGCCCGTGCAACCATTGGGTTGGAATCCAAGTTGTCCGTCCGGGCAGAGGTGCATCACCACGTTGTGAGGCCAATCATCACCCGGCGATNNAGAGTCTCCTCCCCTTCTTCTGGAGTGGGTAAACGACCAACACTCACCTGGTAGTGGCCCAGGTTGGCCGTGATCGCCGTGACTTGGCTTTGCAACAAGACATCAATCCGGTGGTTGTTGGAGATGGCGTCGACCTTATCTGCCAGATAGCGTGCGGCGTTGCGATGATCCGGGAACAGGGAATGTACCTGGCGGAGTAACCCACCGAGGATGGCTTCTCTCTCCACAAGCTTGACCGAGACCCCAGCATTGGCTAAAGTCAAGGCGGCTGTCATACCGCTTAGGCCTCCTCCAATAACCAGCACGGTGGGTGTCTTTCGAAGCGTTAATGTGCGGGCTGGTTGACGCCAAGCAGCCCGCACAATGCCCATACGGATTAAGTTGATCGCCTTATCCGTCGCCGCTTGTGGTGTGGCTGAGTGTACCCAGGCGCAGCCCTCGCGTATGTCGACGAGTTCGAGTCGGTCACAATCGAATTCCGCTTTCATGAAGGCTTCTCGGAAACGGTGAGCCATGGTGCGAGGCGTGCATCCAGCGATTACTACACCGTCCAGGTCGTTCTCCTGGATAGCCTGCTGGATGCTCACAAGACCCTGAGGTGAGCAGGCGTAGCGCAACTTACGTACTTCCTTAGCGTGCGGATGCTCTCGGACTAGTTTTTCGATTGACTCCATGTCGAGCGTGGACGATATCTGGTCACCACATTCACACAGGAACACGCCCATTCTGCATTCGTTCATCATGTGCCCTCGCTTACGTCTTCCATTGAAAGGTCTTCTTCCCAAGTGGTGAGGGTCACCTGGTCGGCTATTCTTGTGGTCAGATCGTGGTGGCCGCAGATTCGGCAATTAAGTGCGTCAAATGGCGACTTGCATGTGTGGACCACGCGTCCGCCAGAGGTGATGTCTTCGAGGCGGAGGGCTCCCGTGGGGCAAACAAGGACACATGTACCGCACTCAATACAGACGTTGGATGCGATCTGGAAGGGAGTGCTGATCTTCTTCTCGATTCCCCGATTGATCAAGCTAATGGCTCCAACGCCGACGATCTCTCTACAGGCTCGTACACACAAGCCGCAGAGGATGCAGTCGTCCTTATCCATCGAGTAACGCGTTTCTTCGAGCCCGAGCTCTTTGGCGAGCTGGTGTATGAGAGGGATGTGTGCAGCGGAAGCCATCAAAAG